>Ga0157372_10000862_pt1 | contig 32884 bp, 23 predicted proteins | sample C55metaG_FD_115307 | JGI IMG/M metagenome (GOLD analysis project Ga0157372, IMG submission 115307) | Corn rhizosphere microbial communities from Kellogg Biological Station, Michigan, USA - C5-5 metaG | ecosystem: Host-associated > Plants > Roots > Rhizosphere > Soil | place: USA: Michigan...
AACCAGGCAGTGAATGAAAGCGGGCTTTCGAAGCCCAACCTGATCCTGAATGCGCTGAACAAAGGCGTTACAAAAGCGCTGAAGCAAACCCTGGAGGGCTCTACTGTGAAGGACGGCATGGACATCGCGCTGTGCGCCTACGATGAAAGCACCGGGATGCTCGAATATGCAGGCGCTTACAATTCGCTGTGGCTGGTGCGGAACGGGAAGCTCACGGAAGTGAAGGCGGATAAGAAACCCATTGGCGTATTTATAGGTGAGGAGCTGAAGCCATTCCACAATTACGAAGTGAAGCTCGAAAAAGGCGATTGCGTGTATGTGTTTACGGACGGATATGCCGACCAGTTCGGCGGCGAAAAAGGAAAGAAGTTCAAGTACAAGCCGCTGCAGCAGCTGCTGATCGGCAACCAGCATTTATCCATGCAGGAGCAGGGGGAATTGCTGGATACGACCATCGAGCGCTGGCGCGGGGCGCTGGAGCAGGTAGACGACATCCTCGAGATCGGGATCCGCATTTGAGAGGAGGCTGTTTTAAATTCTTATCTTTGTAAGGCATGAAGCTAAGGCTGATACTCATATTGATGCTAAGCCCCTGGCTGCTGGCTGCGCAGGCGAAGAAAAAGAAAGCGCCCGTAAAGCAGCACAAGCCGCTGATCGGGGAGTACTTTGGAATGCGCTGCCTCAACCCCGATTCGGCTGAAACGCCTTACCTGTATTACAAAGTGTACGAATGGGCCGGCACCCGCTACAAGTATTCGGGCGACACGAAAAAAGGGATCGACTGCTCCGGCTTTGTATGCCGCATGTACAAGGATGCTTATTGCATCGACCTTGCGGGAGGCTCGAAGGACCTGTTCAAAACGGTTTGTCCGCTCGAGAAGGAAGAGCTGAAAGAAGGCGACATGGTTTTCTTTAAAATTAAAAAAGGACAGATCTCGCATGTGGGAATTTACCTCGGGAATAATAAATTTGCACACGCATCGGTAAAGCAGGGAGTGATCGTGAGCGACCTCGATGAGGAGTATTATAAGAAGTATTTCTTTAAAGGAGGAAGGTTAGCGGGGAGGTAGGAGAGTGTAGACAGGAGAATGGTAAGTAAGTAGATTCGTAAAATTCGTAAAGATTCGTTATCCGTAAAAAAATGACTAAGACCCTTATCCTTAACAGCAAGCAGATCGAGCAGAAGATCAACAGGATCGCGTATGAGATCTATGAGAACAATTACGACGAAAAGGAGATCGTAATCGCCGGCATTGCAAAGAACGGCTTTGTGCTGGCGAAGCGGATTGCAGATGTGCTGCAGGAGATCTCTAAGATCAGGGTACAATTGATCGAGATCTCGATGGACAAGGAAAACCCGTTCGATTCGGAATTGAAGGTCAAGCTGAGCGATAAGGAGCTGAAGAATAAAGTGATCATCCTGGTGGATGATGTGCTGAATTCGGGGAAGACGCTTATTTTCGGAGCGAAGCTGTTTTTGAATGCGCCTGTGAAAAGGCTGACGACGGCCGTGCTGGTTGACCGCGGGCATAACCGTTATCCGATCAAGGCGGATGTGGTTGGGCTTTCACTCTCAACGACGCTGCAGGAGCACATCACCGTAGAGCTGAATAAGAAAGGCAAAGAAACAGTTTACCTTAGTTAAAAAAGTTTCAGGTTAAAAGTTTCAGGTTTTTTTAAGTTCTGGGTTTGCTGGCTGGGTACAGTCGCCGTTCTTCAACCTTCTTACTCCAATCTCCGATCTAAATTGCGCTTACGAATTCAACGAGCTCGTCGATATCAAGATTTTTTCCTTTAACAATGTATTGCGCCTGGTGGTAGATGTCTTCGCGCTTTTCAAGGTGCCCGGCGATATAGGTTTTTAATTCCTCTTCGGTTTTATTTTCAATGAGCGGGCGCTTGTCCTTTGCTTTCAGCAGCCGGCTGGTGAGCGCCTCGGCGCTCATTTTCAGGTAAATGGTGGTGCCGTTGTTGTTCATCAGCTCCATGTTGCCATAATAGCAGGGCGTTCCGCCGCCGCAGGCCACCACAATATTCTCTTTGCTGATCAGCTTTTTTAAGGCATTGTGCTCGAGCGCACGGAATTCGTTCTCGCCTTTTTCAGCGAAGATCTGAGTGATCGTTTGTCCGCATTCAGCTTCGATGAACTTATCGAGGTCGATGAATTCGAAGCCCAGCTTCGCTGCTAATTTCTTGCCTGCAGTGGATTTTCCACTGCCCATATAACCGGTCAGGAATATTTTTGTCATCAGTTGGGAAGGATTAGGATTTGCGGGCCGTTCATCGGCTTACCGTAATTAATGGATGTCAATTTATTTTTTTCAAAATAAAAGTCGATGTTGGCTTCATCAAAGCTGAGCCGCTTCTCGCCCCATTCGTGCATCTCTGTTTCGTATTGCGAGTAGCTTTTGCTTTTGAAGAGGTCGATGATCTGTTGCTCGTTCAGCAGGAAGATCTTTTTGCCCCATAAGAGGGCTTCTTCATTGTCGATCTCCACGCAGCCGAACAGCTGGCTGTTATTTTCATCAAAAAAGAGGGAGAATCCCTGGTCCCAGTAATGCCATACGGTGGACTGGCAGTCGTCGATATCATCCAGCAGCTCTACTTCATCGGGTTTTCCGAGGATCTTTTCAATTTCGTCCATAGCCGCTCCAAACGCCATGTTGGAGAGGCCGATACAAGGTTTTATTTCGAGTTGTGTGCTCAAATTTCGCGTTTGACTTATACACAATTATAGTGATTTTTACGACATATACCTAATAAATGAAGACGGAATAATTATCGGTCGGGATCAAATTTTCTGGCACCTGGAATGCATCTGAAATGCCTTGAAAATCAGGGTAAAAGAAAATATTTAAGTTTTTTGTAAAAAAGCCTTTGCAAAATAAAATAATGCTTCTATATTTGCACTCCCAAAATCAATGAGGGACTGCATGTAAGTGTAGATTAGATTCCGTAGCTCAGCTGGTAGAGCATTACACTTTTAATGTAGGGGTCCTGGGTTCGAATCCCAGCGGGATCACAAAAATAAAGCCTTGAAAGCTAACGCTTTCGAGGCTTTGTTGTTTTTATCCGGGGACAATTTCGGGAACAGTTTTACCCCACGCTATTGCTCATCTGGAACATCGGCAGGTACATGGCGATAAGGATAATGGTGATGATAGCGCCGAGGAAGAGGATCATCAGCGGCTCGATGAGGCTGCCAAGAACGCTTGTCTGGTGCTCCACTTCATCGGAATACTGGTTGGCAAGGCGTGCGAACATTTTATCGAGCTGGTTCACTTCTTCCGCCACCTTTATAAGTGAGATCAGCCGTTTGTTATAAATGGGGAACTGTGAAAGGCTTTCATGCAGCGCTTTTCCCTTCATCACATCTTCCTTTACCGTTTCCAGGGAAACCTCTATAGGGTAGAAGCCGATCATTTTTTTTACAAGGTTGATCGCGCTCACCAAAGGAGTTCTGGAAGCGATGAGCAGCTGCATCGACTGGCAGAAACGGGCCAGGTAGATCTTGCTCACCAGCTCTTTTACAACCGGGATGCGCAGCAGCAAGCGGGAAGCAAAGCTGCGGAACCAGGGCTGCTGCCGCTGTGAATAAGTAAAAAGACAAAGCAGCACCGTGATGAGCAGGAGCCAGATAAAATAATGCGAGAAGGCGTCGGAAAAGCGGATGATCAGCTGTGTAAAATAGGGCAGTCCGCCTTTGAAGCGCTTAAACACATCCGCAAACATGGGAACAACAAACTTCAGCATAAAAGCAATGGCGCCTACGGATGAGAGTAAGACGATAACGGGGTATGATAATGCTTTTGTAAGCAGCCGTTTCTGCTTGATCTTCTTTGAGAAGAAAACGGCAAGCTCCTGCAATACCTCGGGCAGCTTTCCGCTCTCTTCACCGATCTTCAGGCTGTAAAATTCATAAACGGAAAACTTTCCCGTTTTTTCGAGCGCATCCGAAAAGCTTTGCCCCGAGATCACAGCCTCTTTGATCCCTCCATAAAGCAGCTTGTCCTTTTCCTTGATTTGCCCTTCTGCCACCAGCTCCAGCGCGGTGCGGATATCGACCCCGGCGGAAAACAGAATAAACATTTCGGAATAAAAACGCTCTTTCTTTTTATCCGTCAGTCCCTGGCTGCCAAAGCTAATGTCCTTGTTCAGCGCGTCCATCCAGCCGGCTTTCTTTTCCCGCTTTATCGTCTTCACCGGCTTCTTCACCGTTTTAAGTTCAATTTCCATTCGTTGCCTGTATTGAATGCTGCACCAGGAATGCCGAGCTGTAATTTTTTGAATAATGAAAAGGCGCTTCTTCACCAAAGATCCCCGCATTAAATGAAAATGCATCGATGATCGTTTGTTCTGTAGTAAGGTCGAGAAGTGCCGGCTTTAGATCCTTTGCCTCGAGGTGAAATGTATCAACCGTTTCATCGTCCGCGCGTGTGATCATTGCAGGCGAAAAATTGTAATTGATAACAGAAGAGTCCATGGTCATAAGCAACTGTCCTTCATTGTAATTTGCCTGCAGGCATTTGGTGAAATCGGAGCTAAGCGCGGTATGTAGCCGCATGGCTTCATTGAGCTGCTGCTTTGTTTTTTTATAGTCGCCGTATTGGCGAAGTATGAGGGAATAACCCGAATAGCACATGCCCACTACGATGCTCCCGATGATCATCCCGATCGTCAGCTCCATGAGTGTAAATGCTTTTAGTTTTTTTTTCATTCCTCCAGGATCAGCTCTTTTCGTTCGAAGAGCAGCTTGTTGTTTTCATCCAGCGCCTGCAGCGTCATCTGCAGAAGGTTGTCTGTATCGCCGTATTTTTCAAATGTTTTTCTGATGATCAGGTTCTCTGCTTTTTCCTCTCCGTCAATGAATAATTTCGCTCTTTTCAGCTGAAGGCTGATACGGTTGAGTAAAAGGTCCGCCCTGAGCGAGCTGCGGTCTTTATCGCTGTTCAACACATTTACAAACACCATGGTGCCGATGCCGAGGCATACCACCGCGATCACCATGGCCACCATCGATTCAAGGATAGTGGTTGCTTTAAACCGTTTATTTATTTTAACCATTTCACAGCTTTTTTAAAACCCGTTTCTTCAACAAGACTAATGCCGGCATAATAGGGCGACAAAGCGCTGCGGTCGATCACCGCATTCAGCAAATGATTCTCGTATACGGATGAAGAAGTATGCAAAAGAAGATTCCTGCACATGAGGCTTCCCGAAATGTTCCCTCTCATATCAGCATACCCGTTGCTGTACACGCTGCCGCAGATCACGGCCTTTTCCGGGATGGTGATCCCTCCTGTATAAAGAGCCTGTGATGAAGCGGCGTTGCATAAAAATAAGCTTCCCGAAATGCTGTCGCCCTGGCTCAGAATAAGCGCCGCATTTTTTTTCGCGCCTTCCTGCTGTACAATTCCCAGCACGCTCGGATAATTCAGCACCACATCTTTTTCAATAAGCATGGAGTCCGCGGCAAATGCCTGCAGGTTTCCCCGGAAGCCTTGTTTGATAATTATTTTAGGTGCGCAAAGAATGACATCTTCCAGGCTTGCTGCTGCTTCCACAGTGATGGCTGTTTGCGAGATGAGGACAATGTGTCCCGAATAGCTTGCCCGGATCGTCATTGCCGGTCTTTCCGAAATGACCACAACAGGTGAAAGAAAACTGTTAGTTGTTCTTGTAGTTTCGGTTTCTTCTGGCAGGGCTGCCGTAGCTTCTTGCCGGGCGAGCGTTTTGATACGTTCTGTGAGCTTTTTATTGAAGGGGGGAAGCTCTTTCGCGCTTTCCCTGATCTCTCCGTAAACCATTGCGCTTCCCGTATAATTCTGTCCTTCGATGTATGCTCTTTTAATGCCCGCTTTGGGAAGAAATGCCGTTCCGCGGAGTGCGGTGGCGCCGCATATCGCAACCGGTTTGTCCAGATCGGACACATAGAGGCAGTAGTTATCAGCGCTATTCGGAGAATAACCGGTTTCGGCAATGCTCATGGATTCCTGTCCGTGCCTCATTGCTTTTGATGCCGCTATCTCGAAAGCGCCCCAGAACTGTCTGCTGAGCAGCACGCTGTCTGTTCCATTTTTATACAGGTCGATCGTCCGTTCTTCTTCTTCCGCTACAAGCGTTTGTGAGGAAAGCAATAAATTTAATCCTGAGGCGGCATTCAGCTCCAGCTCCTGCCTGGAAAGGGAACGCTGAAAGCTTTCAGCCGACAGCTGCGAGAGCATGATCATGCTGCCGGAGAGCAGGGCGATCACCAGGGAAATAACGATGCTGTAAAAAAGAGTACCGGCTTTGAGCATCTGTTAAAGGAATGAGGATAAAAAGCTGCGTTCGTAAAAAACGGGCTGGTGCACAAAGGCAATTGCCACAATACAGATCATCAGTACCGCTGCCATAGAGCCGGCAAGCGGGATTTCGGGGTTCGTTCTTTTGGAGAGCAGCCTGCCGGTCAGAACGCCGCAGAGTGTGATGAACAGGCTGGCGGAATAAAATACAATGAATTGAACAGGCGCAAAGGCTGTGCTGAGCGCGATAAAAAAAAGGATATCGCCAAGCCCGAGGTATGTGTCAATGATGTTGATCCATTTTTTATTGCGGATGCTCATCCACAGCGTAAGAACAATGAGCTGGAATGCGATAAAGCCTGTATTAACGGCAACGTTAAAAAAGAGACTGCCGGGATCCATTGCCAACAGGGCTTTCCATCCGAAAAAGAAGAACAGCAAGACAAGCGGGATCCATGAGATCTGCCGTTCCCGGAAATCCTGGAAGGCGATCACGCCAAGACAAACAAGCAAGAGCAGGTCGATGAGCAGCGGCATATTAATCAGGCGTTACTTCTTTTATATTTTTATCCTGGTCCACCTCCCACACATTGAACACGCCGTCGCCGTCGAAATCGGTAACAGCAGTTGCCAGTGCCTTAAATGCGTTGTTGCTGGCCTGCGTTACTTCCAGCCTGTAATTTGCGTTTCCGTTTTCACTCACCGTTTTGGCCGGCTCATAGCCGATCTCGGCAAGGTCGGTGCTGTATTTCGAATGCAGGTAGAAATGGCTTTTTTCAAGCGTGAACACGTGTTCCAGCTGCAGCTGCGCTTCGGTGCTCTTTGCCTTTGATACCAGGGGCATTAAATTGGGCAGTGCGATCATTACAAGAATGCCGATGATGATGAGTACAGTTAAGAGCTCAATAAGCGTGAAGGCCTTAAATTTTTTTGCTTTTAATTTCATTGTATTGTTTTTATGATGAATAAATTATTTTCTGAAAAAGCGCTTCTGCTTTTCAAACATCAGCTCTATCGAATCTTTAAAGATCCTGCACACTTTTACATTGCCGGCCATGTCGCCGCTGGTCACCGCCGTCTGGCTGCCGTCGATCTCCAGCATTGCCAGCTGACGGTTCGATTTCTGGTTTTTGATCATGCCGGAGTAATGGATCGAAGGCCAGCTGCTCTCCTTTTTTACCGTTGCCGGCTTCGGGTTCTTTATTACGGCATTCCCGCTGGCTGTGCCGGCTGTATGCTTTGGTGCTGCCGGTTTTTCGGTAAAAGGATCCCTGTAATTATTTACAATCGAAAATGTGTCCGGCTCGTTATCCCCGGCAAAAGGATCAGCATTTGCCGCCGGCTGGAAATCAACCGCTGTTTCTGCCCCATGTAGTGTGCTGTACACGCGGACGAAAATAGTCAGCCATACGCCGATGGTTGCAGGCAACAAAATCCAAAGCATTTTTTTGTTCTTCATTTAATTTCTTTTTATGCGCTGCCCGATAAGCCAGCTTCCCTGGTTGAGGGCTTTATCAATAGCTTTTACGCGCCAGTAATAATACTGCCCTGAAATAGTGTTGTGCAGGTCGTAAGTTGTTTCGGTTTCGGTGGTATCATGCACCACATGGCCGAATGCGGAATCCGTTGCGATCTGTAACCGGAATGTTGCGCTTGTTTCATCGCTGCTCCAGCCAAGCGGCACCGGGCTCGCATTGGTTGTATCGGAGAGCGGGTATAAAAGAACGGGGGCTGCAGGACGGGTGGTGTCGATCGTGATCGTCCGGGTCTGGTAGGATGAATTGGATGAACCGTTTTGGGCGAACACCCGCCATTCATACGTTCCCTCGGCGGGAAACGTGTAAGAGCCTGTGGTTACAGGCGCTGTGTACGACTGCGTATGCAGCAGTGTTCCGTTCAGCAGTAGCTGCAGCACATAATAATCCGTGTTGGGAAGTGTTTGCCAGCTGAAGTTGCACAACAGGTGACTCGACCAGGAATCGTCGGCAGGTGAAAAAAGAATAAGAGGCTGCCCTGTGAGATTGAGCGTGCTGTCGATCGTGAGCGTGCGTGTTATGTAGTCTGTTGCGCTGCTGCTGTTCTTCGCCCTGATACGCCACTGGTAGGTGCCGGGAGCGAGTGTCAGCGTGATCCGGTCGCCCGAAACGCTTGTGTCGGCAATAAACTCCTGCATGGAAGCAAAGGATGGCCTTACGATCTGGAGCTGGTATTTGCTTGCGCCTTTGAGCTCATCCCACCAGAAAGTGACATTGAAGCCCGGGCTTACGGCATGGTCGGCGGGAGAATTTACGGTTATGCTTTTTTTGCCAAGGTCCTTTTCGATAAAGTCCTCGCAGGAAAAAAGCAGCACCGCAATCGCAGCGAGAAATGGAATTGTTTTTTTAAAGCTCATTTTTTTTGATGTTTTGTAAATAAATGGTGGCGGTAAGCGCCATGTCTTTTGTCTTCGTGTTCTTTTTCAATGCGTAGACCACCGATGCAACCTTGCCGGGGCCGTGTTGTTGTTCCAGCATGTACACCAGCGCAAGCAGCACGGAAAAATTTCCTTCCACCTCGAACCGGTTCGTGGCAATGATGAAGCTGCCTTTGCGCGCTTCTGTCGCTTCGGGGAATTCCCTCAGCACAGCGTTGTTGGCCCGGCAGTACCCGGTAACCAGCTCCAGCAGCGATTCCTGCGCTTCATCCACGCGGCCCGACTGCGATCCGATCCTGCTGTCGATCCTGTTGATCTCTTTTTTCAGCAGCGCCGACCGGGCAGGCGCGTCCTTTGCTTTTTCTGCCTTCATCCCGGTATCATTCACTTCACTGATCAGCAGAATTGTTTTCTTGATGGTGAAGGAATAGACGAACAGCAAGGCGAGAATGATCGCGGCGAGCAGGAGTTTATTCTTTTTTTTGTATGACAGATTCTTCAGCATCACCTAATGATCAGCCGGAGTAAAAACACGCCCGGCTCGTTTTTTTGAGATTGTGTATAGTTGACCAGCAGCACATCTTTCGCCCATGGATATTGCCGTACCTGCTTCATCCACTGGTTGAGCTCCGCGCTCTGCCCGCATTTTCCGCTTATATCGATCACGCGGTTCTCAAAGGAAAAAACGTTCTCTTCATTATTCTTTTCGGTTTTCAGCGGGTTTATCTTAAATGAGATCCAGCGAATAGCAGCCGGAAGGTCTTTCGCCAGCTCGTCGGTGTAAAACGATGTTTTGGAATGTTCCAGCAGGCCATTGTCCTCCAGGAATTTTTTCTTAAATGCCAGCTCTTTCTGCAGCGTGTCGTATTGCTGAATGGCAGATTCATTCAATGCGTATGCGGCATTCAGCTCATTGTTCCTTTGCCAGTAGGTGGAGAACACAAAATAATTGACGAGCAGCAGCAGGAAAAGAGCGACGAGGGATGTTAAGCCGGTGCGCTCGAATTTGCGCTTTGCGCGGAACTCTTCTTTCAGTTCATTCAATGCTTCAGAATTCTCAATGCCTTTCCAGCCAGGGGCAAAGCCGGAAAATGCGCTGCCGAATGCAATGAGGAGAGCAGATGAAAGCAGTTCGTTACCGATCTTTAAATAGGGCTCAGCCGCTTCCGCCGATGGCTGAAGCGCTATGATCACATTGCTCTCTATGATGATCGTTTGTCCGCCGATCAGCAGCTGATGGTTGATGCCAAGCTGTTCTAAGGTATTATTGAGAGCGAAAGGGCCGAGGAAACATTCTGACACAGCGGTGATCCCGCTTTGAGAAAATGCGGCCAGCACATTTTCAAGGATCGAATTCCTTACGATGGAAACGAAGGCTTGCCTTTCATCCACTGGCGAGAGCTGAATGCTGAATTCCCTGGAAGAAGCTCCCGGCAGCGCCTTTGCCAGGAGCGCACCGGGATCCCCGGTTTCTTCCGTATTCGCGATTCTCTTATGAATAATTCCTTTGCCGGTAATTGAAAGAACCAGGGGGAATTTTTTATCAATCGTCGCCTTCAGCGCTTCCATGTTGTCGATCCCTTCCGCCTGTTTCTCAATGCTGATCCTGCTGCCCGTTTTACGAAGCGTGACCACACTATACGTCCATGTATCATTCCCTTGCAGGATGATCTCTATTCCTGTTACACAGGAAGGCTGGCTGAACGTTTTCAAATTCATGGGGCTTAACTGAATGCTTAGTAGATAACTGTGGGCTTTATAAAAATTGTGAGCTTGCTTTTTGTTTTCGTTTTACTCCTGCTGCTGAAAAACCATTTGATCACCGGGATCCTTGATAATACGGGCACACCCGAGGATGTTTCGTTTTTATTCTCATTGTCGAGCCCGCCGAGCATGATCATTTCCTGGTTCTTTACGCGGATGAGCGATTGGAAATCCCGTGATGTGGTATTGTAGGGGCTTCCTTTGCCGCCCGACTGGTTGGTGAATGACGATTGCTTTACGGCAATGGTGAGTGTGATCTGTTCATCGCCTGAAACGATGGGGTTGATGGTCATGGTAAAGTCGGCGTTCAGGGGCTTGAACGTACGGGATTGCACGGTGGTTGTAGTCTGGCCGGGGATCACATTGGTGTTGCTTTCTTCGTAGTAGCGTGTTTCGCCGATGCTCATCTTTGCCTCGTTGCCGTTCAGGGTGGAAAGCAGGGGAGTGGAGTTGATCTTCACGTCGCCGTTCTGCTCCAGCAGCTGCAGGCTTACATAAAAGTTTGGTGTTACCTTTCCTAAGTTCACCACTCCGAAGCCGTTGATCCCATCGATGATGCTGTTAATAGCGCCGGCACCGAGGTTAATGTCGAGAGAGGGGAAAATCTCCCCGCTTGTGGGTGTGGGCTTGGTGCCTAATCCTGCTTTGATCCCGCTGGCAACAGTATGCGAGTTATTTACGTCGATGATCATGACCTCGATGGAGATCACCGGGACCACGCGGTCGATGTCGCGCAGGAAGGTTTCGATCTCCTGGATGCGTGGTGCAGAGCCACTGAGGATAAGGCTGTTCTGGTCGCTGAAGGTTTTGATCTCCACGCCTTTTTTCAGCTCGCCGGGAATGTAGTCAATCACTTTATCGACGGTGCGGTACCTGAGGCTCACCACTTTGGTAGACCGGATCCCTTCGGAATTCCTTTCCCCGATCAGGTAGATCTCCCCGTTTTTAGTGAAGGTATAATCCGTGCCGTTGAATAGATAGTTGAGGAACTGGTCGTAGGTTACATTCTCGATATTCAGGCTGGTGTTGCCTTTGGGCTCACTGAAGAGAAAATAATCCGTTTTCAGCTGTGCGGAGACCGTATTGAGAATGTCAATGATCGGGCTGTTGTGTGCCTCCAGCGTGATGAGATTTCCGCCATCGGTCTTCAGGTTCACCGCCTGTGCATTTAAGCCGCTGTTCCTGTTTCCCTGGCTGTTGTTGTTCTTTGCTGCGCCGGGCGCGTCGTCCTTTTCGATCAGGTAAAATTTGTCGCTGGTGGCGCTGATCTTCAGGCCATTTGCAAAAGCAAGCTTGTCGAGTGCCGAGCCGAACGGAACATTCTGGATATAGCCGTTCAGCAGCTTGCCCGAAAGCTCCGGGGAATACACCACATTATTGGAAGAGATCCTCGTGATCTCCTTTGCTACCAGCGATAAGCTGTCGTTGGAAAGATCCATGGAAAGTAAGTTCCCGTTTTTGTCGTACGTGATCTTCAAAGGCCTGGAAACATATTTGGGAGCGGGCGGCGGAGCTGCCACATATTGAGTGACCGACATGATGTTGCCGATGAATGCGATATCAAGATCATATTTTTTGCAAAGGAAAAGAAGGACGTCTGTTACCGTTACATTCGAAAAATTATTGAAGATCTTAGCATTGAGGCTGCCGTCTACGCTTACATTCAGGTTGTTGGTGGCAGCCAGCCCGCGGATGAACTCCTGGACGGTAACGCCGTTCACCGAGAGTTCCACTTTGTCGTTCAGGCCGGGCGATTCGTTTGCCAGCGCCCGTAACTTCGATTCAATGGTAATGAATCGGTCGGCATTTTGTGCATGCGACGGCGCCGTAAAAAATACGGAGCAGAAAATAAAAGCAATTAATTGTATGGAGGATCGCATGAATGTTTATTTAGTATGTGTTGATGAGTATCGGGTAAATTTCTTCTATGCTGGTGAGTCCCTGCTCAAACAAGCTCAATGCATTTTCGCTGAGCGAGCGGATATTCCTTTCCTTCAGCAGCGCTTCGATCCCGAAGGTGTTGTTCTTAATATTCTCCGCCAGTTCGTAATCCACGGGAATTACTTCGTACAATGCCTTTCGTCCTTTGTAACCGGTGTAATGGCATTCTTTGCAGCCCGTGGTCACGCAATGTGTTGAAGGCGCTTTCTGCGGATTGAAGTTGCGCGGAAAAAGGCTTGCTGAAAATTCCTGTGTTTTTTTGCAGCGCTCACAAAGCAGGCGGACAAGGCGCTGCGCCACGGTTGTATTGAGCGTGCCCGCAAGCAGAAAGGAGGGAACACCCATATCGAGCAGTCGCGATACGGTTCCCCATGCGGAGTTGGTATGGATCGTCGACAATACAAGGTGCCCTGTTAGGGCTGCCCTGATGGCCATCTGCGCTGTTTCGGCATCGCGGATCTCTCCGAGCATGATCACGTCCGGATCCTGGCGCAGGAAGGAGCGGAGCGCGGCAGCGAATGTGAGGCCGATGTCTTCTTTCATCTGCACCTGGTTCACGCCTTCGAGCGTGTATTCGATCGGGTCTTCAATGGTGATGATATTGGACCGCTCCTTGTTCAGCACTTTTAATGTTGCATAGAGGGTTGTCGTTTTCCCCGAGCCGGTGGGACCGCTGATGAGAATGATGCCGTGCGGCTTCCGGATTCCTTCGGTATAATCCTCCAGCTCTTTCGGGCTGAAGCCCAGCTGACGGATCTCGATATTCGAAGAATCGTTGTTAAGAAGGCGCAATACGATCTTTTCGCCGTGCAGCGTAGGAAGCACGGAAACGCGGATGTCGATGCGGAGCGCTTCGGTTTTAAAGAAGATCCTGCCATCCTGCGGAAGTCTTTTTTCCGAGATGTCGAGATTGCCTTTGATCTTAATTTTATTGATCAGTGTTGGGTAATCGTTTTTATTTACGGCATAGCGCTCAATGAGGTGGCCGTCGATCCGGATGCGGATGCGGCACTTCTCCTCGTACACTTCGATGTGAATATCGCTGCTGCCGAGATTCTTTGCCTCGGTAATGAGTACCTGTAGAAAGTCATCTGATTTTATGCTCCCGGTATTTACCTGTATGGCGCCGGTGGATTCGGTGTTGTTGCGGTAATATTTTCCGAGCGTTTGCAGGATGAATTCTTCGCTGCGTTTTTGCAGGCGGATATCCCTTTCAAACAGCATCTCCAGCTCGGCTGCGGTGGCTGCGGGCTCGCATGCCTCGCTCATGTAAAACGAAAGCACATCTTTTTCCTGTGCTTCAACCGGGACGATCCTGTAATGCCAGGCCTGCTGTGCAGTAAGCAAATGCTGGATCTCCGAAGACAGCTCTATGTGTTCTTCGCTGATCATTTCTTTGCCGATACTTTAGGTTTCTTTTCTGCCGGTGCCTCCTGCTGCGGGACTTTTTTCTTTTTCCTGAATTTCTGAAACAGCTTGTTCTTCTTTTTCTCTTTCAGGTATTGTTCTTTCGGCTCAGAAGAATTCTTCTCCTTTTTCATGAAAAGCTTTTTCAGCTTGCTGTTGAGCGTTTGCTTTTCCCGGTCTTCTTTTTTTATGTCGCCTGCTTTTGGATCTTTTTTTCCGGGCTCTTTGTCTTTGATCTCCGGCGATGCCTCCTTTTGAGCTGGTTTGTGATGCTTTTGCTTTTTTATGATCTCCTTCCCATGTCTGTACTTCCGTTGGGATGTTAATTTACCTTCTTCGTATATTTTCTGCGTCCCGTGCAGCCTGCCGTGTTTATAATTCGATTCGGATACGATCGCACCTTTTTCGCTGTAAACAACAACGGCCCCTTGCTGCAGCCCGTTCTTCCATTCTGAAGTTTCACTGATGCTGCCGTTCTCGAACCAGGAGATCCAGCGCCCGTTCTTCAGTCCGTTCTTAAAAATGCCCTTTTCTTTCAGGTTGTTGGATAAATAAAAGGAGGTGTACTGTCCGTTCAGGATTTTTCCTTCATAGCCTCCCTGTGTATGAAATATTTTATTAGATGCATACCAGTAATACTCCAGTTTTTCGGTGGCATTAAGTTTTAAAGGCATGGCCGATACCTCCGCTTTCACGCTGTAGGCCGGGTAGTTGATATACACGGTATATACATCCTGTAGCGGCTTCTGGGCATGCAAAAGCCCCTGGAAACAAATAAAAATGACGACTAATTTTCTCATTGCGATGCCTCTTTTGTACTGCTAAGGCTGCAATTTCAGAAAAGGGCGGGCAGTGGGGAAACAAAGGCTGCCGTAGTTATGAAGAAGATGTGAGGCTGAAGGTGTTGAAAATTAAGGGATGTCGGGCGTGTAGATAAATTTTCGCTCTGAAAATTTTCACAAAATAAACATTTTTTTTCATACTAAAAAACCCTGTTTTTATAAAATGACTACACCGGTAAGGTTCTTTATTTAAAGGTAATCCGGGTAATTTGTTGATACTGTGTTTGCAAAATGTGTATTACCCCAGGCCTTTCTCCCTTCTTTTTAGTACAGCGCTGATCCTGTGCTGGTTAAGGCTTTGCTTGCAACTGTTAAAAAAAGAGGCGAAACTATATTCCCGTTAAGGTTTGTTAAAAGGCTTTTACTTAGCGGAAAATATCACAGAACATGCACTTTAAGATCAGGTTACTGGCAGCGCTCGCTGTCATGTGCGTATATACTGCTAAGTCACAGAACTTCGGTTATACGCTGGCTAAGGATTCTTCCTCATACTCCTCTTTAAGCGGAGCTACCGTATTGGTTGCTGCTGAGAATTTTTTGAGCAAAAGCTATACCATTCATCTCCCTTTCACTTTTAACTTTTGCGGAAGCAGCACCGATTCAATAATAGTAGAAGGTAACGGGTTTATCTCATTTGATCAGCCGAAGGGCCTATCCACTATTGCATTCAACAATTTCAGCAGCCGCAGGGATACCAGCAATAACTATTTATCATCCATCTTATCCGGAGTAGAGGGCAGCGGCAACAACAGGATCCTTAAGATCGAATTCATGAACATGGCCCAAAACCAGCTTTCGCAGTACGATCACCTGGACTACCAGGTGTGGCTTTACGAGAATGGCAATAAGATAGAATTTCATATAGGTTCAAATTCATACGAACAGCAGGAGCTGCCGCAACTGATCGGTTTGATCAACAGGAACATGGACACCGATGCAAAAGCATTTGTTTTGAGCGGTGATCCTGCAAATCCCTCCGGAAGCTTAATTAGCGGGGAAAGCGATTTTACATATCTCTCCGGTTTCCCCTCTTCAGGCTTCATTTATAAACTCATTCCATCTTTTTAACTATGAAGAAACCAATTTGTAAAAATACGTTGGCGCTGTCCTTGCTGATCGGCTTATTGTTCTTCTGCACGCAGTCGTTTGCAGGAAAGCGCTACTGGAGGGGTACCGGCGCCAACAAGAACTGGAACAATACAGCCAACTGGGCTTCTGTTTCCGGTGGAACTACAGGGTCCACAGTGCCCGGCACAAATGACACTGCATATTTTGATAGTGGAGGGGACAGTGTTTGCACGATTAACACGGCAGTATCTGTTAAGATGTTTAACGTTACAAGCACATATACGAAAACGATCAGCCAGGGAGCGAATACGGTAGCTGCGGGAACCAGTGGAATGATCTTTAGCGGCGGCACATTTAGCGGCGGCAGCGCAGGCATAACAAGCACGGGTGCTTTTACAATCGCAGGTGGCGGATTTACCAGCACAAGCGCTACACTAACCATTGCAGCAAGCTATACGCTTAGCTCTGGAACTTTTTCACACAATAATGGCGTTGTCGTTTTTTCTTTATCCAATATCACTATTACCGGTAGCACGATCTTTTATGACCTCACATTTTCCCCTGGTACCAGTGGTACCTTTACGATTGCTTCCGGAACCACGCTGACATGCAATCACACGTTGAGGACTGCGGGGGTAGCCGGAACCAGGCTGAATACCGGGGTTATTGAAGCGAAGGGAGATGTTAAAATAGACAATACTTATAGCGCAACCGCCTCAGCATACGGCGGTACGGCTACGATCACGATTAACGGAAGCGCAAAGCAGGTATTTACCGGCGCTGCCACTATCGGCCAGGGAGTTTTGTGTAATATCGCCATTAACAAAACAACAGATACGCTGGTGCTGAAGAATTACATCTCTGTTGCCGGCAACTGGTCGTACTTCCAGGGAATCCTTGATGTCGTTACATTTCCTTCTACAGTGGTATTTGCCAGCGGCGCAAAAACCATATCTGGAAGTCATACTCTTCAAAACATTGCGCTGTATGGAGTAGTTGGTGCATCGGTAAATGATATCGTATCTACAGATACGCTTGCTGTTACCGGAACAATCACCACATATGGCAGTAACTTGGCGTCTGTGAATAATGGAACTATTTTGTCGAAAGGAAACATTACGATTAACAATACTGCCAACACCACTACTTCACACGGCGGTACGGCCAACTTGGTGATCTGCGGAACGACCAAGCAGATTTTAACCGGGGCGTCCACCCTTGGCGCAGGAAGGTTGTGCAGTGTAACAATAAAGAAGGCGGCTGACACACTGGTTCTGAAGAATTATGTAAATGTGTCGGGTGACTGGAACTATGTGAGCGGAATTCTGGATGCTGCAACGTTCTCATCAACCGTAGCTTTTACCTATAGCAACGCGCGGAATATTACAGGAAAACATTCACTGTATAATGTTTGCTTTTATGCATCAAACACAGATGTTTCTACCATGGTGGCGACAGATACGCTAACCGTAAATGGCACATTAAGTACAGATGGCTCAGGCGTATTGAGTATCAGTACGGGAGTAGTTGCTGTCCGCGGAGATTTCACCATCAACAATACATCATTAAATGCTGCAGTAGGTACTGCTACACTTTACTTTTGCGGCATCGGACCTCAAACGATTGACGGAACAACAACTTCTTTGTTAGGAAGAATTTGCGGTGTCAAGATCAATAAGCCTACAGGAACACTTTATCTTAAGGATATCATCACCCTCGGCGATAATGCCGGATGGGAGCTGGTAAGCTCTTCCACTATCCCCAATGTAAGTTCATTTTCTTCTACGGTTGTTTTTTGCCGCGGCACAAGAAGCATTAAGGGCAAGCTCACATTTGACAACCTTACGTTCAATGCCGGCTCTGTCACCAATACAAATAATATCAACGCAGGCGACACACTGGTTGTAAACAATGAGCTCCGGATGGAAGGCACACATGGCAATATCATTAATACGGGTGTGGTCAATGTCCTGAAAAACATGGTGATTACCAACACAGGAAACGTAGTAGGCGGTGGAAGCGGTACGATTAACATTTGTGGAACCGGATCTCAAACTATTACCGGAAATGGCATTGCGATCGCAGGCTGTCTTCCGAATGTAAAGATCAATAAAAGCAGCGATACGTTGCATCTTATAAGCACTATATCCCTTGCGCAAACATCAAACTGGACTTATATCCAGGGAACGGTTGATCCCGGAACCTCCACCGTTGCCTTTGTTGCCGGCGGCAGTATTGATTGTGACAATGGAACTTCATATATGAAGTTTAACAATGTCACTATTCAGGGAGGATCGACCGAATCTCTGGCTGGTGTTCTCAGGGCAACCGGGAATTTTAAAATTGACGCTGCGCGGACCCTGAATACCAATTCATATGCATTGGAGATCGGTGGAAACTGGAACGTGTTGGGCATCTACACAGGGGGAACAAGTAAAGTCACGTTTAACGGTGCTGCAAATCAATATATGCTGGCACCAACGGTCGGTACACAGGGAATCTACAATCTGGAGATTAATAAGGCAGGAGGGAAGTTCTATTTGAACGCCACCAGTCTTACTGTGACCAGCGCATTAACGCTTACGAAGGGTGTGATCGTTGTGCCGGCGGCAAAAACGTTCACCCTTGCTGATAACATTACAAGCACAGGCGGCAGTGACAGCAGCTATGTTCATGGTGCGATCAAAAAAGTCGGGAATGACGTATTTGTGTTTGCATTAGGTGATACCACTTTATCATCCGGGGGGTATCATCCGCTCTCTATTACTGCGCCCTCTGTTGCGTCTGATGCTTTCACCGCAGTGTATCACGCCTCGGCCCATCCAAATTACAGCGGAGCCACCGATGCAAGCATATCCGGTGTGAGCAACTGCGAATACTGGAACCTTACAAGAACCACCGGGACCTCTACGGTCACTGTTACATTGAAGTGGAATACTAATTCGTACTCCATTATCAGCGCTCCTAATACCAGGATAGCCTACTGGAACACGGGAACGAGCACATGGAACAATAAAGGAGGAACCGCTTCAACAGGTACGGCAAGTTCAGGAAGTACCTCAACTTCTGCAGCACAGAGCAGTTTTGGCGATTTTACGCTGGCGCTCACAACCGACGTCAATAAATATTTCAGGAGCACTGCGACCGGCAACTGGGAAAGCGAGTCTACCTGGCAAATGTCGTCAGATAACAGCACATGGTCTGCATCAACTGCAACACCATACTCCGTCTCGAATGCAATAACGGTTCAAAGCGCGCATACAGTAACAATCAATGGAAGCCTGAGTATTGATGAGGCAATCATTGACGGAACGCTGATTTACGGCAACACTGCAGGAAGCACTTTACAGGTGGTAAATGGAAGTGGCGATGATCTGGTGATCAACGGAACTTTCCAGGAACTTGGGCCAAATGCCGTTTCATGGGCATCTTCTTCGACCTGGAAAATGGGTTCCGTGGGAACATTGGTACGTACAAGATCGACTGCTGCAGATGGCTGGCGCGACAATTATTCAGGAGGGATCTCTACTATTCCCGCTGCTGCTAAATGGGTTGTCAGGAAAACAGGCGCTGAAGACCCTTTGCTTACATCCACCGGTGGGATGTATTATCCATGTCTTTATATTGAGAATACCTCCGGCTCAGGCTGGGTAACAAGCGGCGCTTCCTGCTTTACGGGATCCACGGGCGCTCCTGTTATTAAAGGGAACCTTGATATAGGAGGCGCAGGGCCGGATCCCGTGATATTTATAAACAATAACACTTATAGCGCTCCTGTAACTGTTCAGGGATACCTGATTACGCAGGCTGGCAGCTACCTCAAAAATAACGGGACCGGCTTCAACCTTCAGTCGGGATTCACGAATTCGGGCAGCTGTATAGGAACACTCAGATTTACGTTCAGCGGATCGTCCTCGGTACAAAGCTTAACCGGGACGGCAATATCAGGAATAAAAGCACTCACCATTGATAAAACCGCCGGGAAAGTTTTTCTTGGAACTTCCCTTACCATTGACAGCTCTTTAACTCTTACGAAAGGGGCTATATATATGACAAGCACAGGCAATTCGATCACCCTTGCAAGTGGTGCCACAGTGAGCGGAGGGAGCGACAGCAGCTATGTTTCCGGAACGGTCAGTAAAATAGGGAATACACCTTTTTCCTTTCCACTCGGCGATGTGGCTCTTTCCACAGATGCGTATCACCCTCTCTATATAACCGCGCCTGCTGTTGCAACAGATGCGTTTGCTGCACAATATTATGCTGCCGGCCAAACTTATGGAGATTCTTTACAGGCCGACAGCCTCGAAAATATTAGCGACTGTGAATATTGGGTCTTGACACGAAATACAGGAACATCTACCGTGATCCCTACACTCGGATGGAATACCAATAGCTGTAATATTTACGGTGGCTATAGCCTTACCATCGCCGGATGGAATGGAACGCAGTGGAATAAGCTTGGAACCGACTCAATAAGCTATGGTGCAGGCAAGGGTTCTGTAACAGCTGTGAGAGGATTAGGAGCAGCGGTATTGCCTATTGCGATCGGAATAATAAAGTTACCGACAGGCCTTCCCGACTGTGTCTTAAAAAAGAAACTCGATGGCAGCTATTACACGTTGAGCAACGGGTACCTTAAAATAAAATATGATGAGGAATACGTGAACAACGGCAACCGTCTTGAATTCAAAATATATGATAAAGACAGAAATGTTGTGATTTCCGATGCTTCCACGGGTGCCGCGCGGCTTGTTAAATATAAAGATAATCGTTTTTCATTGAACGTTCATACAATCAACCCCGCATTACCGCATGGGTATTATGTGATGGAAGTGAAAGACAGAAAAGGTGAAATAAATATGTTAAGATTTAAATATTAAAAATTATGAGATACGGAAAATTGCTTTTAGGACTACTTGTTTCTGCTGGATTCATTACAATCACGTGTTATGTGAATTACAGCTCAAAAAAAATAAAATATGTAAACCTCGGTCAGCTTTATAGTGATTTTGAAATGAAAAAGGAACTTGAAGCTACTTATGTAACTGTTCAGAAAGGAAGGAAACATCAGCTCGACAGCCTTGAGATGGAGCTCAAATTTTTGAACAATAAATTAGATAAGGAGGGTGAAACACCTGAGCTCGTAAGGATCTTCGAGGAAAAGCGGCAGAATTACCTGCTCCGGAAGCAGCAGTTTGATGAGGATGATTCCCAGATGCAGCAACAGTATACGGATAAGATCAGGAAACAATTGAATCAGTACGTGATGGACTTTGGAAAGGAAAAAGGGCTGGATTACATTTTTGGCGCCGAAGGCAGTGGAGCTCTCATGTATGCTAAGGAAGGGGATGACTATACAAAAGAGATCCTTGTATATATAAACAATAAATTTAAAGGTGTAAGATGAGAGCGGCAATAAGCTTACCTGTAATTGTTCTTATGTTTTTTATATGTAGCTGCGGAAAGGACAAGCTGGATGGTAAAGAATATATAGGCTATATCGAGAATGAAAAAAGTCCTTTTACCAACAGCAAAGAGGTGGACGGCCTTGTGTTTCAGCTACAGTATTGCCCGGAAGAATACATGGTGTTGAAGCAGCTGAAGCAGTACGATGTTCCTCAAGCGCTGATTGACCGAAAGAAAAAAGAAGATGCAGGGTTGGTTTTTTTTAAACTAAGAATTAAAACAGCTGAAGGAAGTGACGTTCTGAATTACGGGATTTCTTCGCAGGATGATTTTTATCACCGGATCGATTACCTGTCGTATGGATTTGAAGAGAATATTGCGATGGTAAGCGGGACAGACACCATATATCCGGGAATCTTCCAGTTTGAGCGGACCTACGGCATTTCTCCCAACGCGGATTTTATCATGGCATTTGATGCAAAATTAGAAAAGGATAAGGAGTTCCAGGTATTGATAGACGATATGGTGTTTAGCAGCGGCTTGCTCAAGTTCACTTATTCAGAGACAGATATCCGGAATATTCCCCAATTAAAAACAAATTAGATATGTTAAAGTTATTAAGGAATTCAGCAGTCAGCCGTGTTATAGCTGCCTATTTTATAATCAGTCTGCTTAGCCAGGTATTAATGCCTACCGTAGCAATGGCCCTTACTTCAGGTCCGGCCCAGGAAGAATTTTCCAGTTTCGAACCGGCCAGTACTTCCGATATGGTAGACCTGTATACGGGCGATTATAATTATAACCTGCCACTGTTGTCGGTACCTGGCCCCAATGGCGGCTATCCTATAAATATATCCTACCATTCGGGTATAGGTATGGAGCAGGAAGCGGGCTGGGTAGGCCTCGGTTGGAGTTTGAACGTGGGTGCAGTAAACAGACAGATGCGCGGCTTGCCTGATGATTTTAACGGTGATGTGGTTAGCAAAATTCAGCATATCAAAAAAAATGTAACGGCATCCCTGGATATTCCGACAGGTGCATACAGCGAGCTGGTGGGCTTTCCTGCAAGTGAAGCAACCAGCAGTACAGGCGCTAAAGAATCTTCAGGCAGTGTTAGTAATAACCTGCAGATCTATTATAACAATTATAAAGGTCTTGGCTTAAGATATTCGGTAGGTTTCAGTAGTGAATCTTCCCCTATCGGTCTGAATATTTCCAGTGATTCTCAGAATGGAATGGGGATAGGCCTTTCCTTCAATGCCAAAAATTGTTTCAGGAAAGGCGATGTTTCAGGCGGTTTTTCGCTGGGAGCGAACTATAATTCGAGGCAGGGACTTCAGGGCTTTAATTTCACTGCTTCTGCACAGGGAAATACCAAGCCCGAGCACCATCCCGATGAATATGGTGTAGATCTTACCACGAACGGGACTGGGGGCAATTCATCTTCTATTTCATTTGCAACATTGTTCAGTGTGCCTAAAACCAATATGCAGATGAAATCCACATCGGTGCCTTTTACCTTGAGGCTCGGAACGGCAAAAAGCGTTTTTCGTTTTAAGTCGCCCGTGCCGATTTCGGGGAGCGTTTATACATCGGAGGTGGAATATAACGGGATTGATAATGTGCCTGCTCTTGGTTACCTGTATACGAATGGTTCAGAGAATTCCATGAAAGATTTTAACCGTAAAGACATTCAATACTCCAAAAAAATTCCCCATTTGCCGTCATCCAGCTTTACGTACGATTATTATACGCAATCAGGACAGGGAACAGGAAGTATGTTCCGTCCGCACCTTAATACGTTCGGAGTGTTGACAGATCCGAAAAAAGAAAGCAGGGACAGGGTAAAAGGAGGCGGCCTGGAAGTTGGCTTACCTTTCGTCGCTCAGTTGCCTGTTGTGAGCTCTCATTTTGGATACGATTTTCAATACGGAGCGGGAAGAAACTCTTCGGGCGCGTGGGAATCGATTGGGGATGAAGCGGACTACGATGCCAATTTACAAAAGCTCGTAGTATGGGAATCGGCAAACGACAAGATAGATTATGAGCCTTACTATTACCAGATCCTCGGAGAAAAAACAGGGGAGCATGTAAGCGAGGACCAGCTTTCGCATTTTGGCGGTGACGATGCTGTGCGTTTCAAAATCTTCAAGCAAACACACGATAATTCCTGGATAAACCGTCATTTTAAGGCGGAGCAGAAGCTGGTTAAAAGTGAAACGGATGGAGCGGCAATAGAGCTTGACGGCTTCTCACAAACCAAGCAGCAGCCAACCTATCAGCGGGCCAGGAGGGCCAATTCCATAGAAACACTGACAACCGCGCAGGCTAGGCTATATGGGTTCAGCAAAAGTGTTACATATAATGATCTTACCGGAATTAGCTGTCCGGCGGTAACGGATGTAAATATTGTTGATAAGAATTTTTCTATGCCTGCAGCGCACACCTCGGAAATGAGCATGCTGCAAGCCGATGGAATGAGGTATGTATACGGCTTGCCTACCTACAACAATATCCAGATCGATAATGTATTTGCCATAGACCAGATTCATACGGCATACAAGGATGCGCCAAATACAACCATAGCAGCGATACCCACTACAGGTTCGCATGTGTATGGTGGGGTGGATGTTACCGGTACTTCTGATGAATATGTTTCGAAAAACACATTGCCCAAATACCCGAACAGCTGGCTGCTTACTTCTGTCCTGTCTTCTGACTACCTGGATGTAACCGGGAATGGTCCCACAGAGGACGATTTTGGCTATTGGGTGAAATTTAATTACAAAAAAATTTATAAAGATTACAAGTGGAGAGCACCTTACAGCAATGCAAATTTTATTGACGGTGCCAAAAATTATGACAACGATAATAAAGCGGGTTATACCTATGGCCAGAAAGAGATTTATATCCTCGAGTCTATTGAAACAAAAACTCATATAGCTGTTTTTGAAACCTCCTGTAGGAAGGATGGTTATGATGCGCTGAATGAAATGGCCGGAGGGATTGGGACTCAGAGCCTCCAGAAGCTCGATAGAATCAAGCTGTTTACAAAAAAGGCGAGGCTGGCAGCTACGCCGGTGCCTACCAAAGTGATCAATTTCGAATACAGCTACGATCTTTGCCCGGGCGTGCCTAATAATGACCTTAGCGCAGATGTGGGACATACCACCGACGATTATGGAACTATAAGCACTGTGAACGTAAATTCCCGGCATGGAAAGCTTACGCTCAACAAAATATATTTCACTTACCAGGATTCAAAAAGGGGAGCGGTAAGCCCTTATGTTTTTAGCTATGGCGACCTCGCAGATCTTAAGAACAATCCTGTTTACAATAATATGTATATGGACCGCTGGGGGAATTATAAGAATAATGGCAGGTACGGTATCCATCATTATCCATACTTGGACCATCCATATACCGATCAGGATCCGGAGGAATATACCGGTGCCGATGGTCTTGAACCTGCGCAATGGACACTAAAGCAGGTCAAGCTGCCTACAGGCGGAACATTGAAGATAGAGTATGATTTTGATGATTATGCCTATGTTGAAAATAAGCAGGCCACCCGGATGTTTGATATCTGCGGTATGGGCAGTGTTTCGGCTCCCGAGGGCGGAGTTGTTCATGACGACCGTGCCGGAGGTGCTTTCTTTGTGCCTCTTGAAACCGTCACGCACGACAGCTATGATTGTGTGTATTTCCGGCTCGAAAAGCCAATGGCGACATTGCGCACGGAGATGGGTTTCCCTGCAGGCATGTCAGATGCCGATGTTATGAAAAAACTTTACCTTGAAAACCTGCCCGGCGGTTATGTGTATTTCAGCATATATTCGAAGCTTACGAACAAGGTAGACAATTCCGATGAAGATTACGTAAAGGGATATGCAGAAGCGGATCTTAGCAAATACGGGATCTACACTCCATCCGGCAGCACCGTCCAATATGGATATGTGGGCCTGAAGCGTGACCCTCTTGCTTCGCCGAATGTGCTCGGTAAAATGGTGAGTCCCTTTATCAGGAGAAGCCTCGAACATTTAAGGGCCAACCGCCAGGAGCTGACAACAAATTACTCTCAGAATACAGATGCCAGTGCCGCCACGCAGGTCTTAGCCCTCGTAAATGCTTTGCCGGGGCAAATAACAGACCTGATGTCGATGACCGTAGGCTTTAATAATTTCGGCTATACGGCCGATTGGGGCCAAAAGATTGCTTTGAATGGCTATTCCACTATTCGCCTGTGCGTGCCTGACTATAAGAAAACAGGAGGAGGCGTTCGCGTGAAAAAGATCACACTCGATGATAACTGGAAAAATGATCCTTCCAGCAGCTCCGCTCAGAATTCATTATACGGACAGTTGTATGAATATGAAACAACTGCAATGGTGGGCGATGCGAAAGTGAAAATTTCGAGCGGGGTTGCCTATGAGCCGCAGGTGGGAGGAGAGGAAAGTGCTTTAAGAACCCCTATACCGTATAAGAATTCGATCCCGCTTCACGGGGCATATAATTTATTTTTAGAGAATCCCCTGATGGAGGATTATTATCCCGGAGCGGGCGTAGGCTACAGCAAGGTGACTGTAAAAAGCATTGCACCCGAGCGCGCGGCTGCGGAGGACCCTACACCTACGCCAAACCTGAATACGCTGAAGTATGCAGCAGCGCCGATGATGATCCATGAGTTTTATACACCGAAAGATTTTCCGGTTATCATTAATAAGACCGATATGAACCCCGGACAGCCTATTCGTATTCCTCTTTTTATTCCGAGTGTTATTACGAGTTTTAAAACACGACAGGCAAAAAGCCAGGGTTACAGCATTATACTGAATGATATGGCGGGCAAGCAAAAGGCCATCACCGCCGCTACCATTAAAAACGGTGAAGCCTCCCAGGTGATCTCACGACAGAAGTTCGTTTACAATACCGAAAGCGAGTACAATGAAAATGCCGTGAACAAGCTTTCGAGCCTGGTACAGACCATGGAGATCGATAAAAGCAATTACAATGTTAAATACGTTACTTCGATAGTGGGGCAATCGCATGATATGTTTGTGGACATGAACGAAGACAACCAGGAGATGGAAACATTCGGACTTGAAACAAATGCTGATCTCCAATACACTCCGCCTACCGCGTTTATTTTTATGATCATGCCGATCCCGCACATCAATGTTTGCGAAAGCAGCCTGAAGACTGTGGTTTTCAATAAGGTGATCAACAGGAGCGGGATCCTGAAAAAAGTAGAAACAACCACGGAGGAATCTACGATCATTACGGAAAACCTAGCATTCGATATCCAGACAGGTGAACCGCTGCTTACAAAAGTCACGAACGAATTTAAAGATCCTGTTTACACGCAGACGTATCCGGCCCACTGGTATTATCCGAACATGGCTGGCGCTTACCAGAATTTCGGTTTGAGGATCGATCCTGCGGGTTCCACATACATCAGCTCGGATGCAAACGGTTATATCGACTTTGACCTCACTACCCCAACAACAAATATTTTGAACGGGAAAAAAGTAAGTGACTATTTTGCGAAAGGTGATTATGTGCAGGTTGCAAGTGCTACTTCTGCTGCAAGCGGAAGATACCATGTATTCAGCATCGACGATGTCAATCATTCACTGCTGCTTATAAATGGCGCAGGAATTATGTTTCCGGCATCAACGGATGTCTATTCCATTGCAGTATTGAAATCAGGCTTTAAGAACATGGTTTCAACCAAGGCAGGCAGCCTTACTTTTAAAGACCTCTGGGCGCCTTCCGCCGGCAACCAGTTCGTTGATTACATTCCATCCGACGCCTCAACCAAGATCGTCACACCGCGCAGCGTGTCGTTCGAAGATGCAGCGCACAATAAGATCATCAATGCTGCCGCAGTAGAATACAGCAATGACTGGCAGGTATTCTCGGGGCCGCCACAGGAAGCGCAGACAATTACAAATTGCGAGATCATTGGGACCGGCTATGAATTCCTGTCCATGATGAACCAATTGAATACAGCAGGCCACCTTACCGGTATAGCTAATTTATATAATGAAAGCAGTAATACCTTCCATTACGGGTTTACAAGCGCGTTGCTTAATTCGAACAGTGTATTGACCAGCGTAATTGGCAGCCCGGGAAATCAGACGATCAATTATAATGCTTCCATTGATCCTTCTGACGGCGTGATCTATATGCAGATCGGCGAGGGATATCCCTCGGTTTGCTTATTGGAGCTCAGGCCCGCGGTGTTCCCATGGTCCGGTTCAATTTTATCATTCGATAATATATATTACGATCCGGCAAACGGGGTTACCATAAACGCCACCGACGTCAGCGGTACTCCTGTTCAATTTTATGTGAGATGTTTAACAGACAGGGTTATTACAACGGCATGCTGCTGGGATTTTTCCAGCTGCAGTACCGAGATCATTCCAAACTATGCCTGTGGCATTACAACCTGCCAGCCTGTGAATCCTTATTGGGCGGGAATGAAGGGAATGTGGCGGCCGCTGGCATCTCACGCTTATCATTCGGACCGTACGCAGGGAGATAATATCCGTGAAGACGGCACATTCGTTGATTTTCAGCGCTTCCCATGGGAAGATCCGGCAACGAAGGATGCAAAATGGGTGAACGCAAGCACTGTTACAAAATACTCACCTTTTGGATTCGAGCTTGAAAATAAGGATGCGCTCGGCAATTACTCAAGTGCGCTTTACGGATACAGCCATTCATTGCTTGTAGCACTCGGAAGCAATGCGAAATACACCGAGATCGCATTCGATAATTTTGAAGATTACCCGCAGGAATGCAATTACAGCCACTTTAAGTTCACAGGTTTCAGCAGCCAGGTGAAGTCATTACAGGCGCATACAGGCAAGTATAGCATTGAGGTTGCTTCCAATGCCGCAGTGGATATCGAATCCCTGGCGGACGCTGCAGAAGCATTTGTGCCCATCAACGACGTTTCGAACCCGATAGCGCCGGCAACAACGCCTTCGTACTGTCCTGAGCCGATGATACCGGTTGACGCGGTTCATTACGTAAAAAGGGGCGACCTGCTTGGCGTGTTCTCCCCTCTTGCGGACAAAAAATACGTGGCCAGCGTGTGGGTGAAAGAGGTGCAGAACTCCCATGCGAATTTCCCGGGGATCACCGCCTACAATTATGCGAAGCTGAAGATTACTGTTTCCAATGGCACAGGAGTGATGGCCACCTACACGTTCAGCCCGAAAGGTAACATCATTGACGGATGGCAGCGGATTTTCGAATACTTTGACATCCCTGCGGGTGCAACACAGATAAAAACGGAGCTCATCAACACATCGGTTTCCGGAACCGCAAGGCTTGCTTATTTTGATGATATCCGCATCCACCCTTTCGATGGCAATATGGTATCGTATGTATTCGATCCGGTTACCCTTAAACTGATGGCCGAGCTGGATGCTAATAATTTTGCGACCATTTATGTATACGACGATGAAGGCCATCTTAACAAGATGAAAAAAGAAACTACTGAAGGCATAAAAACCGTTAAAGAGGGACGCGTAAATACAAAGAAAATTTATGAATAAGCTAAATAGAATCATCCTGGCATTTGCATTCTCCGTTAGCAGCATTGCCGTGCAGTCACAAAACGCGGCAGGGGAGCTTGCATTAATAAGAAATGCATACCTGCAATGCAAACAGCTTTCCTTTGATGTGGAAGTGTATTCGTATAGTAATAAAACAGACAAAGTGCCCGAGCTCGTTTCGAAGGGAAACGTCAGAAAAAAAGAGGAGAACTATTATTCCGGCTTCGGCGAATATGAATTGCTCATTAAAGGAGCGCAGGGCGTACTGGTTAATAACCGGGAAAAAACAATGCGCTATTACATGAACAAGACGGAAAAGCAAAAATGGTCTGAGGGGATGGCATTAAACATGGATTCGGTTTTTTCAGTAACCGATTCTATTGTTCTGCGTCCGGCGACGGCAGGTACAAAGCACCTGACGATTTTCTCGAAAGCCGGTTACATACGGCAAACGGAGCTGTATATAGATGCCAAAAGCAACCTGATCACCCACATACTTTATTATTATGTGCCTTCAACCGACGATTACGAAATAGAAGTGGACCGGGTGGAAGTATTTTATAAGAATGTCAGCACCCAGTATGTAGACGAATCATACTTTGATTTTAACCGGTACTTCAAATTATCAAAAACAGTGATGACGCCGGTGGGCAAATACCAGAAGTACAAAACAGATCTTTACAACTCAAAATCCTAAGCTATGGGCAAGCGCTTATCAATAATAACAATAATGGTATTTTTCCTGTGCGTAAAGCATGTTTGCGCGGGCATCTTCGATTTTAGCGGAAGGATCCAGGGGAATACGGAGATCATTGCAGGTGCCACGCTACAGGTGCAGGACGATCAGTATCCGTTTATGAGTGCATCGGGTACCCCCGGCATCTTATGGCATGCCGCAAATGTTAACCAGTCGATCAAAAATTACGTGCGCCTGAAATATTCGGGTGCCGACAACGTGCATTACAATGCTTCCTGGAGCCTTGCGGTAGCGCTGCAAATCGATTCCTGGGATGAATACGGTGCGTCAATTGGTACACAAACCTGCACACTGACCGTTGATTATAATCCCGCATCCGGCACGGCCTATACGGATATCGGCACTTTTTCGACCACCGGTGGCGCCAGGCTGAAGGTCACCGTTACTTCCGTAACACCATCGGGGAGCGTGTCTTCGGACGTGTACATTGAAAATGAGATCATCACGGACCGGACCCACGATATGGATGCATCGCAGGTGCTTTACGTTGGCAATACCACAAACCTCTGCAGCCTTGGATCGGGCCCGGTGAATAATTTATTTTCAAAAACAATTGACTTTTACTGGGATTATGTGGAAGGGGCTGAAGAGTATGATCTGGAATGGCTCTTCAAGAGCGATTACGACCAGGATCTTACCTATGATTTTTCAGAAGCCGCGAGGATCACAACGAGTAACCAGCATTACACGATCAACAATGTTTTCGACGATGGCAAGCTCTATTACCGGGTGAGGGCCGTGTCAAAGGATTATCTTACCGGTCTCCTACGGCAGGAAGGCGAATGGACGGAAAGCGCGAATGTGATAGTTGTGTGTAATGCGGAAAAACGCAACTGGACATACAACGCCGCTTTTGCCGAAGAAGGAAAGCGGAAGGAAGTAATGGCCTATTTCGACGGCAGCACACGGAACCGCCAAACGGTAACGCTTGACAATTCGCAGCAAACCGGCCTTGTATCGGAAGATATATACGATTATGAAGGACGCCCGGCCTTGAAAACGTTGCCGGCACCTTCGGCCGACCTGCGCAACGACCTTTTGTTTTACCAGGGATTCAGCCTTAATGGCAGCGGACAGCTGTACACTAAAAAGGATTTTGATGATGACGATGTTTCTTCCTGTGCGGCCAACAATGTTCCCGGTTTCAATAGTACCTCGTCGGCCAACGGACCTTCGCTTTATTACTCGCCAAATAATCCATTGCAGTTCGGCGCTAATGCCGCGATCCCCGATGCCACCGATTATCTCATAAGCGGTAACGGGCGTTCCTATCCTTTTGTTCAAACTGTATTCTCCAATGATGGGTCGGTAAAGATGCAATCGGGCCCCGGCCCCGATTTTAAAACAGGAAGCGGGCACGAGGTGAAGTATTTTAATGCAACGGCCAGCCAGGAAAAGCTGGACAGGCTGTTCGGGAACGAGGCCGGCTTTGCGGAGCATTACAGGGAAAAAGTGGTGATGGACCAAAACGGCCAAATGTCTGTCAGCTATGAAAACCTTTCGGGCAAGGTGGTGGCAACCGCCATGCGCAGTTTTGCGCCTGCCAACCTTATCGAGCTTGGCAACGCCACGGCGGAAGAGCCATACATGGATCCTGAGGAGATCCACGAAAATTTTGCGAACAGCTACGATGCTGCTTCCGAATCGTATGTTACACTGAGAAACTTCATGGTAAGTAACGACAACGTAACTCCTTACGATTTTACCTATGAGATCACGCCGCAGGAATTTACAGCGCTCTGCAGCAGCAGCCACGAGTGCAAATACCTCCTGGAGATCATCATCAGGGACGATTGCGGAAACGTTATCAGCGAATCAACCGGGTCGACCATTTCCGCGCCCTGCACACTGCCTGTGCTCGACCAGGTGCATCACATCGATGCATCCTCTTTTACGAGCTCGTCCTTCCTTGCAACTTTCCGTGTGTTTTTTCCGCACGTAGGTGTTTACCGCATTGAAAAACGCCTCTCGCTTAATCCCGTGGGCCTGGCGGAAGCGCTTGCAGCTTATGAGGCCGACCTGCGCGACGAGCATTCCACATGTATTGCCACGCTTGCCTCGTTTGAAAATGATTATGAAAATACCGTGGACATGTCAGAATGCCATACCTGTGAGGATTATTGCTCGCTGGAAGCCGCCCGGATCTCAGCAAGCGAAGACGGGTGGAGCGTGCCTGTTGGCGGACAAATATTTTCCGGGGAAAGTGAATTCCTCGCTTATTGCCAGGGCACCTGCACACCAACGCTTCCCAAAAAAAACTGCAATGGCTTGCTTGAGGCGCTGAAAGCTGATATGAGCCCCGGCGGGCAATATTATGAAAGCCCTGTAGCGGGTTATGTGGACCTGCTTACGGGAGGCCCCGGTGGTGCTGTTGCTTTTTCTGCGCTCACGCATTACATTGAAGCGCTGGTTTATATTAACACCAGTCACTCGGAATCTCTTATCAGCGACTGGAATGCACACATCTTAGCCAATGGATGCCATTCCCTGCCTGCAACAATAGATTATGCCAGCCTTTCGGCCAACTGGGATCCGTGCTGGGAAGATTTCCTGGTAAAATATCATCCTGAATACTGCCGCTACGAACGATGTGTGAGCCTCAGCCCAAGCTTCGATTACAACGCGACGCTGCTTGTGCAGGATTATGCGCATGCACAAACATCCTCCGGATTTACTGCCGGTACACCTGTATATTTCGATGCATCAAGCCCTTATGCACACAACATTCTCGCCAACGATCCTTTCTTTAGTACAGTGAACAGTATCCCGCAGATTGGCACCACGGCAAACACTACGGCCATGGCTTCTGAAATAGATGACTGTAATTCCTGCTATACGAATTTTCATCTTGGCCTTCCTTCGGGTGTAACTTATACTGCTACGACCCCGATGTGGGACTGGGCGGAATATTTTCCGGTGGCGATCCCTTCCGGCTCCACCACAGCCGTTCAGCAGGAGATCCGCTGGGAGAATTACCAGAAACTGTATATAGCTGCCAAAGCGCAGATAGAAAAAGATTACGGATGTCCTGCGCTGCCGGATACGGATTATCCAATGGATAATCTCGCAAACGTATCCGATGACGTGATCCATCCGGCTGCAGGAATATATACGCTTGAGCTTTTCAACAAGGATATCAATGATCCGGACCCACTTGTTAATCTGAATGGGATCATTACGGATATGTCGGCACAGGCAGCTACCGGCAGCCCCGATTTTTCACCTTATACCGATGCTACATGTATTTACACCAACGCTGTTGCAAGCATAGGGCCGCTTTCGCTCGGTGCAGATGAAGGCGCGCTACCACCTTTAGTGGGTCACATTACTTTGCCGTGCGGCTCCTGGCCGGATTGCGCAGCAACAACGCTGCCTGCATCTACGGCGACCGACCGCTCGTACACTTTTTATGCTTACATTCCTTCCAT
>Ga0157372_10000867_pt1 | contig 32838 bp, 30 predicted proteins | sample C55metaG_FD_115307 | JGI IMG/M metagenome (GOLD analysis project Ga0157372, IMG submission 115307) | Corn rhizosphere microbial communities from Kellogg Biological Station, Michigan, USA - C5-5 metaG | ecosystem: Host-associated > Plants > Roots > Rhizosphere > Soil | place: USA: Michigan...
AGCAAGCCCAAACCATCTCCGGATTGCCATCGTTGGGCATTATTCAAATGGGAGCGAAGATCAATGCAGAAACCAAGCAAGGATTAACGGTCGCATCCTCGAACGAACCGGTTGAAATTATCACCCTTTCGCGGCCACAGTCGCAGATGGCGGAATCATATCGGGCTTTGCGCACGTCTTTGCTACTGACTTCGCTGGGAGCGCCGCCAAAGACGATCCTGGTCACCAGCGCTCTGCCCCGCGAGGGAAAAACCACGACCAGCGTCAATACTGCAATTGTCCTGGCGCAGAAGGGTACGCGGGTGCTACTGATCGACGGCGACCTCCGCAGACCGAGCATTCACAAGGCGCTTGGGCTTGGGCCTCGGGTTGGATTGAGCAATATCTTGACCGGCGGAGCGACTCTGCAGCAGGCCGTGGTTCGGTCGCCGATGCTACCTAACCTTTTCATTTTACCGGCGGGCACGCCGCCGCCAAATCCAGCTGAGTTGATGGCATCGAGTCAGATGTTCGAATTAATCGCTGAGTTACGCGAGCAATATGATCACGTTGTAGTGGACACCCCCCCGACTCTCTCGGTAACGGACGCGGTTGTGCTCTCCACGCGAGCAGACGCGGTAGTTCTAGTGATCCGCTCGTCGCAGACTACCAAGCCGGCACTGCGCCGGGCCCGCGACATTCTGGCGCAGGTAAACGCGCGCGTGGCCGGGGTTCTTTTGAACGCTGTCAATCTCGACTCGCCTGACTACTCTTATTACTACGAGTATCAGGGCAAACATGGGCAGCGTTATTACGACGAGGGAATGACCGGAACTGATAACCATGCCGCTGCCGCATCAGGTGGGGCTTAGTCGAGTCAAGCGTAAGTTGGTCCGCCGGTGAAGTTAAATGATGCAGCTGGAACTGCGCAGCTTCAAAGGAAAACTCGGCGTTGCCATCGGCATTCTGCTTTGTGCAATTTCCTATGTAACTGCAACCGCCAAACAATTCCTGGGGTCGTGTTATTCCCAGTCACAGGATCCAGATCGGTTAAGGCGCGCGATCTCGCTGGACCGCGGCAACGCGGAATATCAGGATCACCTCGGTCGCTACATTTTGGCCCTGAATGAGTCTCCACAGGCGGCGTTGCCCTGGCTGCAAGAAGCCACTCGCCTGAATCCCAACGCAGCACAATACTGGGTTCACCTCGCCGCCGCGCAGCAATCGCTGGGCAACATTGCAGGAGAGAAGGATTCGCTAGGCAGCGCTTTGCAGGCCGATCCTCATACACCGAGAATCGCCTGGGATGCGGCAAACCTTTATCTCGCTCAAGGCTCATTACAAGACGCGCTTAAACTATTTCATTCTGTTCTGGAAAACGATCCCGTCTATATGGGAGCAGCGCTGAACACCTGCTGGAGAATCCGGCCCGACATCGATTTCCAGCTCGCCAGCGTGGTCCCGCCCAACGCTGACCCTGCATTCTTGGAATACCTGATCGCAAATAAGGAGACAGCGGCAGCGAACAAGGTGTGGGCGCGGATGTTCTCGCTGCAACAGCCGCTGTCCCGCAATCCTTTGTTTGAATACTTGCGTTACCTAGTCACCAATCGCGAAGTCTCTCAGGCGGCGCTGGTCTGGCAGCAAGCCGCAAACCTGTCCGGCCTAGCCGCTTACCAGCCTTCGTCCGAGAATCTATTGATCAATGGTGATTTCAGCCTCGAATTGCTGAATGGCGGCTTTGATTGGGTGCACCGGGCGGTTCGAGGCGTTTCGCTGGCCCTGGATCCTACGGAGCTACGCTCCAGTTCGCGTTCGCTCCGTATCACCCTGGACGGGCCTGGAATTACTGACGCCGGGATCGTGCAACTGGTGCCCGTGGACCCTGACACCCGCTATGAATTTTCCGGTTTCTATCGAGCCGAAGGCATGGATGGCGCCGGCGCAATGCAGTTCGCAATTAATGACGCTTACAAAGACACGCCCCTGTTCATGAGTGAGGACTTGCGCGATGCTGACTTCTGGAAGCAGGTCGCCGGAAGCTTTACTACCGCATCTGATACGAACCTGATAATCCTCCGGGTTGCCCGGGTGCCTTCGGGAAGCCCGATTCGAGGCAAGCTATGGATTGATGGATTAAAGCTAGTGCGCAGCGACAGCAGAGTTGCCGAGATCGCGACCAAGGAGACCCAATGAGCGCTGCCGTTTCGCTTCCAGATGTCCAGGAACCTTGTGCACCGCCGCGCCCTCATATCCTTCAGAGCAATCAGATTGAGCTTTATGCTTTGACGGCGGTGCTCATGTTCGCGCCTCTCGCTTTCGGGTCAGTCGAATCTTGGGCGATTTTCGTTTTGCAGTTGTCCTCAGCCATTCTTTTTTCCGTGTGGATATTGCAACAGGTACGCGCCGGGCGCATAAGCATACGGTGGAATCCGGTTTTTCTCCCGATGTGCGCATTCGCGGCGCTCGCGATTGTTCAGCTACTGCCAGGAATTTCAGCCTACAGGCACGCCACTGCATCAACACTGCTGCTGTACATGTCCTACGGCATAATTTGCTTTCTGCTTACACAACTTCTGGAGCGCACCACCCATTTGCGCCAGTTGGCGACCGCGTTTGTTGTATATGGCACCGGCATAGCGATGTTCGCAGTACTGCAAAGTCTGAGTTCGAGCGGCAAGCTGTACTGGATTCGCACCCCGCGTTTCGGAGGCTGGATATACGGCCCGTACGTAAATCACAACCACTACGCCGGATTGATGGAGATGCTGATTCCTATCCCGCTGGTCTTCGCATTCAGCCGATATGCGCATGGCCGAAAGAAGTGGTTGGCTGCTTCGGCCGCGGCGTTTATGGGAGCCAGCATCTTTCTATCCGGTTCGCGCGGTGGCATGGCGGCATTCGCAATTCAGATAGCGATTTTCTTTTACTTTCTTTTTCGCGAGCGGACTCATAATCGAGTGGCCTTACTCATGGGTGGTTTCCTGCTGGTCGCTTTGGCATCAATTGTGTGGATCGGAGGAAACGAGGTGTCCTCAAGGCTCTCGACGCTGGCTGATTACAAACGCCCTGACCTGAACACCGATGTTCGGATGAAGATCGACCGCGATGCGATGCGGATGATTTCTGCGCGGCCGCTGCTGGGTTGGGGCCTGGGAACTTTTGCCGATGTTTATCCGCAATTTCGCAGCTTCTATACCAATTCGCTGGTCAACGAAGCTCACAACGACTATTTGCAAACGTTAATAGAAAGCGGTCTTTTCGGGTTCGGCTTAGCGATGTGGCTGGTGATCACGGCCGTTCGTCGTGCGTGGCAGAAGACGAGCAACTGGCCTTCGGATGTGAATGGGATTCTCGCGCTGGCTGCCCTGCTGGGAATTTGCGGCATTCTCGTTCACAGCCTGGTCGATTTCAACCTCGAAGTTCCTGCGAATGCGATGTTGTTCTGTGTGCTCTGTACCGCGGCGGCAATGGATACGCGCTTCCGCAATCTGCGGCGCGAAAATAGGCATCGCGATGCGACGGTCGAAGAACCCGAACCTGTGTCCGCGGTTTCACTCTAGACGGCGAGGACGCGGCGAGCCATCAGCCCATTCCCAATTCATCAGCAGCTTCAAGAGGTGTTCCGCAACGACGGCAGATGACCGCGCCACAATCGCCACAAGTAAGCGGATCGGAAATTTCAGAGGCACACTTTGGACAATAGAGCGAATCTGGCGTGGCTTCCGGTTGCGTGGACATTCAGGTGAAATGTAGCACAAGCAAGACTCTGAAAAACCACCGGAGAACGACGCACCGACCTTGCGATCCCCTAACCTGCCAGAACTTCTGCAATTTTTGCGGTCAGCTCTGCGGGAGTGAAAGGCTTTTGCAGAAAGCCCGCATCGCGATCGAGATCCTCGATATCGTCATCGGCGTAACCAGACATATAAAGGACACGAATCGTTGGCCAGCGGTCTTTGACGATGCGCACCAACTCCGGGCCACTCATCCCCGGCATGACGACATCCGTCAAAAGCAAATCAACGCTGCCCGAGTAAGTTGCGATGAGATGTTGCAGCGCGCTCGAATCAGGTGCAGTGAGCACTTGATAGCCGGCTTGCTTCAAGATGGTTTCGCCCAACTCCCGCAATAAGGGCTCGTCTTCCGCTAAGAGAATGGTTCCAGTTCCGCGCTTCTGGGATTCGGTCATAGCTGGCCTTGCGGCTGCCGCCGGCTCACAATCAACCTTAGGCAGTAATACTCGGAAACGTGTACCCTTGCCGGGTTCGCTCTCAACCTCAATGTGCCCGTTGCTCTGCTTTATGATGCCGTAAACCGTGGCCAGCCCGAGACCGGTGCCTTTTCCGACTTCCTTCGTGGTAAAAAACGGTTCGAAGATCCGCGCACGAGTGGCAGCATCCATCCCGATTCCATCGTCACAGACGGACAAAGTTATATACGAACCTGCCCGGACCAGAGTTTCATCGCAACCGACATCTAATGCTACTTCAGCACCCCCGGTTGAAATGGTGAGGCGGCCGCCTGCCGGCATAGCGTCGCGTGCATTGACCACGAGATTCAAGAGCACCTGTTCCATCTGTACCGGGTCCGCTTTGACGTGACCAATTTTTTCCGAAGTGGATATCACGACTTCGACGTTCTCCGCCACCACCCGACGCAACATGGTTTCCAGGCCGCGCACAATCAGATTCAAGTCAAGGATTCGAGGCTGCAAAGTTTGTTTGCGGCCGAAGGCCAGTAATTGATGGGTCAGTGAAGCGGCTCGATCGGCGGCTTGCTGAATCTCCCGCGTCGCGTGAGCGTCGGGGCCGTCCGGGTCTTTCTCGAGCAACAGGCTACTGTAGCCTTTGATGATCGTGAGCAGGTTGTTGAAGTCGTGCGCAACGCCGGAGGCCAGTTGTCCGACCGCCTCCATCCTCTCAGTCTGCGCAAAGCGGGTTTGAAGCTGCTTCTGTTCGGTTACATCAACCAAAACACCATGCAGCAGGTGCCGCCCATTCTGACCTAGCACGAGCGAACCACTATCGTTGATCCAAACCACGCTCCCATCGCGCCGAAACATCCGATACTCTGCACGAAAAGAATTTCCGCGCAGGGTGGCCTCTTCCGCGGCGGAAACCGTCTGGCGATCATCGGGATGGACATGTTCTATCCAGTTGACCGAACTGGCGAGCCACTCCCGCGTGCTGTAACCAAGTAGCGATTCAATCTGCGGACTGACAAAAAGCCACTCGCCTTCGAGACCAAGTTCGGCGATGTAAGTGACTGCGGCAAGCTGCTCGACCAGACTGCGATACAGAACTTCAGCCTGCTCACGTGCCTGCTCGTCGCGCATGCGCTCGCTGATGTCGATAGCGACGCCGATGCTGCCGGCAAGCCCGCCCTCAACGTCGCGAATGGGTGCCCAATGAGTCTCAAAGCACAGGCCGAGATCCGCCATTTCCGCGATCATCGAAAATTCTTCTCCCGCGAGAGCCCGTTTGGCACTTGCCAGTATTTCTGGATGATTGGCGTACATCTCAAACACAGACCTGCCGATAGCCTCTCCGGGCTGCAATCCTAGCTTCTGAAGAGCCTTTCCCTCGGAAACGGTAAAGATTCCAGTTTTATCGAGTGCAAACAGAACAATGGGAGCTGTTGTGATGATGGTGCGGAGGCGCTGCTCGGCCTCGGTCAGCACAGGAGCGAGTTTCGGCTGCGTGGTCAAGGTTTATTTTCGTCGTGAACGTGACCGCAATCACACTTCGGGTGCAGTTCCGGCAGATTGCGCCAGTCTAGCTCACCTGTTGACCTCTTACGGAGTTACCGAAGTCACCTTCGAGACAGGCTACTTCGTGAGCCGATTGTACTTTCTCAGCACCTGAACAAGTTTGTCATGTGGCAGCGCAGGCACAAAATGATTGTTAATCCCTTTCATGTCTTCCGCCGCGATCATTGCGTTCACGACCGCTTCTTCGGTGGCCTGGACCGTCGCCAGGAATAATGGGTCCAGTTCGCCGTTCGGAAGCATTGTGATCTGGCGTTTCTTTTTCTGATCGATGGCACGTGGGTTCGCGGTGGAGAACGCGATGAACAAATCCCCAGATCCATCGCCCGAGTAACTGCCATCTCGTCCGACTCCTAACGCTACTCTCCTGGCGAGCCGTTTCAATTGAGTTGGAATAAGAGGCGCATCCGTGGCCACAACCACAATGATCGAGCCGGTGTCCTGCTCCCAAATCTTAGGACCCGAAATTTCTCTACCCACTGGAATGCCGGCAATCCGCAACTGCTCACGTTCACCGTAGTTACATTGGACCAGCGCTCCAACGGTGTAGCCTCCCTCTTTTGTGCTTAACACTCGTGACGACGTTCCGATTCCACCTTTGAATTCGTTGCAGATCATTCCCGTCCCGCCGCCGACATTTCCTTCCTGTACGGGGCCGCTTTGAGCCGAATCAAGTGCGTGGAATGCATCTTCTGCCGTTACATGAAATCCGTTAATGTCATTCAAGTAGCCGTCCCAGGTTTCGGCAACAACCGGCAGCGACCACCAATATCCCTCCATGTCAGCATCGCCGCGCTTCACCTTCCACTGGATCACGGCATCCCGGATTATCCCAACACTGTGCGTATTTGTGATCATCACGGGTCCGTCGAGAAATCCAGAATCCTCGACCCAATGGGTTCCAGTCATCTCGCCGTTCCCGTTCAGGCTGAAGTAGCCCGCAAAAACTGCATCTCTCGATTCTTTTCCGCGCGGCAAGATCGCGGTCACGCCGGTGCGCACCGGCCCAATCCCAACCTTCAGTGGGCCATCTCCGGATATCAGTGTCGTCTCCCCGACCTCCACTCCTTTAACGTCAGTTATGGCGTTCAAGGGGCCGGGATTACCATCGAACGGAACGCCCAAATCACGGGCGCGGGGCTTGGACTGGGAAAAAGTGGGCAACGCGGAGATAACAAATACCGCCAGCCAGATCGCAGACCAGCTTTTTCGCATCCAAAGCCTCCGAAGAGAATTGAGCAGTATAGTCGAGAAGCGGAAAAAATGAGATTACGGAGGAACAAGATGGAAAACTGGAAGCGGGGCCTTCTGGCCGGAGCTGCGGGGCTTAGCGCCATTTGTTTGCTTAAGGGCAGCCGCACCGGCGCGGTGATATTTGGTGGAGTGGCGTTGGCGACCTTGGCGTCTGAATATCCTGACGAGTTTTCAGAGATTCGCCGGAAGTTGCCGGATTACATTGAACGCGGCTCCAGTTTTGTGGACGTTGCATTGCGCGTCGGCGAGCGCATGGCCGAAGTCGCCGAAAACCGCGGCGCAGCCTGGTACGAAGCCTTGATGCGCGCTTAACCACCCTGCGTCGCAGGCCTGTTTTGCCTGCTATGCTACGAATCGATGCGCCAGAAAATCCAGATTGCCTTGCTTTTCGCCATGGTGGTTGCTGGAGTTCGTCTGGCCTGGATTTTGTGGGAACGGCATCAAGATTCCGTACAGCCCAAGCCGCAGCAAAGCACCGCTCTCAATCCTGACTATTACGTCGCCCCTAAAAAACTTTACGCTTATGATCTGAAGTCGGCGAAGCAACTCACAAAACAGCCGGTCTGGGTCAAGGTCGGATATGCCTACCCGTACTTCCCTTACGACTCGGCTAAGCGCACAAATCTCGACCACGAAGCAGGCAAGTTGTTGCCTCTGCAACAACTCAACATAAAGGATGTAGTCGGTGGTCCGGTCGAGCACGGCAGGAAGCAAATCCTCGCGATTTTTGAGCAGGAAGGAAAATCGTTTGCCACTCCCGTCGGGGCCGAGCAGAATGGAGACTACAAGTTCTACTCCGATGACATGCTGTTCATCGAAGACCCTCACCAGCTTTATAAGCATTGGCCTGCGGATGTCTGGCAGGAAATCGATCGGCACCACGTGAAGGAGGGTATGAGTGAACTGCAGGCGGATTTTGCAATCGGAATGGGACTGCTTGAGCCGGGCAGCGACGACATCGACCGCACGCTCGATTACCCCAACGGCGGCAATCCGTTGAAGATCAGCTTTCACCACGATAAGGCGATTCAGATAGGACCGGGCCCGAAGGATTGAATTTCAATCGGGTCCTTGCCCTCACTTAACTATCGTCATCCACGCCGGTCCATTTCCGGCATTCACCGGTTGGCCAGTTGGCGTCAGGGCACCGGTGCTTCGATCGACCGCAAAAGCCGAAACATTGTCTGAGCCAAAGTTCGCCACATACGCGAATTCGCCCGCAGCGCTCAAAGTCAGCATCACGGGATTGACCCCTGCCGATACGGTTGAAGCCAGTGTTAGAGCTCCGGTCACTGCATCGACGACAAAAACAGCGACATTGCCTGTAGCGCTATGAGTCACGTACGCGAATTGGCCCTTCGCGTCCAGCGTGATGGATGTTGGGCCATTGCCGGTATCGGCGCGAGCCGGAAGCACCGCCAGGGCTCCCGTGACTGGATCGACGGAAGCAATCGTAATGTCATTCGATCCTGAATTTACCAGGTAGGCGAATTTTCCGGACGGATGCATGGTGATCGAGGTCGGATTTGTACGCGTCGGCACCGCCCCGAGAAGCCCCAATGCTCCCGCGTTACTCACTGCGTAAATCGTTACATCACTGGAATTGCTGTTGGCGACGTAAGCGAATCGGCCCGAAGGATGGAAGCTGATTCCGACCGGCAGGTTGTCCGTCACGACGGTGCCGGTAAGCGGACTGAGCGCGCCGGTGTTGGGGTCGATGGAAAATCCGGAAAGGCTATTGGAATTCTGGTTCACCACATAGAGCAGGTTTCCCGCAGGCCCCACGGCGATGAATTCTGGCCTGTTGCCGGACGGAACGGGCGAACCCAGAATGCTAAGCGTGCCGGTGTTCGTGTTAATAGCAAACACCGAGATATCGTTGGAAACGGTGTTGGCTACATATGCGAAGCGCCCTGAGGGCTCCACCGCGATTACGCGCGGGCTGGTTCCGCCGGCCGGCACTGTACCCTTAAGGCTCAGTCGACCTGTTGGAGAATCAATTGCGTAAGTGGAAATGCTGTTGGAAATTGAATTAGCCACCAACGCGAGACGCGACGGAAGAGGCGGCGCCGGATTGTTCGCACTGCCGACGGCGCCACAACCCGTGAGCAGCAGGAGGAGAATTAAAATAGAAAAAGCGACTGCAATTTTTAGCACGTTAACTCGGTCCTTTACCTGAAATTTGAGGCCGGAAACGGTTGCCGGTTGTCCCCGATTGGCATTGCAGCGGGACACACCCCGTCCGACGGGCTGTTATTCCCGGCCAATACTTCAGCCTAAGTAGCTGGATTACAAGAAGGGCGATTTAGTTTCGAAACAGGCGGTAAACGTTTTGTAAATTGTTCTCAGAACGTAGCCGGGCTACGTGTCGCGCTAATAACCTTTCATTGAGGCAAGCCGATTCAAGGTTGGAGTGACCTAATGTTTAGTCCGCCTTCAGCACGGGCGAATTCTCATCGGCTTCTTTCTGATCGTCAACGCGAATCTTGCCTTGGTCGTCCGAAAAGAATGAACGGTGGTCGGCATCGAGCTGTTTCGGCACCATTGTGATCTCGAAGGTATCTTTCTCTTTGTGTGATTTAAACTTGACCGTGTAATCCCCGCGATCGGGAGAAGCCATCCGCCGGGTGAATGAGCCGGTCTTGGTCAAGTCCATCAAAGAAGTCGCATAGTGGTTGTTTTTCTTCTTGTAAATCCGCTGGGCGCGCAAAAAAGTGCGCATGTAGCCGAGTGCCGCGGCTTCTGAGTCAGAATGCGCCGGATCACCCTTGAACTTTGGCTGATATGCGGTTTGTGCGGACGCAATGCATGCGGCCAACGCCAGTGAAACCACAATCGAAAGCCTTCTCTTCTTCATCATTCCCGTAAAAACCCCGGCTCAACTCGGATGTTCCGAATCGAATTCAACAACCGAACCTATGTTACTCCCGTAATTCGACTTACGTTACGACACCTTGCATCCCCTTGCAATACAGATATGCTACTTACATCTTGGAACCAAGAGCGGGATACCTATGAAATCTGGAACTGCCGTGAAGACTGCACCTGCAAAAAAGCCTTCGATTCGGATTGCTGTGGTCGAAAGCGACCCGTTACGTTTCGTCGGATTTCGAGCGCTGTTTGATTCTGAGCCGGATTTCGAGCTCGTTTCCGCCGCGCTTCCCGACATCTCCGTTATGCAGGACATCGATCTGGTTCTGCTCGGCAACCGCAGTGGCCAGAACTTGTTCGACGTAATGGCCAGCCTGAAGGCCGCGCGCCCGGACCTTCGGATTATCGTAACCGGCGCCGGCATGGACGAAGAAACTATTCTGAAGGCAATCGCTTCCGGTTCTAAGGGCTACGTGGATGAAGCCGCCTCCGCTGCCGAGTTTGTGATGGCAATTCGCATCGTTAACCAGGGCTCAGTCTGGGCCCCACGCCGCGTGCTTTCCATGTTCATCGAACGCGTGAGCTCTTCTCCGGGACGAATCTTCCCGAACGGGCGCGTCACTTTTACCGATCGCGAAAAAGAAGTTTTGGAGATGCTTGTGGCCGGACGGTCGAATAAAGAGATCGGGTCCGCGCTTGGAATCGAAGAGCGCACCGTCAAAGCTCACGTGGCCAAGTTGATGCGCAAAGTCGGCGTGCAGAACCGCATTGCCCTCTCGGTACACGCCATCACACATTCACTGGTGACGGCAAAATAATTTTCTCGAGATAAATCCAGGGAAAACCAGCCCTCGATTTAATAAGGCGCCCGCTTCGGCGGGCGCTTTTTAGTTCGTGTGCCGGCAGCAAGTGAGCGGTCCCGAACTCCAAAGTCGGCGTGAAACACTCAGGCCGCCAGCGGACGCGATACAGTACGCGCCTTCTCCAGTAACACTGAAAGGCTCTCGCTCTTCGCAACGCAAGCGGCGATTCCCGTGGTCCTCGCCTCACCTTCCGAGAACACGTCACTGAACTCGCTGAATACAATGATGGGCGTCATGGGCATCGACCTTTTCAATTCACATGCTGCCTCAATGCCGTTCATCACTGGCATTGAAAGATCCAACATGATCAAGTCGGGATTGAGCACCTTTGCCATTTCGACCGCCTCTTGCCCGTTCTCTGCCTCTCCGCACACCTCGAAATCACTCTGAGAAGCAAACAAGTAACAGAGCATACGACGGATGACTTCCTGGTCGTCCGCTATCAGTACTGATCTCACCATGACAGACACCTCCACATGAGTCGTTTCAAGCGGAACTAAGCAGCGATTTGTTGGCCGCTCGCGCAGAAACGAATTTGCGGCCTTGATTGAAAATGCGGCTCTTTTTTGGCGGGCGCAGTGAGCTAAATTGAGTCGCGTTGTTCGTCGAGTTTGAAGAGGCGGATAGACCGGGGGTTGCCCTGAAAACGTGAGCTGGCGTATTTAAATGCTTGCAATCCAGAGCTGGACTCAGTCCTGAAATCTGATGGACGGCGTCACGGCGAACAAACGACGCAAGTTATGCAATGATCCGGAAAGAAACTCACGGAGCAGCACCATCATGCTTGCCACCCGACGCCCTTTTAGTTCGAGAGCCCGATTTTCCTTAGCGTTTGTCCAAACCGCGGATCAGCGTGCAGCGGATTAAGCCTCGGCTCCCATTTGCTGTACACCAGAAAGGTGGAACGCTCGGCCACAGCTTTGTTCCTTTTCTCCAAGGGCGGTGTAGATCAGCGCGATATCGAACGGAGAAACGTAGGATTGCATGGGCCTTGTCGCGCAAACCGCGAAGGATCTGTTCCGCGTCACTCTTCATCCCAGCGAAGGCATACGCCTGTCCCAGCCCGGCAACCAGGAATGTATGCGCCGAAGCAACGGTTCGGTAACGCAGCACAGGGGATCAATCCTGGAGGTGCGATAGTCGGAACGTGCACCGACGCTGGCGTGGAATCCGACGTGATGTTCTCGCAGTGATCGCTCCGCGGCGCAAGTCTGTCGAACCTGCCTTTACATTGTTTGAGTGGTCGGCGATCCGGAAACTATGAACTCGCTGGTCCAATTGATGCTAAATCGCCTCCCTGAAATGTCGTCGGTGTCAAGCAGTCTTGAAGCACGCTCCAGCGAGCGCTCGGGGAAGAGCGCCATTTCGCTCTCGATGAAAAGTGCCGTATCCAACCCAGACTCGCTCGTAGTCATTTTCGGGTTCGGACTCTCGGCTCGACCCAATTCAGACTCCTCGGTGGGAGGAGCGGGATGCCCAATAACTCGGTGTTTTACTGCACACCACGGCGATTTCCGGGCTATCCCGCGTGCGAACCGAACTTTTTCAGCAGCTCGTAAATTCAATTCCGTACGGTGACAGAGTAGAGGCCGTCTTCACTAGACCGGTCCTCACGATGAGGAAAAATGGCACGCACTGCAGGCTTGTACCGTTCGCATTTGAAATAGCCGGTGGTACAGCTTAGTGAGGAATCCCGATAGCGCTCAAAATACAGCCACCCTCCTCGCTAGTTACTAAAGGTCATTGTCCTCGGTAATCTTGTTACCCTTCCGGATCCAGTCCATACTCGATTCACCTACCACAGAACCTGGGAGACGGGGTTGGAAGTGGCGGCACAGCCGCTATTGCTAACCCCGCATTTTTTTGTCTAAAAACAAGCCCTTATCCTCCGGCTTTCAGCTAATCCGGATCGGAACTGGTTGAATGTAGTTAGTATCAAGAGCCGAAAACCGAGAGCCTCTTTGCGCCGGCCGCAGACACCCGATCCATTGCTAAGTATCCGATTCGTCAATACTTTTCCGTCAATCTGCGCCGAATATTCTTCTTTCCACAGGGTAATTTCCTACAATCAGGTGTTCACATTGAGACAAATCTTCGCTCCGAAAGTGTGAAGTCTATGAAAAAGCTGCTTTTGTCGCTCGCAGTACTGGGTCTGACCGCTTCGGCATTCGCCGGAGATGACATGGACAACAAAGCCGCCGACCGGGTGAAATCCGCTGCAACTGTCCTTGAAGAGATTCAGTCCGCGCCGGATACCGGAATTCCAGACGAAGTTATGGGATCGGCGGAATGCGTGGCCGTGGTTCCCTCCATGCTCAAGGCTGGATTCGTTTTCGGCGCGCGTTACGGTCGTGGCGTGGCCAGCTGCCGGACCGCGAAGGGCTGGAGCGACCCTGCGTTCTTCACCATCCAAGGCGGCAGCTTTGGACTGCAAATCGGTGGGCAGGCGGTTGACTTAATCATGCTGGTCATGAACCAGAAGGGCATGGAAAACCTGCTGAACAGCAAGTTTAAACTGGGCGCCGATGCCAGCGTTGCGGCTGGGCCAGTAGGTCGTCATGCGGCCGCCGATACCGACTGGAAGATGCGTGCCCAGGTGCTCAGCTATTCACGCGCGCGCGGAATTTTCGCCGGCCTCGAGCTGAATGGCGCCGCCGTCAAGATGGATCGCGAGAGCACGCTCGAGTTTTATAATCATATGCAACCGTTCAATACGACGCTGACAACAGTCAGCTCGCCGGCTGGTGCCCTACCGTTCCTGAATGGCCTGGCGAAGTGGGCGAAGATAGCGAGTAAGTAGAGTCGGCTTTGGGCTTTGGGCTTTGGGTTCTCAGCTTCCGACCTAAACTTGCAGCGTGAGGCATAAATTCCGGTAAACTCCTCAGGTTGAAAGACAAAGCCCGAAGCCTGACGTCCAAAGCCCGACGCCTGCCCTTGCGCTACCGACTTGAATACGCGCTGGCTTGGGTACTGATCAAAGTTGTAGGCATCCTTCCCCGTCCGCTTGCCCGCATTAAGGGTATCTCGATTGCCTGGCTGGTCTATCTTCTTCATCGCAAGCTGCGCCGTGTGGGAATGCGCAACCTGGAACTGGCCTTCCCGGAAAAGACTGTGCCGGAGCGGAAGAAGATTCTGCGTGGCGTCTTTACATCTCTAGGGCGCCAGGTTGCGGAAGTTTGCCTGTTTCCGCGTTACACGCGTGAGAATGTAAGCAAAACGGTCGTTTATGAGGGATTCGAAAACTTCGAGCGAGCGCTGGCCCGAGGCAAGGGCGTTCTGTTTTTGACCGCACACTTGGGAGCATGGGAGCTTTCCGCTTTCGCGCATTCTTTATATGGATATCCGCTGAATATTGTCATGCGTCCGCTGGACAATCCCAACCTTGACCGCCTGACTCGCCGCTACCGCACCATGCACGGCAACAAAGCCGTAGATAAAGACTTCGCCCGCGGCTTGATCGCGGCCATGCGCAAAGGCGAAACCGTCGGCGTCCTCATGGATACCAACATGATCGCCAGCCAGGGCGTCTTCGTGGACTTCTTCGGCATTCAGGCCTGCACAGCCAGCGGCGTCGCCCGCGTGGCTTTGAAGACCGACGCCGCCGTCGTCCCCGGTTTCACCATCTGGGACCCGGGGCTGAACAAATATCGTCTGCGCTTCGATCCCGCGGTGAAACTGATCCGCACCAAAGATCGCGAGGCCGACGTGGTCGCCAACACCGCGTTATTTACGAAAGTGATCGAGGACTACGTGCGCCGCTACCCCGACCAGTGGTTGTGGGTGCATCGCAGATGGAAAACCAGGCCGCAAGGGGAGAAGGGTTTGTATTGAATGCATCGGAAGTGTGCGATGCTTTTTAAGCGCACTGACAACCCGCGTTTGCGGGGATCGGTCCGATGAAGACGCTGCAAAGATCAACCGGTGACCACTAGTTTCGTCCTTGATCGAGCCACGCAGCACCGAAGTCAGCATGAATCCCGGAAAACTCTAGGCAATTGCGACTGAGTAACTTAAATTATTGTTTCAGGAGTCTGCATCTTGGTTCCGGCGCCTCGACATCGCTGCCTTATCTATGACGGTGCTCCGTCGCGCCACCTTCCCACATTGGCCGCGGTAATTCGTGAGCAACTGCAGGCGGGCCTCCGATGTTTATATTTGAACACCCCGCCAATGGTATCTGGCATGCGGTCTTATTTGGCAGCCGCCGCCGTGGATGTCGAGCATGAAATCGCTAAAGGCAGTTTGACCGTGTCATCTGACCGGTTGCACCTGGTCGGCACACATTTTGATGTTGATCGAATGCTGGAACAACTCGAGGATGCCATTTCTCAGGCACTGACCGATGGCTACCGTGGGCTTTGGGCCAGCGGAGACATGGCATGGGAACTTGGCCCGGAGCAGGATTTTTCCAAGCTGCTTGAGTACGAGTGGCGGTTAGAAGAGCTTTTCCTCAGGTGCCCCTCGCTGAGAGGCATCTGCCAATATCACCGGGACACTCTGCCGAAACAGGCGGTTCGGGTTTGCCTCGGCGCACACGCTTCGATCTTCATCAATGAGACACTTTCTCGCATCAATCCTTACTACACGCGTGGCGAGTCACGCACGGTGGTACCTGCAAGCGATAGTGAACTCGACGCTGTCGTAGCGGGCTTAAGCAGCGGGCAGAATTAGAGACTCAGAACCAGTCGCTCCTGTAGGCGATCCACCAACTTAGAATGCCGATCGGCACGGTGGCCGCCAGCGCCCACCAGAGCGGTAGGACAAAATCGGCGATCAGTCCGAGCAGAGTAAATACAATCCAGAAAATCTTGCGTTCCACGAAGTTAATCTTATAGCTGCCGGGGAAATCCGCGATGAGCTTCGCGGCAAACGAAAGCTGCTGGCCATCGGCTTAGCCGTGCAGAAAAACGAGTTTTGTATCAGGGCACGCCTTCGGCCGCGCCGAAAGTGTGCAATCCTGCTATGGGCCTTTAGCTCTCCCGCGCCGGCCCCAACCGCCCAAGCTTCCCTTTCCGCGTACAAACGTATAAAAGAAGTACCATGAATCGAACTGCAGGCGAGATCGCAAAGGCCATCGGCGCGCGCGTTATCGGCGATGAAGCCGTGCAAATCGGTGGAGTGGCGAGCATAGCGTCCGCGAAGCTTGATGATCTTGTCTTCGTCGACGATGAGAAGCATCTCGAATCCGCACTGCATTCGAAAGCTGCCGCGATCATCGTCGGCGTTTTTGCCGCGAGTGCCAAAAAATCAAAACCTCTCCTGATCTCTTCCCACCCGCGCCTGGCGTTCGCTCGAGCTGCGACCCTGCTTCGAGATCCAAATCAGCGCGAGCCAGAAATTCATACGACTGCGGTGCTCATGCCGTCCGCAGTCGTTGCCGGAACGGTCACTATTGACGCGTGGTCGTTCGTAGGCGCAGAAGCATCCATTGGCCAACGCACATGGATCGGAGCAGGCTGCGTGATTGGAAGCGGAGTGGTGATCGGCGAAGATTGCAAAATCTATCCGCGCGTGACGATCTATCCCGGTACGCGAATCGGCAATCGGTCGACCGTGCATGCCGGGGCCGTGCTGGGCAGCGATGGATTCGGATATGTACACGATTTTGCGACCGGAAGATATGAGAAATTCCCACAGATCGGAACGCTCGTGATCGAAGACGATGTGGAGATCGGCGCCAACACGACTATTGACCGGGGTGCGCTCGAAATGACCCGTATCGGTCGGGGCGCGAAGATCGACAATTTGGTCCACATTGGCCATAACTGCCAGATCGGCGCGAATGTGATTATCGCCGCGCAGGCCGGATTCTCCGGCAGCATCGTAATTGAAGACAACGTGGTGATCGGAGGTCAGGTGGGCGTGGGCGAGCATGCGCGCATCCAAGAAGGCGTGATGCTCGGCGGACAGGCTGGAGTTCTACCCAAGAAAGTTCTGCGCGGCAAAGGCGCGGCCTTCTGGGGAACACCGGCAAAGCCGTTGCGTGAATATTTGAAGAGTTTGGCGGCGCTGGCCAGGTTGGGCAGAAAAGATTGACCGCTCCAGGACAATCACCCGTAGGTGCTCACGGCTGAAGCGGTTCGGGACAACATCAGAATTCGCATGGCGATCATCGTCATCGGTGGACAATCCAGGGATGTCGGCAAGACCAGCGTGGTCGCGGGCATTATCGCGGCTCTGCCCTCCTATAATTGGGCCGCCTTCAAGATCACGCAATTCGGACACGGTCGTTGTTCGCTCGACGGCAAGCCTTGCGACTGCGCGACCGATGACCGGTGCTGGGCGATCACCGAAGAGAAAGATCCTGCGGGACGATCGGACACCTCTCGCTTTCTATCTGCCGGCGCAAAGCGGTCCTTCTGGGTGCGCACCGAGCAAGGACGATTGCAGGAAGCGTTGCCGGTGCTGCGGCGGCGACTAGCTGAGAGCGAGAACGCGATTATCGAATCGAACAGCATCGTGGAATTCATTCAGCCGGATTTGTACATTACAGTGCTGGATCCGGCTGTCGAAGATTTCAAAACCTCGGCGAAGCGGTTGATCGAGCGCGCTGATGCGGTGATTGTGCCGGAATCAGCCGTGTGGCAATCATCGAAACCAGCCTTTCGTATTACGCCACCCCAGTATGTGACTCCAGAACTCGTAATGTTTGTGGCGGAAAGGCTGGCAAGAGGAGTCCTCACCAGAATTGAGTGACTGGACATTATAGTTCCACAAATTCACGGCTTGCGCGGGTGGGCTGCGGTCCATCGCCGCTGGGCGGCTACTCGGACAGGAATGTCCGATCCAAACGGTTCAACTCTTCGTCCTGATATTCTTTTCGACAGATGCTCGGAATCGAACGACGCGCGTGGATGCTGGCAATTACTTCGGCAATTTTGCAGATCGTAATTTTTCCGCTGCCGAATTTGTATCTGCTAAGTTGGGCTGCTGTTGCACCGCTTCTAATTGCGCTTCTCCGCGCCCGGCAACCTGCGACTCTGCAATTGCAAGCTGGAATCAGGCTGCTTGCCGCGCGCCCGCTACAAGGCTTTGCGCTCGGATACGCGTGCGGAATCCTGTGGTACGGAGGAAATTGTTATTGGGTGTACAGCACCATGAAGCAGTACGGGGGCATCAGCGCGCCCGGAGCCGCCGGATTGCTCCTGCTGTTCTGCTTGTATCTTGGGCTTTATCACGGGCTGTTTGGATTGCTCGTTGCCGCTGTTGCGAAGACTTCGGAGCGAATAGCGCTCGTGCTCTCACCGTTTCTCTGGGTGGCAGTTGAACTGGCCCGTACCCGCATCACCGGATTCCCTTGGGACTTGCTGGGCATCGCACAAGTGGACAATATTCCACTCGCGCGCATTGTCCGCTTTACCGGCGTTTATGGAATTTCGTTTGAGATCATGGTGGTGAACACGGCTTTTGCGGCAGCCTTTATCATTCAGCGCAATCGACGCATGCAGCTTCTGCTGGCGGCAACAGCCGCAGCTTTCGTGCTCCAGATCGGCCGCTGGATGCCGATTCCAGCGTTTCCATCTGAACGTTCAGCGGTTCTAGTGCAGCCGAACATCCCCATCCTCGCCGGCGGCGACTGGACGCAACAATATTTTCAAGACACGCTCTCTGATCTCGCCCGCATCAGCCTTACTGCTGCTAACGGAGAGCAGCGGCGTCCCGAACTTATCGCATGGCCGGAATCGCCGGCGCCCTTTTATTCCAGCGATCCGACCTTCCGGGCAGCCATCAGCAACATCGCAAAAAGTGCACAAGCCTGGATGGTTGTGGGCAGCGTGGGTACCCAGACTACATCTCCCCGCGCATCGCATCTTGAAATCTTCAATTCTGCCGCGCTGGTGAGTTCGACTGGGGAATGGATGGGCCGCTATGACAAAGTCCATCTGGTTCCATTTGGAGAGTATGTTCCGTTCAAGACCCTATTTGGATTCGCAGGTGGGCTGACCAAAGAAGTCGGCGATTTTTCGCAAGGTGTGGTCCGCGCACCATTGCAAGCTGGAGACGAGAAACTCGGCATTTTCATCTGTTACGAGTCTATTTTCCCTGACGAGGTTCGCCGCTTCGCCGCTAATGGCGCCCAGGTTTTTGTGAACGTCTCGAACGACGGCTGGTACGGTGACAGCGGCGCCTACGCCCAGCATCTCAAGCAAGCGCGCATGCGAGCGATTGAAAACGACCGTTGGCTGCTGCGCGATACCAACACTGGCGTGACCGCGGCGATTGATCCTTACGGACGCGTCGTGCAAACCGTGCCTCGAAAAATTCGCACCGCGCTTAGCGCATCTTACGCGCTCGAAAACACGACAACCTTCTATACACGCCACGGCGACTGGCTGGCGTATGCATGTGCGATAATCTCAATCGGGGCGATCGCATTCGCTCTTACTTCCGGAAAAGGCAAACGCACAGCATGATGATTGAAGAATTCGAACGCGAATATTCGGCCTTGCGCGACAAAGTGCGCGAACTCCGGGAGTACCTTTGACGCCGGCACCCTCCGCCAGCAACTCGCAGAAGTAGACAAGCAGGCCTCCGACCCCAATCTCTGGTCGAATCCGCAAAGATCGCAGCAGGTTATGCGCGAGAAAAAGCGCCTGGAGAACATGCTTGCGACCGAAACCGAACTGATGCGCCGCACCGACGACATCGCCGCCTACTTCGATCTGGCACGTGAAGGCGAGAACGTTGAATCCGATCTCCGCCGCGAGATGGATTCGCTTCGCGACCGGGTCGATCGCCTGGAAACCGAAACTCTTCTTTCTGGCGACAACGATGCGCGCAACGCCATTATGACGATTCATCCCGGAGCGGGCGGGACCGAGTCTCAGGATTGGGCCGAGATGCTGATGCGGATGTACCTGCGCTGGGCCGAGCGTCAAGGGTTTCAGACTGTGCTCTACGATTACCAACCGGGCGAAGAGGCTGGCATTAAGTCCGCAACATTCGGCGTCAATGGCGAATACGCTTTCGGCCAACTGACCAGCGAGATCGGCGTGCATCGTCTGGTGCGCATTTCGCCTTTCGATCAGGCCAAGCGCCGACACACATCATTCGCCAGCGTTTTCGTATCGCCCGAAATCGACGAATCGATTGAAGTCATCATCAAGCCGGAAGACTTGCGCATCGACACCTACCGCTCGAGCGGTAAGGGCGGGCAGCACGTCAATACCACGGATTCCGCAGTGCGAATCACGCATATCCCCACGGGGTTGGTGGCAGCCTGCCAGAACGAACGCTCGCAGCACAAGAACAAGGACCGCGCCATGAGCATGCTGCGATCAAAGCTATATGAGTTCGAACTGGAAAAGAAACGCGAGGTCACGCGAAAGATTGAGGATTCCAAACTCGACATAGATTTCGGTTCCCAGATTCGCTCGTACGTATTGCAGCCCTACCGCATGATCAAGGACCACCGCACCAAAACCGAAGTTGGCGATGTGGATCGCGTTCTCGACGGCGACTTACAGCCATTCATTCGAGCCTATCTGCGGATGCGGAGAGATGGCGGCCCACAGGATTAGCTGAAATGTTAAAAGAAACCAGTCATTACCAAGTGTCACGCCATCCTCTACTCCGGCAGTACACCGTCGCCTCGTTCCTTCCGTAACGTTACTCTTCCGAAAATGCTGGCAATTGGCATCGCGGGTGCGCGATTCTGTAAGGCTGAGGAGTCTAGCCCCACATGTCGCGAATGCTTGATTTGATCCGGGCTTCTGCCCTGCCGGCCCACCAGATGATGTCCGCTTCAAAGGGCGCGCTTCGACTGCCCGAGGTGGAAACCCTGGAAATATTGGTGTACATCGCTGAGCACAATAAGATTTTTGGGGAAGCCGCCCGCCTCACGCTTGCCGCATGGGACGAAGCGTCATCGAAAACGATTGCAGGCGATCCCAAGACGCCGGTTGAGATTCTGGAATATTGGTTGTCCACGAAAAACATTCGACCCGTACTGTTTCCGATCTTGATCGAGAATCCGGCAGTGAGCATCACCAGGCTTTCCGAATTGGCCACAACAGTGACAAATGAACTGCTCGACATAATGATTGCGAGCCGACGGGTCAGGGCCCTCCCTCAAATATTGCAAGACTTGAGTGGGAATCATCATTTGAGCGGCACACAGACGGCGCGAGTCAACGCTCTGATTCCGGGCAAGCTATCTGTAGAAGACGGGAATGGTCAGCCCGCAACGGACGTAGTCGATCTAATGCCTCGTGAGGTAACAACACCAACAGCACCTAAGGTGCCGGAAACGGTCTCTTCATCAGTTCCCTCTCCGCCTGAGCCCCAAGCGGCGATATTGCCGGAGCCCGGACAGAACGGCAATGTACTAGCGGATGATCCCGAAGTAGAAGTTGCCTTAAATGCATTCCTCACGGAGCATGCGAAAGAAATCGAATCGCAACCGGAAAAGCCGTTTCACGCCATCGGCGGTATATATGAGGACGTCCTTCAGGTGCAAGAACCTAAAGCGATGGCTGCTGCGGCAACTGTCCCTTCGGCGACACCGCCCACAACGCCAGCGCAGCCCCGGATTTCGCACAAACCACCGGTTAAACCTGACGAAGGAAAGCGCGACAGCGTGCTGCAGAAGATCTCAAGACTCGACATAAAAGGCCGCATTCAGCTGGCTATGAAGGGCACCAAAGAGGAGCGGTCTATTCTGGTACGCGATGGCACAAAGATCATCGCCCTCGCCGTGCTGGATTCCCCAAAGATCACTGACGGCGAAGTGGAAAAATTTGCCGGACAGAAAAATGTTCTCGAGGCGGTGTTGCGGGCGATTCCGATGAAGCGCCGCTTCGCTAAAAATTATGCAGTGGTTCGCGCATTAGTTTTCAATCCCCGCACTCCGCTCGATGTCTCCCTGGGCCTGATGAAGAACATGCTGGTAGCCGACTTGAAAAATCTTTCCGGCAACAAAGAAGTGGCGGAGACCGTACGCAAGCTGGCGTTGCGCATGTTCAGGCAAAAGAGTGCAGAAACCACCAAGCATTGAGGGTCGCGCTAGAATGTAGGCGATGTCTTCTCTGCCCAATTCCGATTCTATCCTCGAGTTGCTCACCCGGGCGAAGACCATCGCAGTAGTAGGACTATCCGACAGTCCCTTGCGCCCGAGTTACGGAGTTTCGGCTTACATGCAGGCGCAGGGGTACAAAATAATCCCCGTAAACCCTATGATTTCAGAGGCGTTGGGCGAGAAATCCTATGCGTCACTGCTCGAGGTGCCCGAAAAGATCGATATCGTAAACGTCTTTCGGCGGCCTGAATTTGTGAACGAAGTTGTGGAACACGCGATTCAGCTCAAGGTTCCCGCGATTTGGATGCAGGAAGAAGTCATTAATGAAGCGGCCGCGGCCCGGGCCCGTAAGGCGGGAATATTCGTCGCGATGGACTTGTGCATTCTGAAGGAACATAAAGCGCGTTTCGGATGAACAGTCACTCTCGAGCCGCCTGGCACTAGTTTTTATTCAGGCGAGCGCAAGGCACGCTTCCTGTGGCGCAGGAAGAACCATACCCCAAGCCCGACGATAACCGCGATGACCAGCCAGTGGAAATGATGGCCGAAGAATATCCCCAGAGTGTGCACGACCCCGGGACCGAATTTCAGGACCAGAATTCCCAATAAAAAAAAGCGCACGGCACGACCGAGAAATATTGCCAGCAGAAAATGGCTTATGCTCATCTCCGCAACCGCCGCACCCAGAGCGAACATTTTGAACGGAGTAGGAGGCGGCAACATTGCCGGAAACATCAGGCTCCAGAAGGGATGCTTCTCGAAGGCGGCGTGAAGTTTATCGAAGCGGGCCGCTGATACGCGTTTACGCAATAATTCTTCCCCACCGGCGTATCCAATGGCGTAGATGGCGAGGCTGCCGATTGCCGAACCGGCTGCAGCCATGAACACATAAAGCAAGAAACGGCTGTGATTTTGCGCGACATAACCCGCAACTACTACGTCCATAGGCAGACCAAAGGCAGCACCGTCCAGAGCGGCCACGACGAAGACACCCCAGGGACCCAGAGGCTTCAAGACCGCCCAGAGAAACGCGGTGTAGCGGGTAATGATGTGCTTGATAGTGTTCAAGGTAAGCGAATGCAAGTCGGACGGAGATCAGTGATTTACATTTTATGAACTTTTAGAATTGACGGATTGCCTCCGCGCTCGTTTGTTAAAACAAAATTCCCTTTAGTTCGAGCATTCATAAATCCGAAATTTCGACAATTAATCTCAATTGGTCATGTGCTCCGTCTTCCCTGCGAGGATTTGAATGGCATGTGGCAAAACGTCAATTACTGCCTGCAGCGATTCCACCGCTCCATTAGGACTTCCCGGAAGATTCAACACCAGAGTGGTACCGCATACGCCGCATACGCCCCGACTCAATGAGGAGAAGGGAGTCTTCTTTTCGCCTTCCCGGCGCATGCGCTCCGATACCCCATCGAGCATGCGGCCGCAGACTGACCGTGTAGCTTCCGGAGTAACGTCGCGCGCAGAAATACCAGTGCCCCCGGTAGTCACGACCAGCCTAGCTTTGCGGGCCAGATCGACAATAGCCTTTTGAATGGCGCCATGGTCGTCGGCGACGACACGGCTCTCAATCACGGCGAAATGAAACTCTTGCAGAGTGCGCGCGACCGCTGGGCCGGAAGCATCGTTGCGTTCGCCGCGCGCACACGAATCGCTGACCGTCAGGACGGCGGCGCGAAAAGTGTCAGGAATCGAGGAGGACATCCTCTTCCTCCTCGGTCTGGCCGCCGCTGTCGCGGCGAGATTCGTCGAGCAGGCGCAAGCCTTCCATAAGCAGCCCTTGCGTGTTCAGGGTGGTGGACTGCTGTTTGGTTTTACCTTCAAAGTTGATTTGGAAACTTCCGCCGGTCCACTGCAGAACTTTGAACACGGCCGCATCGCCAGTCAAAGATCCATAGGCAGCATGCGAAACCTGACCCTCGGCGAAATACATCTCGCATTTGTCGCCATCTTTGGTCAGCGTGAGCAGGCAACTCTTGCGGCCCATTTCAAGCGACTGCACCAGATCGATCACATTCATCTGCGCCAGGCTGCCGCGCACAATACCGTCCGAGGAAGAAGACTTGGACATCTTCTCCAATGCGATTTTGTCAATTAAACGCTTAATGCGCTGAGTGGCTTCGCGCAGGAAAAATGGCTTTTCTACGAACTCGTCGGCTGTGTGGTCTTGTATCGCGAGCTTTTCGGAGATATCCGACTTCGTTGCCAACAGGATGACGGAAATTGCAGATGTCTTCTTGCGACCACGAAGCTTCTCTACCAGTTGTCGCCCATCCATGCCGGGCATGCGATAGTCACTGACCAGCAGGTCGGGAACATCATCGACTGCCTTGAGGAGGGCATCAGCGCCATCGGCGGCGGTCGTGATTTTGGCCATCGGCGACAGGGCGTCGTTAAGCAAGGACAAGATCATCGGATTGTCGTCCACCAACAAGACTTTCACGTCGCTCTGCATAAATATTCAGTCGCAAGCCGTCAGGTAACAGCATTCGTTACTCGTTGCGCATGTAGTCGCCGTTCTTGCCACCTGTTTTGCGTTCGAGCACGACTTCTCGTATTTCAATTCCCTTGTCGAGCGCTTTGCACATGTCATACACGGTCAGGGCAGCGACACTGGCGGCGACCAGCGCTTCCATTTCGACACCGGTTTCGGCGGTCGTCCGCACTCTCGAGGAAATTGCAATTCCATTTTCGCATTGCCTTAAGGTGACATCAATATGTGAAAGAGGCAGCGGATGACACAGTGGAATCAGATCAGATGTCTTTTTGGCCGCCATAATTCCGGCAATTCGCGCAGTTTCAAACGGATTGCCCTTGGGATTGGTACCAAGGGCTTTCAGTACTGTCTCGGACATCACGACGAAGGCGCTGGCCTCAGCCTCGCGCGGCGACGCTTTCTTGTTAGAAACATCCACCATGCGGGCGGCGCCGGATTCGTCGTAATGAGACAGCTTTGATGCCATTGTGCTCTTGAACGGGTTTCGAGAATAAAGCTCATCTTAGCAGCACCGGCACGAATTCTCCGGCTTCCATGCGCTCGCGATCAGGCGGGATTACGATGTAGCAATTCGCGCGCGCAACGGCTGAGAGATCTCCAGAACCCTGCCAGGGCACCAATGCCACTTCACTATGTTCGAACTCGCCCGACAAGCTGGCGGGGAGAAATCTCTTTAACCCCAACTTGGTCTTGATCGCCGTCTTCAACTTGGCATGCACAAACGCGAGCTTGCGCGGCTGCATTCCGGCAAGCGCTTCGATGAGGGGCCGTGCGAATAGCTCGAAGCAGACCATAGTAGAAATTGGATTGCCAGGCAGTCCGACGAAGTACTTCCGATCGGCTTCCTTTCTGCCGGCAATAGCGCTCTGGGGGACCGCACCGAACACTACGGGTTTGCCTGGCTGAATGCGTGCTCCGGTGAAGAAGAACTCGGAGTTAAGCTCCGCCAGGACTTGCTCGACCAGGTCGTACTTACCCATCGAGACCCCGCCCGCGATCAGTAGAAGGTCGCTGTCCAGCCCCTCGCGCAGCAGTTCGCGCAAACGTTTGAGTTCGTCTGGCGCGATGGGCAGCAGGATGGGTTCGCCGCCGGCAGCTGCTACCTGGGCTGCGAGCGAGTAGACGTTGGAATTTCGGATCTGGTTAGGTGCCGGGGGAATGTCGATGTCCACCACCTCGTCGCCGGTGGAAAGCACAGCAACCCTCGGCTTGGCATTCACCAGGACTCGCGAACGTCCTGCGGCGGCCGCGAGGGCAAGACTGGCGAAATCCATGCGCATTCCCGGTGCAAGCATTTCGTCGCCCTGTTTCCCTTCGGCTCCGGTGGGAACAATATTTTCCCCCACTGCGACTGCCTTCCGGACTTCGACACCATTGCCGATGGTAGCCGTGAACTCCACCATCACGACCGCGTCTGCTCCGGTCGGCACTGGAGCGCCAGTCATGATGGAGACCGCTTGACCGGTCTGAATTGCGGAAATCTCGGCAACAGCACCTGCCCTGACCTCTCCAACGACCTCCAGCGTAGTCGGAATGTTCTCCACATCTGCGGAGCGAACCGCAAAGCCATCCCGGGTGGCGCGAGGAAAAGGTGGAAAGTCGCGGTCCGCGTTGATCGGTTCGGCAAGGACGCGCGCGGCCGCATCGAGCAGGCTCAGCAACTCACGTCCGCGAGGCCGCACCTGACGCGCGTGCTCCTCAACCAGGTGCCGTGCATCTTCGAAGCTGAGGATCATTTGGTGTTTGGTCTTTGGGCTGTATTTGAGTTCGAGCTTAGGAGTCTCAGGCAAGGCCCAAATCTACCGCCCAACGCCCATCGTCCAACATCTACTTCTTCAACATCTTTACCGCAACTTCTTTGAAGAACACGATATCGTTGTCACTGTGATTCTGCAGGCCGATGTAGCCATCGTTCGGCCTCGGCCCGCGTTGCGGCTCAAAGCTGAATTTGCGTTCCGGGACCGGGTCGCCTTCGGTGTAATCGGTCACCTTGGTTCCATTCAGCACGACGATCGTGTGCGGACCGTCCAGCGTGATGTCCATGGTGTTCCATTCGGGACCAGGTTTTCCGGTCCGCGCCAGAGGCTCAGTCAATGAATAAATCATTCCGGTTATATGGTGCTCATCTTCTCCTTCGGCAACATTATCGATCTGCACTTCGTAGCCATAATGCACCGGCATCCATTCCTCACGGGGCTCGATAGGAATGCGGATGAACACACCGGAATTGTCATTATGGTCACGCATTTTGAAGACGACCCGAATGGTGCAATCGCCGAGCTTGCCGCCCGTCCAGTAGAGCAACCCCATGCCGCCGTGGGTTTGAATGAGTCCGTCTTCGACCGTCATGGAACCGGGCCCCACATGCTTCCATCCGGTGAGGTCTTTGCCGTCGAAAAGTTGCTTCCATTCATCAGTTTGCGCATGGAGGAGCGGGGCCGCCAATAGCCCAAACACCAGGAGCCAGCGATGCATAATCACCTCGAAGTCCGCCATGTTACAACAGATTCAGGAACCGTGCTCCACAGTCACCATTGGGTGCACCGAATCTCCTGAGATTCGCATCCAACCAGTTATAATTATCCAGCCGGTTTGTGCGTCCGGTCCGGCCCGAAAACCTGGAGTCTGATGTCCACCAAAATTAGAACCACCATTCTTGTCGTCTCCGCTGGAGTGCTGCTCTTTTCATTCGCAGGCCTTAGAGGCGTTCGCGCCTCGAACGACGGGGCCTACCGGCAGATGGAAGTCTATAGCGAAGTGCTCTCGCGGGTGCGCAGCGAGTACGTTGAGGAGCCGGATCTGCCATCTGTCACCGACGGCGCCTTGCACGGTCTGCTCGAGTCGCTGGATTCCAATTCCAGTTATTTGAACCACGAGCAGTATCAGGACTACAAAGCACACAAGAACAGCTCTAAAGGCGACATCGGCGCCGCTGTATCCAAGCGCTTCGGCTATGCGTCGGTAGTCGCGGTAATCCCGGGGGGTCCGGCCGACAAGGCTGGGCTGCAGGACACCGACATTCTGGAATCCATCGAGGGTAAGAGCACGCGGGAAATGTCGCTGGCCCAGATTCACAGCCTGCTCTCCGGTGAGCCGGGATCAAACCTGAACTTGTCGGTTGTAAGGGCGCGCCGGGCAGAACCGGAAAAAGTGGTGGTAACACGAGACATCGTGAACATTCCTCCTGTGGAGGAAAAAACACTTGAAGACGGCATTGACGAGATCCGGGTTGATGCGCTGAACAAGGGTAAGTCTCAGGAGATCGCGAGCAAGATCAAAGCCTTGCAGAAATCCGGCGCCAAGAAACTGATTCTCGATCTGCGCGATTGCGCTCAGGGCGAGGAATCAGAGGGCATCGCGACGGCCAACCTGTTCCTCAATCACGGCACAATCACTTACCTGCAGGGGCAGAAATATCCGCGCGAGGCGTTCAATGCTGATCCTTCCAAGGATGTGACCACTCTGCCAGTGGCAGTTTTGGTGAACAAAGGAACCGCCGGGCCGGCTGAAATTGTGGCAGCTGCGATTCTGGAGAATGCCCGCGGCGACGTTGTAGGAGACAAAACCTTCGGCGATGGATCGGTGCAGAAGTTGATCGAATTACCGGATGGTTCGGCTCTTATCCTTTCAATCGCCAAGTATTATTCGCCCCAGGGCAAGGCGATTCAGGATGCAGCCGTGACTCCCAACATCGTGGTTGCCGATACAGCTGACGACGGCCCGGTACCGGATGAAGATGAGAACGCACTTCCGTCCGACAACAGCGACAAGAAGGCGGCTCCCAGCCACGACGAGCAATTGCAAAAGGCGATTCAGGTATTGAAAGCACGCCAGAGTTAACACCTGACGAAGTGATCGCAAAACGCGCGCTGAAAAGTGCGCGTTTTTTGTTGCGTTGCTATGAACAAACTCTGCCTCCGCAGATTCATCCCTTTCCGCTATTATTGCTAGTCCAAAAAGCACGTCGGACGAACCCGCTCCACTTGGAGGGATATCTCATGATATGCGCCGCGAGTCGTGTTCTGGTTGTGCTTACGGTTTTCGCTGCAATGCTCGTTGCAACACTGGGGCAGGCCCAATCGCAGTACCCAAATTACCCCAGTGAGACGCCCGACAAATTCCACCCAGCGACCAGCAGCTTCGATTACGAGCGGCGCATTGCTATGATCCCGATGCGCGACGGGGTGAAGCTGCACACGGTCATCCTGGTGCCAAAAGGCGCCAAGAATGCGCCTATCCTGCTTACGCGTACTCCTTATGACGCCGATTCGCTGACGGAGAACTCGCACAGTTCGCACCTGGGCTCAACGCTCTGGGGTTACGACAATGCGACTGAGGTCATCATTGAAGGCGGATACATTCGTGTTGTCCAGGACATTCGCGGCCGCCACAATTCGGAAGGCGATTATGTGATGAACCGCCCTCTTCATGGCCGGCTGAATCCCACGCCCGTGGACCACTCGACTGACACTTACGACACCATTGACTGGCTGGTGAAGAACATCCCGGAAAGCAACGGCAAAGTTGGAATTCTCGGAATTTCTTACGACGGATTTCTGCCACTGATGGCGCTGGTAAACCCGCATCCAGCGCTCAAGGTTTCTGTTCCAATGAACCCGATGGTTGATGGCTGGATGGGGGACGACTGGTTCCACAACGGAGCGTTCCGCGAGCAGAACCTGGCGTACATCTACGAACAGGAGGCTTCGCGCAAAGCAGGCTTTGGAGGAACCGAAGAGCGCTGGTGGACCAACGCGTTCGACGACTACGACCTGTTTATGAAATCAGTCAACGCGGGTGAACTTGGAAAACAGCACGGGATGGAGCAACTCGGCTTCTGGAACAAACTTGTCGCACATCCGAGCTATGACGAGTTCTGGCGCGATCAGGCTTTGGACAAAATCTTGGCTGCGCAGCCGCTAAAAGTGCCAGTCATGCTGGTGCACAGTCTCTGGGACCAGGAAGACATTTACGGAGCGATTGCAGTTTATAAGGCGATCAAGCCGAAGGACACGAGCAACGACAAGGTTTTTCTGGTGATAGGCCCCTGGCATCATGGTCAGGAAATCGAAGATGGCAGTTCGCTCGGCGCGGTGAAGTTCGACAGCGACACCGGACTTTATTTCCGGCAGCGTATCCTGCGGCCGTTCCTTGACCACTATTTGAAGGATGATGCTCCCACATCGGATGTTCCACCGGTGTCGGCATTCGAAACTGGCAGCAATCAATGGGAGAAGCTTGCCTCGTGGCCAGCGGGATGCGAGTCCGGCTGCTCAATCAAACCGACGCACGCTTATTTGAACGCAGGTCTCAAACTAAGCTTCACCGCACCAAAGTCTGGCGACAGCGAATTCGAAGAGTACGTGTCTGATCCGGCAAAACCCGTTCCCTTCCGCAAGCGCCCGATTCAACCTATCGGATACACCAATGGCCTGAATTGGCCGGAGTGGCTGGTGGACGATCAGCGGGAACAGTCGGGACGGCCTGACGTTCTGTCTTTTACCTCTGAGGTTCTGACTTCGCCGGTGAAGATCAGCGGACAGCCGATTGCGAATCTGATGGCCTCAACCAGCGGCACGGATTCCGACTGGGTGGTGAAAGTGATTGATCTCTATCCGGACGAGGTCGCCGGAGATGCGCACATGGGAGGGTATCAACTGATGGTTTCGGCTGATATTTTCCGTGGGCGATACCGCGAGAGCCTGGAAAATCCCAAGCCAATTGAATCCGGAAAACCCCTGCTGTATCAGTTCGCCTTGCCTACCGCGAACCACGTTTTCCTGCCGGGACACCGGATCATGGTCCAAGTGCAGTCGAGTTGGTTCCCCTTGTATGACCGCAATCCGCAGACGTTTGTACCTAATATTTTCTGGGCGAAGCCGGGGGATTACCGGAAGGCGACCCAGCGGATATATCACTCCAGCTTCGTGGATCTGCCGGTGGTAGAAACAAAGTAAAAAGGCTTTCACCACAGAGTCACACGGAGCGGAGTTCTGAACTTCAATCACTCTGCTCCGGGGGTAGCGGATACAAAGACGTACTGACCGACAAACATCTCATCTCTGTGGTGAAGCATTTTCTTGCCTGCTATCCTAACCACAATCCCCAATGAAAGCGGTTCTGGATGAAATAGCGCCGCCTGCCCCGGCGGGACAAAAGCTCGTTCGCCGATTTGTGTTCGCGCTGCTGGTTTTTCTTGCAGCCCTGGTAGGCGCGCTCACCGGGCTTCTGCTGGTTTATTCGACAGATCTTCCCCAGGTTGAACAACTCGAAAGTTACCGGCCAAGTTCGAGCACAGACCTTTATGACGTCCACGGACGCGTCATCGGCTCTTTCGCGCTACAACGGCGAGTAGTAGCTTCATACAACGATTTTCCAAGACCGCTGATCGATGCGTTGATCTCAATCGAAGACAAGGATTTTTACCGCCACTGGGGGATCAACGTCTGGCGAATCGCCGGAGCGGCGTATCGAGACATCGAATCCGGCGGAAGAGTGCAGGGCGCATCGACGCTCACTATGCAGTTGGCGCGGAATCTTTTTCTCTCGCCCGACCGTTCATTTCGTCGCAAGATCGAAGAAGCGCTATTGGCCATCCAAATCGAGCGCCGCTTCACTAAGGAACAAATTCTTACACTGTATGCGAATCAGATTTACCTCGGCCACGGAGTCTATGGATTCGAAGCGGCGTCTGAGTTCTATTTCAGTAAGCCGGCAAAGCAGCTCACATTGCCGCAAGCCGCTCTCATCGCAGGCTTGCCGAAATCTCCCGCGATCTACTCGCCCATCAACCATGCTGATCGCGCCCTGCGCCGCCGCAGTCTTGTGATCAACGCAATGCTCGAAGATGGCAAAATCACGACGCATGAAGCAGGAGACGCGCGCAACGCGCCGCTGGGACTCAATCTGGCGGGTGATCCCAATTCGCAGGCGCCATACTTTGTCGAAGAACTACGCCGCTACCTGGAGAACAAATACGGCACCGATCAGGTGCATGAAGGCGGCTTGCGTGTTTACACAACCCTCGACCTGGAAATGCAACGGGCCGCGAACTCCGCGGTACTGGACGCGCTGGCGGCCTACGAACACCGTCATGGCTGGCGTGGACACCTGGAAAATATTCTTCTTGAAGGTGAGACTATCTCCGGCTACCAGCATCCGGACTGGGGCGAAATCGAATCCGGCAGTTATACACATGCTCTAGTGACGGCGGTATCGGCAATCAGCGCAACGCTGAGGCTCGGAGGCTATCGTGCGGTATTGGCACAATCTGACGTGGCCTGGACGCAGCAGAAACTGCCGAAGCTTTTTGCTGTAGGAGATATTGCGTTTGTCAGAGTGGTGTCGCTGGATCATGACGGCAGAGCCATTGTCAGCCTGGAGCAGGATTCCGGAGCGCAGGGAGCGCTCGTCGCGATCGACAACACAACCGGAGATATTCGCGCCATGGTCGGCGGACGCGATTTCAATCTATCGAAATTCAATCGTGCGACCCAAGCTTTACGCCAGGTGGGGTCATCGTTCAAGCCATATGTTTATACCGCCGCTATCGATCAGGGCGCCCGGCCTGACGATCCAATCTCGGATACACCGGTCACATTTCAAACCGCGTCGGGCCCATACTCACCGCATAACTATGACGAAAAATATGAAGGCATGATCACCCTGCAGCGAGCGCTGGCGCAGTCCCGAAACATTCCAGCATTGAAATTGGCCGACCATATCGGCATTCGCGTAGTGGAAGATTATGCGCGCAAGTTTGGCATCACATCGCCGTTGCCGCCGTACCTCCCGGTTGCGCTGGGTGCGGCAGAGATGACGCTGCTCGAACAAACGTCAGCCTACAGCGTGTTTCCTAATGACGGCATCCGGGTTGTGCCGCGAATGATCACAAAGGTCGAGGACTATGACGGGCGCGTTCTCGAAGAGGGTTATCCCGAAGTGAAAGATGTAATCAGCGCAAGAACGGCGCGGCTAATGACCGCAATGTTGCAAGGCGTCGTGCGACATGGGACCGCGATCGCAGCCAGCAAGATGAATCTTCCACTGGGAGGAAAGACGGGAACGACAAACGATTTTACAGATGCATGGTTCGTGGGGTTCTCACCGGCTCTGACCGCGGGAGTGTGGATCGGCTACGACGAAAAAAAATCTCTGGGCGCAAAAGAAACCGGCGCTCGTGCCGCGCTGCCTGCCTGGATGCAATTCATGAGCGCCGCGCTCGCGGGAAAAGATCCGGGCCAATTCTCACCCACGCCTGAACTGCCGCCGCGAGAAGGCCAGCAGTCGCTGGATACGTCAGATCTGGCGCCAGCGGCAGATGAGAGTCACTAGGAGCCGGAACGCCGAGAACCTCAATGGAAATCGTCAGTCAACAAAAACGCGCCGCCAGTGGCGACGCGCCGTAAAAGACAGACTAATTAGTGGCGACCGCCGTGCCCGCCACCGCCGCCACCGGAGTGTCCGCCGCCACCGGAATGTCCTCCGCCGCCCCCACTCGACGCGTGGCCGCCGCTGTATCCGCCACCACCGTGACTACCACCTCCGCCATCCATTGGCGCCCTTCCTGCACCGC
>Ga0157372_10000870_pt1 | contig 32811 bp, 35 predicted proteins | sample C55metaG_FD_115307 | JGI IMG/M metagenome (GOLD analysis project Ga0157372, IMG submission 115307) | Corn rhizosphere microbial communities from Kellogg Biological Station, Michigan, USA - C5-5 metaG | ecosystem: Host-associated > Plants > Roots > Rhizosphere > Soil | place: USA: Michigan...
AGTTAAAGTCGTAGCTTTCATTAGCAACCAATACGCTCATGATTTGCAGGCGGATGCGGTTTTCAAAGGCTTTATCAAACTGATCTAATGATATCTTCACTTATCGTATCTAAAATGCATTACAGTACCATAAATAATGTGGAGCAGACCGAAACCCACACTCCAGAAAATTAAGCCGTAACCCGGCATTACAGCACACAGCAAACCTAATAAAATCTCCAATATCCCCAAGCTTCTAATCCCCGAATATGTATAATGGCTGCCTGCAACTAACGACATACCGTAAAATATCAATGTAGCAGGTGCCACAACACCATAATAACCACGATAAACAAGTATGATAGTAAATAAACCGCCGCTTACCAATGGGATTGCCATATTAATGAGCAGGCGTTTGCTGCCGGCGCTCCAAAATGGCTGACCGTTTTTTTTAGCCTTGCGTACCGATAACCAGATCCCCGTGCCAATAGACAATACAAGCACCGCGATTGCCACGATAAATAATTTTATGATCAGCAATTCTTCATTGTAAGTATGGCGCTCCCTGAGGGTAGCATATTCGCCCTGTAGCAAACTGTATCCTATGCCGGCGCCGGCGAAGGCATAGATGCCCGCCATCACACCCGAAAGGCCGCTAAGCGAAATAAACTTGGCCGAACGCTCCATCAGGTCGCGGATGGAACTTAACTCTGCATGAATATCTTGTTCTTTCATCAAAAGTACTTTGTTGTTCAAAGTTAAATATAAGATTTGATTTTGCAAGAGGGCAGGAAACTTTTTAGTAAATAAAAGAAACTTATGCGCATACATGTTACTAATCAAAAGTTCATGTCATTTCGACGAACCGTTAGGGAGTGTGTTCGGGGGTGAGGAAAATCTTATACATCATTTAAAGCCTGCTATTGGTTCCTGTGCATGGCGTACAAGATCTCCTTCACCCCGCTGCTCAGCCGAGTTCCGTTCTTCGAAATGACAATTCGTTTTAAGGCTCTCTTCAAGATACTAAGTGTCCAAGGATTTGGAATTTAATTTTCAGTATTTATTGAAAGTTTAAAATATATTGTATATTTGTTTCAGAAAACACTGAAAGTTATGAAAGCGCTCAAGAACCACATGATCCTGTTTGATGCAGAATGCCCTATGTGCCGTGCTTATACCGGTGCCTTTGTAAAAACAGGGATGCTTGATGCTGATGGCCGCGCCGCGTACCAGGAAGCACATGCAGGTACCTGTCCTGTTTATGACAGGCAACGGGCTGTAAATGAAATAGCCTTAATTAACCTGAAAAGCGGCGAGGTTACCTACGGCGTTAAAAGCCTTTTCAAAATAATTGCCAATACCTGGCCTGTATTTACTCCCTTATTTGCTTTTAAACCATTCATCTGGCTCATGAGCAAGGTTTATGCTTTTATATCATACAACAGGAGGGTGATCATCCCTGCTGCCGAAACCGGCTTTGAATACCAGCCTACGTTTAAGCTGCATTATCGCTTATTGTATTTGCTGTTCACCTGGTTTTGTACAGGGTTTATCTTAACAGCTTATGCACATTTGCTTACGGGGATTGTTCCTTTAGGCAACCCCTATCGTGAGTACCTGATCTGCGGCGGGCAGATCCTTTTTCAGGGAGCTGCTATATGCAGTTTTGACCGCCGTAACCTGTGGACCTACCTCGGCAACATGATGACCATCTCTTTTGCCGGCAGCTTATTAATGCTGATGGGGTTGGTTGCAAATCATTTTTTTCAATTCGGCCCGCTGATTTACACCCTGTATTTTATGGCGGTAGCGGGATTGATGCTCCTTGAACATATCCGCCGTACCAAATTGCTTGGACTTGGCTGGGTGCTCACCGTTACCTGGATAACTTATCGTATCGTTTTATTATTACTTATTTTAAACCTTAACTGATCATGAAAGCTTATAAAAAAATCGTACTGGCCGGCGGCAACGGTTATCTCGGTACCGTGCTGGCCAAATACTACCGCGATTTGGCAGACGAGGTGATCATCCTGGCCCGCAAACAAAAACCTGTTGATGGCAATGTACATACCGCTGTTTGGGATGGTGAAACCGAAGAGGGATGGACAGTTCACCTTGCCGGTGCCGATATGCTGATTAACCTGTGCGGCAAAAATGTAAATTGCCGCTATACCGAAAAGAACAAGCAGGAGATCATCCGTTCAAGGGTGGTACCTACCGAACTATTAGGCAGGGTGATCCATAAGATGGAAAACCCGCCAAAGGTTTGGATCAATGTAACTTCTGCCACCATTTACCGCCACGCCGAAGACCGCCCCCAGGATGAGGATACCGGTGAGATTGGTTATGGCTTTTCTATTGATGTTTGCAACATTTGGGAAAGCACTTTCTTTAAAACAGATACGCCCCATACCCGTAAAATTGCCCTGCGCATGGGCATTGTGTTAGGCCGAAGCGACAGCGTTTTTCCGCGGTTGCTTAACCTGGTTAGGTTTGGCCTCGGCGGCAAACAAGGCGATGGGCAGCAATACATAGCCTGGGTGCATGAGCATGATGTAGCCCGGAGCACACAATGGCTGTTAGACCACCCCGAATTAAATGGCATATTTAACTGCACCGCTCCCGAAAGCACAAGAAACACCGATATGATGCATATCATCCGCCGGGCCCATGGCGCACCATTCGGCTTGCCCGCACCGCAGTGGCTGCTGGAAGTCGGCGCCATGGTAATCGGTACCGAAACCGAACTGATATTAAAAAGCCGGTGGGTAATGCCCAAACGCTTACTGGATAGCGGGTTTATATTTCAATACCCAAAAGCGGAGCATGCGGTGCATGATATTTTGAGTTTGAAGAGGTAGCGGGTTGCTCATGTGTCAACGCGTGATGTTACTCGTTTGACGCCGTCCAACGTCTCTGACTTCAGATGGCTGTGCCTGTAGTCTGAATAAATAAGGGTTTTTTATGGTTCATAGATCATAGTTGATGGTTCATAGATTTTTCGTTATTGTTCTATGACTGAATAAGAATAACAACAGATATTACTGAACATAGCGTAGTTACAAAGTACAAACACACGGATTCGAGATCGGTGACGTCGAACAGCAATGCATTTGTTACAGGGTCATATCATTCATCAAAACGATAGGCCCGAAAAATTATGTTTTTTGAGTAAAATAGTTCGTTGCCTAAAAATGGGATTTCACGGAGATTCAATGCTGGTTCTATTTTACTGTAATTCCAATATAAATAACGTGGTAAATTGATGTGTTTTTTATTTTGGAGATAGATGATGATACATTTGATATCGTTTTTGTGGCCATAAAAAGATGAGCTGTATCCTTTTATTTGGTTAGTTATATCTTGGTTTTGCCAAAACATATAGTCTTTTAAAATGATTTTATTTTCGGTAATTATAATCCCATAACGAATAGTCGAGATCGTTTCTATAGACTGTGCCGAAAAGTAGCCAAACATTAATAGTCCGGCAAGCATTATTCCGGCTCCGGTTAAAAGACCTTCATCTTGTATAATTTGCGGTACGGCGAGTAAAAATCCCAATAAAAGTGAGCAGAAAACAATACTTATTATCAATAAGCAGAAATATAGCGGATAGTTGAATTTTGTTTCAAAAATTGGCATGTAACAATATAAAAAACCTTGGTTAAGGTAATAATTTTAAGCCTGCTTCAGCCAATAATATACTTCGCTATTCAAAGTCAGCGGCCTCGAACATCGGCTACTCCTTTTACCATTGTCTATGGACTATCGACCATGGACTAACTAAAATTACTTGAGCCAATGGTATACGATAAAGCTCGCCGTATAAGCCAGCGCGGTCATATAGGCAAACTGGGCAGCGGGCCAGCGCCAGTCTTTGGTTTCGCGGTAAACAACGGCTACCGTACTGGCACATTGCATGGCGAAGGCATAAAACATCATGAGGGAGAAAGCCACAGCCAGGGTAAATACCGGCTCTCCGGTTTGCGGATTTTTAGCCTCGTGCATTTTTTGTTGAACCGATTGCATCTTATCGGCATCGCCCTCCACGCTGTAAATGGTGGCCATGGTGCCCACAAATACCTCGCGGGCAGCAAAGGAGCTGATAAGGGCTATACCTATCTTCCAATCGAAGCCAAGGGGTTTAATAACGGGTTCAATAACATGGCCAAACACGCCGGCGTATGAGTTTTCCAGTTTTTCGGATGCGATAACTTTAGTGAGGCTATCCGGCGTCATGGTTTTGGTGTATTGGGGCTGGGCGTATTGTTTATCTATCTGCGCAAACCTGTCGCCGGGGCCGTATGATTTCATTACCCACAATATCACCGAAACAGCAATGATCACTTTACCGGCCTGCAGTACGAACGTTTTTGAACGGTCATACATGGTAAAGATCACGTTTTTCCACCTTGGCATACGGTACACGGGCAGTTCCATAATAAAATAACCGCGTTCGCGGGCTTTGAGGATAAACTTCATTACAAAAGCCACAATAACCGCCGAAAAGATGCTGAGCACATACATGGCAGTAAGCGCCAGGCCTTGCAGGTTAAAGATCCACCAAACGTTGCGGTTGGGTACTACCAACGCAATCAGCAGGGTATAAACCGGTAAACGGGCCGAACAAGCGACCAACGGGGTAACCATAATGGTGATCATCCTGTCTTTCCAGTTTTCGATAGTACGGGTACTCATGATAGACGGTACAGCGCAGGCAAAACCGCCGATAAGGGGTATTACTGATTTGCCGTTAAGCCCTACCTTGCGCATCACCTTGTCCATCATAAAAGTAACGCGCGACATGTAGCCTGTATCTTCCAAAATGGAGATGAGCGCGAACAGGATGGCGATCTGCGGGATAAATACCAATACCCCACTCAGGCCAGCTAATACCCCATCTATGATGAGGCTGCTCAGCGGACCGGCAGGTAGTATTTTAGCAGCGCCGGCCTGCAGCCAGATAAACAGGTCTTCGATGAGCGACATCGGGTAGGCCGACCATGAAAAGATAGCCTGGAATATGAACAGTAAGATGGCGAAGAAGATCACAAAGCCAAATACTTTATGGGTAAGGATCTTATCTATCTTGTTGCTTATGGTTTCGTCGTGAGCCGTTTCAGCTTTTTTAACCGTATCGTAAAGCAGGTCGTTGATGAAGTTGTAACGGGCAATGGTTTCTGTAGCCTGCGCCTTTTGCGAGTGGAAAGAATGCTCCTGCTCCAGTTGTTCAATCCGGTCGCTCTCGGCAGTTGAAAGATAGCTCAGCGTTTCGTGCTGGTGGGCAAGCTGCAAGGCTACATATGGATTTTCAACCTGCATCTCCCCTTTTATCTGTGCGATAATGCCTGGGGCGATGCTTTCAATATCAATAGTATCTTGTTGCAGTGGTACGCTGTTGGCAAAAGCAATGGCGCTTTTAAGCTTGTCAATGCCGGTATTTTTCCTGGCGGAGATCGGAACTACCGGAACGCCCAGTTTTTTGGCAAAAAGATCAATATTGATTTTGATGCCTGCCTTGTCCGACACGTCTACCATGTTGAGCGCTACCACTACGGGGATCTTGAGGTCCGCAACCTGGGTATAAAGCAGCAGGTTGCGTTTTAAGTTGGATGCATCAAGGATCACCACAACCAGATCTGGCACCATGCCTTTTGATTTATCGGCCAGTACCGAAAATACGATGGATTCGTCTTTACTTTTGGGATAGATGCTGTAAGTACCCGGAAGGTCAACTATTTCGGCCGTGCGGCCGTCAGGCAGGGTACAAAAGCCTGTTTTTTTATCAACAGTAACCCCGGGAAAGTTCCCGATTTTTTGATTTAGCCCGGTTAATATATTAAAGAGAGTTGATTTACCGGTATTTGGATTTCCTACAAGTGCAACTCTTATATTGGTTTTCAACGCTTACAAACTACTGCAAAATGATGGTGGATGCTTCAAACCTGCGTAAGCTAAGCTGGTAGCCTGATACGCTGATGGCAATAGGATCGCCAAGAGGGGCGATGCGTGAAATGCGGACCTCTTCGCCGGGTAAACAGCCCATCTCCATCAGTTTTACTGACATTTCAAGATCGGTAAATTCCTTTACAATACCAGTTTCGCCTATTTCCAGTTGTGACAGCTTCATCATTTATAATATAAAACGTAGCAAATGTAAGCTTATTTATATTAAATCCAAATAAGATTTGCTATGATGTGCGGATTTTAAATGTGCAGGTGATTTTTGATTTGTAAATGACAATTCGAGATGCAGTTGTGAGGATTTAGATCTGCAGATTCCGGATCGGCAAAGCATATATTGGGTGCCTTCACTGACACAATTATGTCAGTGTTCAATTTTTAAAAAGCGGGTGTTCAACGTTTAATTTCTAAAAAATGCAAGTCGCTGATTATCAATGACGATGTGTTCATGTTGGGTACTTTGCTAATAGTTAGTAAAATTAAGTATCTGATTATCAGCAGTGTTTTTTTAAAAAATAATTGTAAGTGTTTACACTTTAAAAAATTGAACACCTGTAAATTGAATAGTAAATGTGCTTTGCTGATATAGATTTACCTGGCTAAGCCATCATTTGCACATCTGCACATCTGGAATCGGCAGATTTAATTTTCCCGAAATGCGGACAGCCGCAACCCTTATGGAAAATGCCGCATGATGAACCGGCTGTTAACAGCAGCGCGCCCAATAAAATGACCAGTTTATTTTTTTTCATTTTTTTCCAATTGCCTCAACAGTTAGCATTACACTAAAAATCCCCATACAAGCTCCAAGCACATCGCAAAAAAGATCGTTCCAGTCGCCGCTGCGCCAGGTGAAAACAGATGCCTGCAGCACTTCAATAAGCGCCCCGAAAAATACGCTGGTTGCCCATATCACGAATGCCCTTGTATACGTAAGTGGCCGTGGTTTTTGTTGCCTGATAATACCAAAACAAACCAGTACTATAAGGGTGAAAAATAAACCGCAGTGGGTTAGCTTATCAAAACCCTCAAAAAACATCGGCGATTTATCAACAGAATCAAGATGTATGGAGCAAATAATTAAAACAAATAAGGCCCACAAAATAGCGGGCCCATGATATTTTAAAAACAGCTTCATCTTATACGCCGATAACCGTTTTATAATCGCCGGCAGATAAAAGTGATTCAGCATCGGCAGCATTAGCTACAGTGATCTTTACCATCCAGCCTTCGCCATATGGGTCGGTGTTAACCAGTTCGGGTTGGTTATTTAATGCCGGGTTAACTTCGGTTACGGTGCCGGCAACAGGCATAAACAGGTCTGATACTGTTTTTACTGCTTCAACGGTGCCAAAAACTTCGTCTTTAGCAACCTCTTTACCTAATGAAGTAATATCAACATACACAATGTCGCCCAGTTCGCTTTGAGCAAATTCGGTGATGCCTACGGTAGCTACATTGCCTTCAACCTTAATCCACTCGTGGTCTTTGGTGTATTTTAATTCAGCCGGAAAATTCATGTCGTTAAATTTTGTGTGCTCAAAAATAGTAAAACTTTGGCTTTCGCAATTATTGATGTGTAAATTATAAAATCATCATTTTCTATATGGCATAGCAATGATTTATCGGCGAAAAATTTGTAATTAAAATTTTCTTTCTGCGGATGCCATCCAGTCATCCAGTGCATTGCGCTTATCGGCATTGCTCTGCAGCCAGGCGGCACCGCCCGTCTTGTCACTATTTAGGCCGATCAGCTTAACCGCTGTTGGAAAATATGGTGTTTGTGACAGCTTATAAAAAAAAGCTGCATAGTAATTCCAAAAGAAGGTTTGTCTGCCTGGTTTTTCACCAAGTTTGCCAACCGCCGTAAAAATGTTTTTCAACTGTGTTTCGAGCTGACTGCCAGAAACCGAAATGGCGGTGCTTAGGGTTTTATTTAGTAACAGGGTTTCCGGATCTGCTTTAGCTGCTTTCAGGTCGCCGCCTTTTAGTAAACTTTGCAGGTTGGTATAAGCTTCGTCGGCGCGCGGGCCTTCCGGGTCGAGCAGCAGGAAGTTGCACAGGCCCATCAATGCCGGTACCCTTTTGTTTTGGTGGAAAGTTACCAGCCCGTATAAGCGTTGGCTATTAGCATGTTTAGGATCGAGTTTAATGGCTTCAATGGCAGCCAGCTCGGCATCGGCATATTTTTGCGCGCGGAAATAGGCTATCCCCAGGTTAAAATACAGCGGCTGATACCCCGGCTTCAATTTGATCCCCTCTTTATAAGCGTCGATGGCCTGTTGGGGTTGACGTGCAGTATCATAAATGCTGCCCATTAATTCATAAGCAGGGCCTGTTAGGTCGCCACCTGTTTTTATCACTTTGTTGAGATAAGGTATCGCTTCTGTTCCCTTACCCGATGCATTGAGACTGAAGGCCAGCTGATAGTTGGCCTGCGCGTTATCTGGCTCGGCGGCAAGTGCCTCTTTATATTTTTCAATAGCCGCCGAATAATTTTTTTCGCTGTTAAGCCTGATGCCTTCCTTTATTGTACTGTTAATATCAACATTTTGAGCGCCTGCCAACCCTGCGCTAAGCACGAGGGCCATAATGAACAAGCATTTTTTCAACAAAATCATATTTAAACATACTAATTGTGCTAACTAACAGAAAATTTTAAAACTTTAATCAATACCTGCTGTATAATTTCTAATTTTCGCATTCGTTTAGTGTGAGATAAATTTATTTATGAGATTAGTGTACAAAAGCCTGGTAGTGTTTGCTGCCCCCCTGTTACTGTTAGCCTGTTCATCCAAAAATAAAAATAAAGACCAATCGCAGTCGCAGGTTGCCGCCAGGCCGCTTGATACCACCGCGTTGCTGGCCTACAATCCTAAAAATGCTGATAAAAAGATAGACGCCGTAATGCAGGAGCTGCACCGTACCCGCGGTTTTAACGGTAATGTGCTGGTGGCAAAAAAAGGAAAAATAGTTTATGAAAAAGCCATTGGCTGGGCCGACTACCTGCATCGCGACAGCCTGAAGATCGGTTCGCAATTTGAGCTGGCTTCGGTAACTAAAACTATGACATCAACCGCCATCCTCCTGCTGATGGAACGCGGCAAATTGAAGCTTGACGATGATGTTAAAAAGTTTTTTCCTGATTTCCCGTACGATGGCGTAACTATTCGCCTGTTGCTCACCCACCGCTCGGGCATGATGAACTATGTATATTTTATCGATGATATATACCGAAAAAACCACTTGAACCAGCGCAAAGGACTTACCAATGCTGAGGCTATGAAAATGATTGCCGATTATAAGCCAACGCGCTTCAACGAGCCCAATAAGCGTTTCCTGTATAACAACTCCAACTTTATGGTGCTGGGCTCCATCATTGAGAAAGTGAGCGGAATGAGCTATGCCCAATTTATGCAGGAAAATGTGTTTAAACCAGCCAGTATGGCACATACTCATGTTTACTCAAAGGCGGTTTATGATAAAATCCCGGTTGATGTGGTGGGGCACGATCGCGGCCAGTGGCGTTATTCGGTAGTGCAGAACTTTTTGGACGGCCCGGTGGGTGATAAAGGCATTTACAGCACGGTTGGCGACCTGTTTTTGTTTGACCGTGCCTTACGTGCCGGGTTATTGTTAAAACCGGCCACGCTTGATTCGGCCTACGTGCCGCGTAACCCGATGGTGCACGGGCATTTCAACTACGGCTACGGCTGGCGTACATTTACCGCGCCCGGCGAGGAAGTAATTTATCATACCGGCTGGTGGCATGGGTTCAGGCATATTTACCTGCGGGATATGAAACACGACATTACCATAGTATTGCTTACCAACCTGGCCAACGGCAGTTTATTAAAGCTTGATGACCTGTTTAAAGCTGCTGGCATGCCTATTGTACGTAAAAGTGCGTACAATGGTAATGGCGATACCAGTGATGATTAATTTTTTTGGTGAGTGGTTGATAGAGTTGATTTGGTGAGTGGTTTTAATAAACCGATTGATCATTTTTCCTCTATCCGTATTCCAACCATTCACCTAATCAACCACTGACTAAAAACAAAAAAATCATGTTTGATAAATTAATGGAAGCCCAGCAAAAGGCTGGCGAAATGAAAAAACGCCTTGATGCCATCAGTGTATCAGGCACAGCCGAAGGCGGCAAAATAGTTGTAAACGCTAATGCCAATAAAGTGATCCAATCGGTACAGATAGATCCTGATTTTTTAGCCGATGCCGATAAAGAAGAATTGGAAGAGTTATTGGTTGTTGCGATCAACAAGGCGCTTGAACAAGCCGAAAATATCAGCCAAAGTGAAATGGCTGCCATGACCCAAAGTATGTTTGGTGGTTTAGGCGGCTTGGGTAATATGTTTGGTAAATAAAATTATACCATCCATCTTAAAAATGTCATTTCGATGAGCGAGGGCGGGCAACAGCGGCTGTGCGAAGAGAAATCTCCTACGCCATGCATAACAAACTGTGCTAAGTGAGTTTACAGGGTGTACAGGATTTTCTCCCTATTCTCCATGTGCGAGTCTTCCCAGGCTCGGTCAGAATTGACATTAACTTTAAAGCTACCCCTTGCTTTTGTTTGTTCAAAAAACTGCTGTAACTTTTCTCCCAATAAATCAAATCGGGATTATAAGTGTTTACTTTTGAATTAGGTTAATAAACTATTTTCTATGAAAACTACTTATTATGGCCAGTCGGCCCTTGAGATTGTAGCTGGTGGAAAGAAACTGCTTTTCGACCCATTTATAAGCCCTAACCCGCTGGCAAAGGATATTGATATCCACAGTTTGAAGCCCGATTATATTCTGGTATCGCACGGGCACGGCGACCATGTGACCGATTTGTTGGAAGTTGCCAAAAGCAGTGGTGCAAAAGTAATTTGTATCGCCGAAATTGCCGGATGGCTTGGTACTAAAGGCATTGAAAATGTACATGGCATGAACATTGGCGGTGGCTTTAACTTTGATTTTGGCAGGGTTAAAATGGTAAACGCTATTCATTCAAGTACCTTGCCCGATGGCTCGCCGGGTGGTAATCCTGCGGGTTTCTTAATTTATGCAGAAGGAAAAGTGATCTATTTTGCAGGCGATACTGCGCTTACCTATGATATGAAACTCCTGGCCGATGAAAACCTCGACTGGGCATTTCTGCCTATAGGTGATAATTATACCATGGGCGCGGATGATGCCATTAAAGCGTCGGCGTTTATCAATTGTAAAAACATCATCGGCATTCATTATGACTCATTCCCGGTTATTAAAATTGATAAGGATGAAGTAACAGAGAAGTTTATCAAAGCAGGCTTGAATTTGAAGTTGCCGGCTATTGGCGAAACTATAGAGTTGTAAAAAAACACATCAAATAAAATAATCGTCATTGCGAGGTACGAAGCAATCCCCATGAAGCAGAGCGGCTGTACAAGTCTCTCTGTAAAGTTTGGGATTGCTTCGTACCTCGCAATGACGGTTGGAGATATTTTCAAACGCAAACAGCCCCGGCAAAATGCCGGGGCTGTTTCTGTTTGATACCACCGGACTTAAAACTTCCGGCTTCAGACTAAAGACTTATTTTCTCTTCATCTTCATGGTGTCTTTTTTCATGATGGTATCTTTTTTCATTTTCTTCGTTTTCTTTTTCTTGGTAGTATCAGTTTGCATAATGCCTTTTGAGGGGCGAACTACTGTACCGTGAGCGAAAACGCTGCTGAACGAGATCGCTGCTAAAGCGATCATACATAGTGCCTTTTTCATAGTTGATTATGTTTTAGATGGTTAGTTCTATCTATAACAAATTAACTATGGTTTGTTTTTTTTATTTTTTAATTAAATAACCGTGCCGCTTGGTATTATAGCCCGTTTCTTAACTACAACAATGCCATCCTGCACGGTATGGGTGCCATAATCACCGTCTTCAAGTTTTTCGCCGCAGTTGATGGTTACGTTATTACCGATGTAAGTATTTTTATCGATAATGGCGTTTTGGATATGGCAATTATCGCCTATACCCATAATTGGCGAACCGCTTTCTTTCGATTCGGCAATTTCCTCAAGGGTTTGGTAATTATCGCTACCCATCACATAACAGTTTTCGATAATGGTATTAACCCCAATACGGGTACGGATCCCTATTATAGAATGGATGATCTGTTTGGCATTGATAATACAGCCGTCGGCAACAATAGATTTTTCCATCAGCGTGCCTGATATTTTTGACGGCGGCAACATGCGCGCACGGGTGTAGATGGGGTTTTTATCAAACAGGTTAAACTTGGGGATGTTATCAGTTAAACCCAGGTTGGCCTCAAAAAATGAAGGGATAGTACCAATATCTGTCCAGTATCCTTCATACTGATAGCTGGCTACGCGATGGCCTTCAATTGATTGCGGGATGATCTCTTTACCAAAGTCGGTACGCTCATTGCCTTCAAGCAATTCATATAACAATTTGCGATTAAAGATGTAGATACCCATTGACGCCAGGTATACACGGCCTTCAGCTTCCATCTCCGGACTAACCTCTGACGCCCAGCTTTCGAAATTGCTTTTAGGTTTTTCGATAAACGAGGTGATCATGTTGTTCTCGTCCGTTTTCAGGATTCCGAAGCCCGGAACGTCAGCTGCATCAACAGGGATGGTAGCTATCGAAATTTCGGCATTGGTTTCAATATGGTGGTTGATCATATCTTCAAAATCCATCTGGTACAACTGATCGCCCGACAGGATCAGCACATACTCAAACTCATGCACCGCCAAGTGGTGTAAGCTTTGCCTCACAGCATCGGCCGTACCCTGAAACCAGGCCACGCTTGACGGCGTTTGTTCTGCCGCAAGAATATCAACAAAAGCATCGCTAAAGCTGCTGAAATGATACGTGTTTTTGATGTGCTTGTTTAAGGATGCCGAGTTAAACTGCGTCAACACATAAATACGCGTAATACCCGAGTGCAAACAGTTTGAAATGGGAATATCCACCAAACGATATTTACCCGCAATTGGAACTGCCGGCTTTGACCGCGTTGCGGTAAGCGGTGATAAGCGGCTGCCCTGGCCGCCACCGAGCACAATGGAGATTACTTTGGATGTCATATAGTTAGTTTTAAGCTTTCGTATAGTTCAGTGTATTGTTGTGTTGAGCGTGTCCATGAAAAATCAAGCTCCATCATTTGTTTGCGGAGCTGCTGCATTTTTGCGCTATCCTGGTAAAGTTGTTTTGCCCTGAAAACTGAGTGGCAAATATCTTGTACGCTGGCCTGTACAAAGCGGATCCCATAGCCTCCCTCATCGCCAAAATCAATGACAGAATCTTTCAATCCACCGGTAGTACGTACAATTGGCATAGTGCCGTAACGCAGCGCATACAACTGGTTAAGGCCGCAAGGTTCCACGCGTGATGGCATCAGCAGGAAATCGGCCCCGGCATAAATTAAGTGTGCCAATGACTCGTCATAGCCAATAAAAGCATTACAATGCTCAGGGTATTTATTTTTAAGCTGAAGCAGGGCAAGCTCATTTTCCTTATCGCCGGCGCCTAATATGATAAAGTTTACTTCGCCTTCGTTTTCGAGCAGGCTGCGTTCAATAGCGGCAGGCAACAGATCAGCCCCCTTTTCAACAACGAGGCGACCGATAAAGGTGAATAACGGTTTTTCGGGATCGAGCTCAAAGCGTTTGCAAATAACTTCTTTATTAGCCCTTTTGCCTTTGGCCAGTGTTTTAGCCGAAAATTTGGTTGGGATCATCGGGTCGGTTTGCGGGTTCCAAACCTCGGTGTCGATACCATTCATGATGCCATAACCTTTTGCCCGTTCAATGTAAAACAGGTACTCCAAACCATTTGAGTTGTAGGTAAGCTCCTCCAGGTAAGTAGGCGATACCGTTGTATAGCGCCAGCTGCATTTAACCGCGGCAGCCAGTGGGTTGATTCCGCCGGCCCAGTCAAGCAAACCTGTTTTGGTCAGGTCAATTTCAGGCAATAAGGACAGCCTGTCCCAGCCGAAAGCGCCGTGGTACTGGCCATTGTGTATGGTAAATATGGTTGGCGTATTGGCCAGCCTTGTATATAGTTTGGAATGATAAAGCAGAAATGGGACTAAACCAGCATGGTGGTCATGGCAGTGGATCAGATCGGGTGTTTGCTGCGAATAACTGATCCAATCTAAAAATGCCAATTGAAAGGCCATGAACTGGTCGCGCTCATCGGGGTAACTGTAGATGTTTTCCCTGTCGAGCAGCCCGGGGATCTTCACTAAGTAAAGCTCAAAACCGAGTTTGTTTGTTTTTTCTTTCAGGATCTCGAAGAAAAGTCGGCGATTACCGAGCAAGGTTGCAGCAGCAAACACAATTTCAAAGTCGTTTTCCTGGGTAAACTTACGATCGTAAAAAGGCATAACAACCGCAGCCTGCAAACCCGCAAGGTTCTGGTACTTAGGCAATGCGCCAACAACATCGGCAAGCCCGCCAACTTTAGCAACGGGATAGCACTCGGCACTCAAATGGTATATTTTCATTCAGGTTTTATTGGCTCAATTTAAGCAAAGATTACCAAAAGAGAAACCCGCGGCAATTAATATAGTTTTGTAAAATTTAGATTAAAAGCGCTGAAATTTTATTACCGTTAAGATGTTATAGTTGTAAAAATGATAGGGAAAAAGGGAAGGGATAAGTATAGGTTAGTGTATTATGAAGGGGAAAGAATTGTCTTATATTGCAAAATGCATCATAAATTATAGATATGTCAATGCGGTATCCGCCAGGGTAGCCCGAAAAATTAACTTGCGCTCGTTTGCAACGAGTGCTTAACACGGTTAGGCGATTGCATCGCCAGAGATGCGTTTTAAACGCAAGCCCATATTAAGCGCTCGTTACAAACGAGCGCAAGGATCACATTTTTTAGAAGCTCCCCTTTAGGGGGCTGGGGGGCTAATGCGCCTCCAGCCAGTTCAATCCGGTTCCGATCTCTACCATGATGGGTACCTCGGTTTTGATGGCGGTTTTCATATTATGCATAATGATCGGCTTCACGATCTCTACCTCATGATTAGGTACGTCAAACACCAACTCGTCATGTACCTGCATGGTCATGCGGGCATCCAGCTTTTGGGCTTTGAACTCCCGGTGAATGTTGATCATGGCTATTTTGATCATATCGGCAGCCGAACCCTGTATAGGGGCGTTAATAGCATTTCGTTCAGCAAAACCGCGAACGGTTGCATTGGCCGAATTGATATCGCGAAGGTAACGGCGGCGGCCCATCAGTGTGCACACATAACCGTTTTCACGGGCGAAGTTCATGGTATCGCTCATGTATTGTTTAATGCCGGCAAACTGGATAAAATATTGTTCAATAATTTCGGCAGCTTCTTTACGTGGTATGCCCAGGCTTTGCGATAAGCCAAAGGCCGACTGCCCGTAAATAATGCCGAAATTAACCGCCTTGGCGTTGCGACGCTGATCGCTAGTTACCTCGTCAAGCCCGATGCCGTAAACGTTGGCCGCTGTTGCCGTGTGGATATCGTGGTTATTGATAAAGGCTTGCATCATGTTAGGATCTTTGCTGATCTCGGCAATGATGCGCAGTTCGATCTGCGAATAATCAGCAGATACTATGGTATGATTGCTATCCCTCGGGATAAAAGCTTTCCTAACCTCGCGGCCCCGCTCGGTACGGATAGGGATATTTTGCAGGTTGGGGTTAACGCTGCTTAAACGGCCCGTTGCAGCAACTGCCTGGTTGTATGAAGTGTGTACCCGGCCTGTTTTAGGATTTACCATCTGCGGCAGCGCATCTACGTATGTTGATTTTAATTTTTGCAGCTGGCGGAAATCAAGGATATCACGCACAATATCGCTCTTGGCAGCTAATGAAAGCAATACGTCCTCTCCGGTTTGATACTGACCTGTTTTGGTTTTTTTTGCTTTAGGGTCAAGCATCAGTTTTTCAAACAAAACCTCGCCCAATTGTTTTGGCGATGCAATGTTGAATTTTACGCCTGCTTTTTCATAAACTGTTTTTTCATATTGGGAAATATCTGTTTCCAGTTGCTTGCTAAACTCACGCAGGGTATCATGGTCTATTTTCACTCCCTCGTACTCCATATCCGCCAGTACATAAATAAGCGGGTGCTCTATCTCGTTCACCAGTTTTTCGCCCTCAACCTCTTTTAGTTTAGGCTCAAAAATATCTTTTAGCTGCAGGGTGATATCCGCATCCTCGGCGGCGTATTCTTTTATTTTTTCAAAATCCACATCGCGCATATTGCCCTGGTTTTTGCCTTTGGGGCCTATAAGCTCGGTTATGGAAACCGGTTTGTAGCCAAGGTAATTTTCGGACAGGATATCCATGTTATGGCGGGTATCCGGATCAAGGATGTAATGGGCCAGCATGGTATCAAACAGAGTTCCTTTCACTTCGATGTTGTACCATTTGAGCATCAGGATATCAAACTTAATGTTTTGCCCTATTTTGCCGATATTTTCATTTTCAAGCACTGCTTTAAATTCGGTAACAATGCTTTGCGCCCCGGCCTGGTCGGCAGGGACGGGTACATACCAGCCCTGTCCTGGTTTAACAGAAAACGACAGTCCTACCAGCTCGCAATGATTAGGATCGGTACCAGTGGTTTCGGTATCAAAGCAAATGGCTGGCTGCTGCGCTAATATTTTGATCAGTTCGGCGCGTTTTTCAAGGGTGTCGGCCAGATGATACTCATGCGGCGTATTGTTAATATTTTTGGCAGCGATGATCAGGTCCTCACGAATATCTTCCACATCAACCGTCATGGTGGTACGACCAGTTGCCGTTGGATTGCCAAAAAGATCGATCTGGGTTCCGGCCGGCTTCAATTCAGTAATACTGAAATCATCACCAAATACACGCTTGCCTAAGGTACGGAACTCCAATTCGGCAAAAAGCGGCTCTAATAGTTCCTTACTTGGAGCGCATACTTCGAGGCCTTCTTCATCCAGTTCAACAGGTACATTTAGCAATATGGTAGCCAATTTTTTCGACATCAGGCCCTGCTCTTTAAACTGTTCAACGTTTTCGCGCTGTTTGCCTTTAAGCTCATGGCTATGCTCAAAGATGTTTTCCATCGAGCCATATTGCTTAATGAGGGCTTTTGCCGTTTTTTCGCCGATGCCCGGAATACCCGGAATGCCGTCTACCGCATCGCCCCATAGCCCTAAAATATCTATCACCTGGTCAACACGCTCAATTTCCCATTTGGCCAGTATCTCTTTAACGCCCTGTATTTCCATCTCGTTACCCATGCGGGCCGGTTTATAAATGAAAATATTATCTGATACCAGTTGGCCAAAATCCTTATCGGGAGTCATACAATAAACAGTGTAGCCCTTTTGCTCGGCTTTTTTTGCCAGGGTACCGATGATATCGTCGGCCTCATATCCATCCGACGTAATAACCGGGATGTTAAAACCCAGGATAATTTTTATAACATAAGGTAAAGCCTTTGCCAAATCTTCGGGCATGGCTTCACGGTGAGCTTTGTAGCCTTCAAAATCGGTATGTCGTTCAGTTGGTGCTTCGGTATCAAAAACCACGGCCATGTGGGTGGGGGCCTCCTTTTTCAAAACATCCAGCAGGGTGTTTGTAAACCCCATCATTGCCGAGGTGTTTAGCCCGTTTGAGGTAAACCGTGGTGTTTTACTTAAAGCAAAATGCGCCCGGTAAATAAGGGCCATGCCATCCAAAAGAAATAGTTTTTTCATAATATCATTGACACTAATTGCACGAATTTAAGCTAATTGACTCGAATTTTTTGATGCCGGTGTTTATGCAAAGAACACGATTTTTAATGAATTGCATGGTTTTAATTTCATTATCAATTTGTGTAGTTCGGTCACATTCGTGAAGATTCGTGTTTGTTTTATTTGAAGCTGCAATCAGGAATGTGATCATTTACCATACCGGTAGCCTGCATGTGGGCATAACAAATAGTACTGCCGAAAAACTTAAAACCCCGCTTTTTCATATCCTTACTGATGGCGTCAGATTCGGGGCTGGTAGCCGGTATTTTGTGCGAATGATTTACGATTGGCTTTCCATCGGGCATAAAGCTATACAGGTATCTATTAAACGAACCAAGTTCTTTTTGTATACCGATGAACAGTTTAGCATTGTTGATAGTGGCTAATATTTTAAGTCTGTTACGGATGATACCCTCGTCATGCATTAAGCGCTCAACATCTTCATCGGTAAAAGCTGCCACTTTTTGCACATCAAAATTAGCAAATGCCTTGCGGTAGCCTTCGCGGCGGCGCAATATAGTGATCCAGCTAAGCCCGGCCTGTGCGGATTCTAATATCAGAAATTCAAATAAGGTATGATCGTCATGAACTTCCTTACCCCATTCTTCATCGTGATATTTGATATATAATTCGTCGGTGCCTGCCCAGATGCAGCGGGTTAGGTTGTTGGTTTGATTGCTCATTATATTTGTCTTAGGTAAGAATAAATGATTGAAAATTTGTTGATTTTTTGCTGACCTAACATGTCTATCACTTTCTTGATCTCCGGGTATGGGGTTTCAGCATCGGCCATAAGAACAATGCGTGTGCGGGCATTGTGCTGTTTCCATGTTGCTTTGCGCGATTCAATTATCCACTCGCTTAATTCAATGAGTGACAACCCTTGTTGAGCATAATAATCTGAAGCGTTATAATAGCCCGAAATATATTTTTTCATTTGGGGCAGTGGCGTTCCTATCACATCCGTTTCTCCAAATTTAGTTGCATCTGCCGGGGTGAATGTCATATTGTGCTTGCTTCCCATTTGTTTTAAAGCAGTTTCTCGTATATCGGCATCCTCAAGTTTGAGCATTAATTTTTTCTGCCCGACGAGAATTGTGGCGTAATTCCCCTCAGGATCGTTGGTGTTAAAGCACGATCCAACCGGCAGATTGATCAAAATAGGATAACGTGTTGCCGGACGACCACTCAGCATGAGAAACGATAGAACGATCAGTAATAAATTGAATATCGGAAACATATCTACATCAAAATGCTCTCTGCGGGAATTAGGTTTGTACATGACGTGAAAAGGTTAAGTAAAGGATTAAACAACGAAGTTACTAGGAGCGAAGCCTATAATGCTAAACAGAACGCGCTTCACTCGTTATAACGACGATGTCATGTACTTATTTCACTTCGTTCAATTCATCCCAGTATTCTACCGCTCTGCGATAATGTGGAATAACTATTGAGCCTCCAACCAAATTGGCTATCATAATAATCTCGTTCATTTCATCATTGTTGACGCCGGCTTCGTGGCATTTGCCGAGGTGGTATTTGATGCAATCGTCGCAGCGTAAAACCATGCTGGCTACCAGGCCAAGCATCTCTTTGGTTTTTACATCAAGTGCACCTTCGGCATAACTGGTTGTATCGAGCGCAAAAAAGCGTTTAATGTTAGTATTGGCGGTTTCCATGATCCTGTCGTTCATTTTAGAGCGATAGGCGTCAAATTCTTCTACAAGTTTTCCCACGGTATGTTTGTGTTTGTTAATAAAAATTCAAGCTAATTAAGCTAAAATATTTAGTATTTAAAAGATTGGATTGCTATTTTTATGGCGTTAACCAAATTCTTTACACTCTAACTATGGAAAGTTTATCACCTAACATTTTTGTAAACGATATTAATGCAGCCATCAGCTTTTATGAACTGCTTGGTTTTAAACTGGCAATGAGTGTTCCCGAAACCGGGCCCGATCTTGTTTGGGCCATGATGACTAACGGAAGCGTTACCATGATGTTCCAAACCTTTAGCAGCCTAGCCGATGATCTGCCGGAGATAAACCGCACCGACGGCGGCTCATTACTGTTGTACATCAACCTAAAAAATATCCGTACTTTTTTTGAAGAGATAAAGGATAAGGTAACCGTACTAAAAGGCCTCGAAACTACTTTTTATGGTGCTACCGAATTCTCCATAAAAGATAATAACGGTTATGTACTTACTTTTGCCGAGCATGAATAAATAACTTATTGATTAACAAATCGTCATTGCGGAGACGAAGTAATCCCCAAACAGCAGAGCGACTAAGCAAGTTTCTCTGTATAGTTCGCGATTGCTTCGTACCTCGCAATGACGCCTTTTTCATAATATGATCAACTTTAAACGCGCCGACCATATCCAGGTTTGTGTTCCGCCGGAGCGGCTGGAAGAAGCAAGGATTTTTTATACCGATGTTGTAGGTTTACAGCGGATAGAACGACCGGCCTTTAATTCAAAAGGCTATTGGTTTCAGATATCAGATATTCAGCTTCATTTAAGTACCGAAGATGCTTTACCGCGAACATCGCGGCATACCGCCTTTGAGGTTGCCGATATTGCCGAAGCGCGACGCCATTTGGAAAGCTATGGCGTTGAGTTTTGGGAAGAACCTGTTCTTCCGGATCGCACGCGGTTTTCATTTATTGATCCATTTGGAAACAGGATGGAGTTGTTGCAGTTTACGGAGTAAACTAATAACTGCTGCTGGAGCCAACAAGTATTGGGAAGATTAAATTATCTATATCTTGAAATAAAAAAAATGTCATTGCGAGCGTAGCGCGGCAATCTCGTCGCGTATAGGTCGATCTATACTTGACTTTTATGCATTAGCTACGAGATTGCCACGTCGCGCTCACGCACTATCCAGCTCGCTCCTCAATGACAGGGTTAAATGAGTTTAGCGGGAGATTACAACGCCAGTTCTACCATAGGGTCCCAAAAAACTGTTTTAAAATCCTGCACCTGATCGTCAACTACTTTTACACCTTCACTTTCCAGCATTACGGCCATGCGGTTACCGCCGAAATGGGCTTTTGCGGTTAGCAGGCCCTGGCGGTTTACTACCCTGTGTGCAGGTACCGGAGGCTTTGCGTTCCCGGCCGCCTGCATGGCCCAGCCTACCATGCGCGATGAGCCTTTGGTACCAAGATAGGCTGCAATAGCTCCGTATGAGGTCACCCGTCCCGGCGGAATGAGCCGGGCTACTTGGTAAACTTTTTCAAAAAAATTAATGTCCTCCATCAGGCATTTTCAGGAAATGAAAACTTAAGGTAGTTAATGTTTTTGTTATCCTTTAAATATTTTTTCTCGTAGTAAGTTTTGATAGAAAGCACATCGTCTGCATATTCCGAATGATAAAGGTCTTCGGTTCTGGCGTGAAGGTTTAGCTTTAGCTCGTCAATTTTTTCGACAGTATAGGCGTGTAATCCATCGTTATCCGTTTTAAGGTTAACACAGCCGTCCGGCTTTAGCGTGATGATGTATTTATCTAAAAAACGGGGCGATGTCAGTCGCTTTTTTTCGCGGCTTATCTGCGGTTGCGGATCGGGAAAGGTGATCCAGATCTCATCTACTTCGCGGGGGGCAAAATAATCGAGCAGGTTTTCGATCTGGATGCGTAAAAAAGCAACATTAGGCACACCATCTTCGATGGCAGTTTTGGCACCGCGCCAAATGCGGTTGCCTTTGTAGTCGATACCAATGAAGTTTTTATTGGGGAACATGCGGGCAAGGTTTACCGTATATTCGCCTTTGCCGCAGGCCAGTTCAAGCACAACCGGGTTGTCATTCTTAAAAAACTCAACGGCCCACCGGCCCTTAAACGGTTTGCCGGCATCTAATTGCAATACATTACTAAAGGTTTCAACCTCGGCAAAACGCCTTAACTTATCTTTTCCCACTTTACGTTTTTAAAATAAAGCGCAAAAATATTGAAATTATTTTAACACGAATGATTTGCTTGTTGCAGAGCAATTAAATCGAATTACACGAATTGGTTTAATGGATCTGTATAGCAGGTTTGAGACATTCGAATAATTAGCAAAATTCGTGTGGGAATTTTTAACACGAATTGATTTGCAGATTGAGCAGCAACTAATCGAATTACACGAAGTTCAAAGATTAAACTTAATTCTAATTCGTGAAATTCGTCTCAATTCGAAAAATTCGTGTAAAAATTATTATACGACAGATCCGCCTACAGGCTTAACATATGGCGCAGGTTTGTATGCCGCGTCATCTTTCTTTTTGGTGAATTTGGCGAAAAGCGCTTTTGCTTTGTCCCAAATGCTGCTCACGGTATCCTCGTTAACATAATTTGAAGCTTTTTGTGATACCAGGCCAATCAGTGTTTTTAGCAAAAAGTTGGAATGTTTAAAAAGCGTTTTATTCAAGGTAAGCGGAATCACGAACCTGGAGATGAGGTTGAGAATATCGGGATGAAAAAAACTGGTATTTTTTACACCATCAGTATCATTTGAACGCGGGAACAGCGTAAGCACAGTTGAAAATAAAGCAGAAGGGCTGTTAACGCGCGCCTTCAAAGCCACCGATTGCTGTTTTTCAAGCGTTTTTAACCTGAATATTTCGGCTTGCAGATCGCTGATGTTGGTGATATGAAGATCCATGGTTTATCTTTTAAATATTTTTTGAATAAAGATGTTGATAAGCGGCCTTTCAAGGTGTCGTTTAAATATCTTGATAAACATGGCTATCAAAAAGTAAAGCACGGCAATACATCCAAAACCCATCCAGTAGGAATGTAAAATATCGGCAAGAAAAAAGCCTAAAGTAACACTTGCAAAAAGAAAAGCCAGTACCATGCTTATTACAGTCACCAAATCGGCAATGATGCTTGCTAATATGGAGGTACCACCTTCAATAGCTTCGTATTTTAAAAGCTTAAACCGGGTTTCGGCATATTCCTTTAACTGATCAACTATTGGGGGTACTGGTGGTTGAGTCTCTTTTTTATCTTCCATGAGTAAGGTTATATATCCCGGATGTTTTATCCGCATCCGGGATTGGTGTTATACATGCTTATGCGTGCTCCAGGTCGTCCTGGTATTCTTCTTCGGCACCTTTAATTTTCGACTTGATGTTTTCAACAACTTTGTCTTTTAAGCCAACCAGGTTGTCAATTTCGGCAGCCGCGGTATCTTTTATCGACTCTCCCAGGTTTTTTAATGATTCGGTAAGCTTGTCGCGGGTTTCATTGCCTTTATCAGGTGCAAACAAAATACCTAACGCTGCCCCTGCTGCTAAACCGGCAAGCAATGCAACAACTACTTTTGAGTTATCATTCATTGTAATATAATTAAAAGTTGAACATTTGATTAGTTACGTGTAAATATCCTGCCAAATATGTGCATTTGGCACAATTATTTTTATTTAAGTATAAATTAACTTTTATCAGCCAAATAAATTTTACCCTGTGTTCACAAAACTATTCAGGGCTGTACGGTATATTTTATACGCTGTTTATCCGTTCAAGCCTGTCGGCCGCCATGCGGTTTGTTTCATAAATTTCCATCAGCAGCAGGAAATAGGATAACAACACCGGGCCAAACACCAGGCCCAGGATCCCGAAAAGGGGCAGGCCTATAAAAACGCCTATTATCGAAATAATAGGGTGTGTGTTGGCAACGCGTTTATTAATGATCATGCGCAAAAAATTATCAATATTGCCAATGAACAATAAACCGTAAGCCAGTAATGCTACTCCCTGCCAGTTGTGCCCCTGTGCAAACAATACAATGCTTGCCGGGATACAAAGTGTTGGTGCACCTACCACCGGTAAAAACGAAATAAAGATAGCGATAACCCCCCAAAAAATAGGGTCGGGAATGCCGAATATCCAAAATCCGTTGGCCAGTAATATTCCTTGCGTAAGTGCTATAATTCCCTGGCCTAAAACATTTGAATAGGTAGAATCGCGCAGGGCATTGGCAAATTTCAATGCATGCTGCTCCCTGAATGGCGCATATTTCAATAGCCCGGCCTCAAATTCACGAATTTGTGTAAACATGAAATACAGTATAATATACAATACCAGCAGGGTCAATATGGTGTTGGCCGCGCTGCCCAGTATAGACGGGAAGAGGCCGGTGGCAAAGGTGCTTAATTTTTGTAACGTGTCTTCGGCAAAATGAGGTTGATTAAGGTTAGCGCCGGCAAAAGCATCGATTTTTGAGATCCATTGGTCAATAGGGAGATCTTTAAGGTTGATGCTTGAAATTTTGCCCACAACCATTATGCTTAGTGTTAAGAAAGGGATCACGATAACGATAAGCGATATAAAAATAATAAGCAGGGCCACCAGCGAGCGGTTCCATCCTTTGTTTTCGGCAAGATTAATGTAAAGGGGACGAAAAATGGTGAACAGCACTACTGCACCAAGAATTGAGCTAAACAAGCTGCTGAGCGCATATAATAAAAAACAGCCAAGTATAATGATACTCGCCAGGATAATATTGTTGCGCTGCTTATAATTGAAGACTGACATGTAGGCTGTTGATTGATACTTGCTTAAACAAAAAAACGCCAAAAAGTTTTAGCGTTTCAAGCATTAATTGCAACGCCTTTAATTAGTATCGTTAAGCAGGGTATTGATCCGGATTGAACTTATTTCTATGGTATCCATGTAAAACAAACAGTCTGATGTTGGATTGGGTATTTCATACCGTAATTGCTCAAGCGCCAGGTGAATGTTTGATAATTGGTTTTTTATATCGTGCCTTAATTTACGCAGGGCCTCGGCATCGTCCTTTTCTTCATAAGCCCCCATTTTACTTAAGGTTAATGGCCTTCATTTTATTATAAAGCGTTTTGCGGTCGATATTCAGGATTTCGGCAGCTTTGGTTTTGTTGAAATTAACTTCCCTTAACACCCTTATAATTGTTTCATACTCGGCCTCGAGCGCGGCATTTTTAAGGTCATGACGAGGTTCTTTTGACTCAGGGGCTTCTGCCACATGCGCTGTGGCATGATGATGCTGCGTATAATGATTAGCCGTTTCGTATGATAATTTATAGGTCGACATTTCAAGCGGCAATGCTTTAAGCGTGATCTCATTGCCCTCGGCTAAAAGCGCTGCACGGCGGATCACATTTTTAAGCTCTCGGATATTGCCCGGCCAGCGGTAGTTCATAAAGCAATCCACGACTTCCTGCGAGAAGGATTCAACATTGCGTCCGAGCTCCTGGTTGGCTATTTTCAAAAAATGTTCGGCCAGTAATATAATATCATGGCCGCGCTCACGTAAAGGCGGCATGTAAATACTGAACTCGTTAAAGCGATGATAAAGATCTTCGCGGAAACGGCCTTTCTGGATTCCCTCCTGCAGGTTCTCATTGGTGGCAATGATAATACGTACATCAAGATCGATCTCCTTGGTGCTGCCTATTCTTTTGACCTTACGTTCCTGTACAGTACGAAGTAAAGCTGCCTGGATCTCGTACGAAAGGTTGCCCACTTCATCTAAAAATAAAGTGCCTCCGTTAGCCATTTCAAAGTGGCCTATTTTAGTATATAAAGCGCCGGTAAATGAACCCTTTTCGTGACCAAAAAATTCACTTGCCGCGAGCTCCTTGGTTAAAGAGCCGCAATCCATGGCTATAAAAGGCTGGTTATGCCGCGGACTGTTGAGGTGAATGCTTTTCGCTACGGATTCTTTTCCGGTACCACTTTCGCCTAAAATAATAACACTGTAGTTTGTTGGCGCCACCAGTTCTATCTGCCGGGCAAGCTCTTTTGACGCGCGGCTGGTGCCGGTTACAAATTCGGCTGCAAAAACGGTTTTTTTTACAGTGTTAACTTTAGTTTTCTCAGGTAAAATAGTCGCCTGGGGCTCCTCGTCAATTTCAACCAGGGCATGGTGTGTTTCAAGGGCCTTATTAATAGTATTTAATATTTCATCGGGATACAGCGGCTTGGTGATATAATCATAGGCCCCCATTTTGATAAGCTCAACCGCCATTTTAATATCTGAATAGCCGGTGATGATGATAACCCCTGTTTTAGGATATTGAATTTTAATATTGCGGAGCATTTCGCGGCCGTCAGTGTCTTCGAGCCTGAAATCACATAGTACAAGTTGATATTCACCATTTTTCAACGCTTCCATCCCACCGGTACCGCTTGATGCCGTACTAACGTCAAACCCATTCCGCGTCAAAAACTTCGATAGCAATAACGCCACATTAACTTCATCATCAATGATGAGAATCCTTTTCATATTCAGCAATTATTGTGCGGTAAATGTAATATTAAGTGTCAAAATACAAACAATGTGCTAATTTATACGATTTATTTAATTATAAAGGTTCATATCAACTAAAAAAACATAATAAAAAAGGGGAGCCCGAATGAGCTCCCCTTTTGATATCAAGGTATATGTAGGGCCATATATTAAAAGCCGTACGCTACACGTAAACCTATAAAGTTAACTTTGCTTGCATCAACGCCGGTAGCATATTTGGTAGTTGCTTCATAGCGGATACCGGCATCAATAAAGCTGCTTGCACTCACCGGGAACTGAACACCAACTTGCGGAGCATAAACAAATGCAGTTGATTTATTAGCGCCAACGTCAGATTTGTTTAACAGGAATGCAGCACCAGCTTCGCCCTGAACATAAAAATTGCTGATAGGGAAGTATTTCAAACCTGCTTTAACCGGGATCAAATGAAAATCAGGTGCGTCAAGGCCTTGTACACCGCCAATATCTTTTTTACCGAATACGTTGTTGTAACCTGCGTTAACAGTAACAAATAACTGGTTTGAAACAACCGGGATATCAGCCTGTACCGAACCGCCTAAATTCCATTTGTATCTGTCTTTGAAATCGCCAAGAGGAATACCTGCGTCGACACCGATGCTGTAACGGATGCCGCTTTTAGTTGTAGTTGATGTTGTAGCAGTGGTAGTAGGTGTAGATGTTTGTGCTTTTGCACCAAATGCTAAGCCTGCAAATGCAAGGGCTAATGCTGAAACTTTGAATAAATTTTTCATAACTATTGTTGTAATTTTTATATGTGTTGTCTTAAACACACAGCAAATTAACGACAGAAATCAGATGTGATTTTTCATCCAAAAGTCATGAATATTTAATCGATTGATTAATAGTAATTTATTTTTTGACCCTATGGGTATTTTGGTCAGGATAGTGTAAAATGCCCTTTTAATTGCTGTTTTTCTGTCAAAATTAACATTGGTTTAACATGTGTTTTTGATCCCAAAAATGATGAATTCTGCGTGAAATTGGGCGAAACGCAAAATGCCAAAAAAAATCCTGTGAATTTAGTGTACAATGTGCATCCGGTAATCATTACAGAACTACTCAAAACAAAAAGGGCTTAAGCAAATGCCCAAGCCCTTTAGTTGCTAAAATAATAGCGGATATTATTCTTTATTCTCCAAATCGGCAGCAGCAGGTTCGTCGAGGAACCATTCTACTTCGCCGGATATGGAATCAATAAGCTGCGCCGGATAAAGCTCAATATCCTCATCATCTTCCAGGATGTGTTTTACAGCTTCGGCTTTACCTGCGCCGTAAACTAAGAATGCTATTTGAGCAGCATCATTAATAAGCGGTGCGTTGAGGGTAATGCGCCATACCTGCTGGTCTTCAAGCCATACTTCTTTTACACCAGGCACACGGTCATGTAACACCGGCGTATAAGGGAATAATGATGCGGTGTGCGAGTTATCGCCTAAGCCTAACAGCACGAGGTCAAAGCTTGCTTCGCTATCATCAAAAAACGCCGAGATCACTTCCCAGTATTTGGCAGCGGCTTCGGCAGGGCCAAACGATGTCTCAACCGGGAAAATCTGCGCCGGGCTTATCATCAATGGCTCAAACAACGCTTTTTTTGCCATCAGGTAATTGCTGTCCTTGTGGTCATGCGGCACGTTGCGCTCATCGCCAAAAAAGAAGAAAACTTTTTCCCAGTCCACCTGGTCGGCGTATGTTGTTGAAGCTAACAGCTCATATAGCTTTTTAGGTGAGCTGCCGCCCGAAAGCGCCACACTGAACTTGCCGTTTTTGTTGATGGCTTCGGTAGCCAGGGTAACAAAATGATCGGCCAGCCCGGTTAAAACTTCACCTTCCGTGTTATAGATATTCAGTTTCATCAGCTTTTTATTTTTTACCATTTACAGGTAAAGTAAACCAATTATAGCCATCACGTGCAATTAAAGCTTCTGCTGCTTCAGGGCCCCATGAATCGGCCGAATAATTAGGGAAGTTAAGGCTCTTTTTATTTTGCCATGTGTTTAGTATCGGCATTACCAGTTCCCATGCTGCCTCAACCTGGTCACCACGCATAAACAGGGTTTGATCGCCCATCATGGTATCCAGTATCAGTGTTTCATAGGCTTCAGGCGCCTGGTTGGTGTAGGTACCTTTATAGTCAAACACCATATCAACGGCGTTTAATACCATATCGATACCGGGGCGTTTAGCCTGAACCTGCAAACGGATGCTCATCTCTGGCTGAATGCTGATGATCAACCTGTTTTGCTGCCAGCTTTCAGTAGCTTCGGCCGGGAAAATCTGGTGAGGGACATCTTTAAACTGGATAGTAATCACTGATGATGACTGGTGCATTCTTTTACCTGTACGTAAATAGAATGGAACACCCTGCCAGCGCCAGTTGTCGATAAAGAACTTGATGGCCGCAAATGTTTCAGTATTTGATTCGGTGTTAACCTTTGGCTCTTCTCGATATCCCGGTACTTCTTTACCTTTCATCCATCCGCTGCCGTATTGGCCCCTAACTGTTGAGTTACGTACGTCTTCAGCAGTAAACTTGCGCATTGCTTTCAATACGTCAACTTTGCGGTCGCGTACTTCATCGGCGCTAAAACTGATAGGAGGCTCCATAGCCACGTGGCAAAGCAATTGCAGCAGGTGGTTCTGGATCATATCCCTCATCGCACCTGAGCCATCGTAATAGTCGCCACGTTCTTCAACGCCCAATTGCTCGGTAACTGAAATTTGTACGTGCTCAATATGGTTACGGTTCCATAACGGCTCCATAATGGAGTTGGCAAAACGGAAAGCCATGATATTTTGAACAGTTTCTTTACCCAGGTAATGATCGATACGATAGATCTGGCATTCATCAAAAATGCTTTTCAATAACTGGTTCAGATCTTTTGCAGTTTCCAGGTCGTGTCCAAATGGTTTCTCAATGATGATCCTTACACGTTTTTTATCATCGGCCAATTTAGCTTTTGATATGTTTGAGGCAATGATCGGGAAGAAATTAGGCGCTACCGCAAGGTAAAACAACACGTTTGCCTTAGTTTTCCACTCGGCGTTGTGTTTTTCAATGCGTTTGCCAAATTCTTTGTATGTTTCAAAATCAGTTGCGTCAGATACCTGGTAATAAACGTTTTTTACAAATTCGGCCCATTGTTTATCATCCGTTTTACCGCTGCGCGAAAACTGGTTGATATCTTTATATAGGTTTTCTCTGAACTGCTCGTCGGTTAGCTTGGTACGACCGGTACCAATGATTGAAAATTGTTTGGGCATCCATCCATCTAAAAATAGATTATATAGGGCCGGCGCAATTTTCCGGGAGTTCAAATCTCCCGTTCCACCAAAAATGATAAATATGGTAGGGTCTGATTTAGCTGTTGTGCTCATTGTTTTGTTTTAATTAATAGCGTCAATTAGTCGTTTGCAGGAGCCCATTGTGTATGGAAGGTGCCTTCTTTACCAATCAGCTCATAAGTGTGCGCGCCAAAATAATCACGCTGGGCCTGGGTAAGGTTTGAAGGCATTCTTTCGCTGCGGAAAGCATCAAAATAGCTCAATGCTGAAGCATAACCAGGAGCAGCAACACCGGCAGCAATAGTAGCCGATAATACTTTCCTGATGCCTGGTAAGGTACCGGCAACCAATGCCTGTATGTCACTGTCAAGCAACAGGTGAGGCAGTGCCTGATCTTTATTATAAGCATTGTAAATGTCATTCAAAAATTCTGAACGGATGATACAGCCGCCTCTCCAGATCTTGGCAATTTCGCCCAAATGAAGGTCATATTTATACTCTTCAGATGCTTTGGTAAGCAGGTGCATGCCCTGTGCATAAGTAAGGATGCTGGTAAAATAGAAAGCCTGCTCTAAAGCAACCAATAACTCCTCCTTATCGCCTTTAAGCTCGATAGGGTCGTTATAAAGGGCAGAAGCTTTTTCGCGCAGTGATTTGTATTTTGAAAGATCGCGCATAGATACCGATGTATCGATGGTTGGGATTGGGGTTACCAAATCCATAGCCACCTGCGACGTCCATTTACCTGTGCCTTTAGCTTTCGCTTCGTCTTTAATATCATCTAACAATAAATGATCGGTTCCAGGTGCTTTGTATTTGAAAATATCTTTGGTGATATCTAAAAGGAATGACTGTAAACGGCCTTCGTTCCATTTAGTGAACAGATCGCCAATTTCGTCGTTACCTAACTTTAAGCCTTTTTTAAGGATCTCATAAGTTTCGGCAATTACCTGCATGATACCGTACTCGATACCATTATGAACCATTTTAACAAAGTGACCTGATGCGCCAGGGCCAACGTAAGTAACACAAGGTTCGCCGTTAACTTTAGCAGCGATGGCTTCAAAAATAGGTTTCATCACAGCATAAGCATCCTTATCGCCACCCGGCATCATGCTTGGGCCACGACGGGCACCTTCTTCACCGCCTGATACGCCCATACCGAAGAAATGCAGGCCTTTAGCCTCCAGTTCCTCAACACGACGGTTTGTATCAGTGAAGTGCGAGTTACCGCCATCAATCAGGATATCGCCTTTTTCCAATAACGGGGTTAATTCCTCAATTACAGCGTCAACAATTTTACCGGCAGGCACTAACATCATGATAGCCCTTGGTGTGGTAAGGCTCTGTATAAATTCTTTAACATCGGCAAAGCCCTTAGCGGCCCTGTCACCAGCTTCCTGGTTCAATGAATCTACTTTACCGGTATCTTTATCGTGCCCGGCCACCGCGAAGCCATGATCGGCCATATTTAGCAGCAGGCTGCGACCCATAACACCCAGGCCTATCATGCCAAAGGCGTATTTGTTTTCTGTTGCGCTCATTTTGTTTTGAGGTTTTCTTTTTTAAGAGTTTCTAAAATTTTCTTGGTGCTTTCGAGGCTGGTATGCTGAAAAGAACGGATCCCCAGTTTTTGGGCGGTATCAACAAACATCTTTCTGTCGTCAAAATACACGCATTGTTGAGGCGATACCTGGGCTATACCCATAGCTAACTGCCATATGCCGGGGTCGGGTTTGCGCATTTTTACTTCGCATGATGATACAAAGGCATCAAAACATTCATGCAGTTTAAATTTACGCACCCGGTAGTCGTTCAGCTCCTTGCCTTCGTTGTTCACTGAAATAATACGGAAGCCACAATCTTTTTTCCAGTCTTTAAGGAATTGCAGCATAGGCAATTCAACAGAGGTAGAATAGATAAAATCCTTAAAATCTTCGCGTACAAAATCCCGCGGGTGGTTAAATATCACCGTATCAAGGTATTCGTCGAGCGTGATACTGCCAATTTCATATACGTTAAAAATGAAATTATGCAGCGCGTTAACTTCTTCGTAATCAAGGTTAAAACGTTTGGCCGCTTCTTCGCGCGCCTCATGCCCCCATCCGTTCGACAGCAAAATGCCGCCCACGTCAAAAAAAAGGATTTTCAGATCAGCAACTTCCATAGATGTATTTGTATTGAAGTCGTTAGTCTAAAGTCTTAAGTTCAAAGTCAAAGAGATGATCCCGACTTCGAACTTAAGACTTCCGACTTAAGACTTCGAACTTGATTACTTATTCTTCTGTGTTTCGATGGCGTTCAACAACTTTTCAAATGGCTTGTTGAATTTTTCGATGCCTTCATCTTCTAACTGCTGGGTTACAGCAGCAAGGTCGATACCTAAAGATGGTAGTTTGGCTAAGATCTCGTTAGCTTTATCTAAACCGGTTTCTAACGTGTTTGCAGCAACGCCATGATCACGGAAAGCGTCAACAGTTTCCAAAGGAACGGTATCAACTGTGTCCGGGCCAATTAATGCCTCAACATATTTGGTATCTTTAAATGCAGGGTTTTTACTACCTGTACTTGCCCATAATAAACGCTGTGGTTGTGCGCCTTGCTCGGCAAGTTTTTTCCACCTTTCGCTGCTGAATACCCTTTTATAAATTTCGTATGCTTTTTTAGCTGATGCGATTGCGACCTCACCATACAGCTCTTTTTCGCCTTTTGCTTCAATGATCGGGTCCACAATAACATCAATACGGCTCAGGAAGAAACTGGCTACTGACGCAATGTGGGCAATTTTATGACCTGCAGCTAAATGCTCTTCCAGGCCTGCAATGTAAGCTTCGGTCACTTCTTCATAACGCTCTAAGCCAAACAGCAGTGTAACATTGATGTTGATGCCTTTTGCAATTGATTGCTGAATAGCAGCCAAACCTGGTTTAGTACCAGGGATTTTGATCATTACGTTTTCGCGGTTAACTTTTTTCCAAAGTTCTTCTGCTTGTTTAGCAGTACCTTCGGTATCTAAAGCCAGGAACGGAGAAACTTCAAGGCTTACGTAGCCATCAACTTTGTTTGATTCTTCGTAAACACCTTTAAACAGGTCGGCAGCAGCCTGGATATCTTTAACAGCTATTTCAAAAAACAGCTTTTCGTTGTCGCTTTCAGATTTAAGAGCAGCGATATCAGCATCGTAATCAGAACTGCTGCTGATAGCCTTTTCAAAAATTGCAGGGTTTGAAGTAACGCCGCGTACGCCGTCAACGTCAATTAATTGTTTAAGTTTTCCTGAAGAAATGATCTCACGGTCAATAAAATCAAGCCAGATACTCTGACCAAAACCATGTATCTGCGCTACGTTATTAGTTGCCATAATAGGGTTTGTTTTTGTGTTTGTTAATTATTTTGTTAAAAGCGCGATGAAGGTAGTAAAAATTGCTACCAAATCGGTCTATTATGTAAAGTTCTTAATAAGAATGTCAGTAATTGTAAGATTTATATCATACTTTGTTAA
>Ga0157372_10000874_pt1 | contig 32723 bp, 24 predicted proteins | sample C55metaG_FD_115307 | JGI IMG/M metagenome (GOLD analysis project Ga0157372, IMG submission 115307) | Corn rhizosphere microbial communities from Kellogg Biological Station, Michigan, USA - C5-5 metaG | ecosystem: Host-associated > Plants > Roots > Rhizosphere > Soil | place: USA: Michigan...
AAGTTCGGCCCGTACGTGGCCATAGCTGGCTATTTTTATGCCGATGATATCTTCGGTAGTCCCTAAGCGCGCATTTTGGGCGTCGGTGTTCCAAAAGGTAGTATCACCGGTGGTACCGGTAAATGCCGAATCGCAGAGGTAAAATTGGTTGTGGGTAGTAAAAAAATCAAGATTGTATTTGCCGGAGGGGTGTAAGGAAAAAGCTAATATCGCAGGCAGCGCCAAAAGACATACGAGTAAGACCGAAACGTTTGTTTTTTGGCTTTTCATTGATAAGGCAAGTTACAAAAAAGATAAAAGTAAATTACCAATTAAACGTAAACAACCCCGAATAGCTGCTTAAAAACCATATTCTTATTGCTTTTGCCTGGCTTTATTCACAACCTCTTTAAAATCGGCATAATAAGAATCTATTGTTTCTTTCTTGATACCTGGCCAAAGGCTTTTATCAACGCTTAACTTATCTATGTCTTCGTCTTTTACCTTATCATGTGCTGTTAAAACGTTGATCCACCGCTGATCATATAACTCGTCATTTGCAGTTACATAAGCTACAACCTGGGGAACAACCTTTTCTAAGGTATCCAGATGCTCAAAGGCATATTGGTTTATCGACATCCCGATTGGGCCGTTCCAGTTGGCTGCCGATACCGTTTTATCTACACTGCGGTTTACATCGTATCTTGATCTTAATTGCGCTACATAAAACCAAAAACAGGCATCGCTATATTTTTCCTGCCCAAATAAAACCATAGCCATAGTAAATAATACTGGAGGGATATGTTTATTGGCGTTGGCCTGCACAGAGGCAATAAGTTTATTTTGAGTTTTGTTGGCGCTGGGATCATAAATGCCATCATCACCTTCCCGTCTTCATCATTCAATATGATCTGTTCGGCCTTTGATTGTCCCGCCTTTAAAGCCGCAAAATCCTGCGCTTTAACAATACAGGTAGTTGTGATAAGTACGAAAAGTAAAAGATATTTCATGGTTTAGCGTTGATTGCTAAATGTAGGTAAAACAAAACTTTTAGATGGCATATCTAAAACAAAAAACGCATAACCCGCATCTCCCATCATGCATGTTTGATCTGCATAGCGGGAGACGGCATGTGATGCGTCTCTGCAAAAAATAAAAAAAGGACGGGAATGTGCGATTCCCCTCTTGAGAGGGGCGGAGGGGTGTGTTTCTGCTTTGATAATCAAATCGCACAAACACACCCCTGCTCTCACTCATTCCCGCCGCGCCCCCTCTCAAGAGGGGAATTTTTAAGGAGGGGTGTTTATTTCTCGTTACTCATTGAATAAGGCACATCGGCATCTTTGGTACCGCGGTCTTTATTCGGAGTGGCCTGCATATCAAAATCAAGTACTGCACCATTTAGTAAACCTTTATGGCTTAACCAGTTATTAGTGTATGGTTTGCCATCAACTGTAAGTGTGTTTACATACTTGTTATCTGCGCTGTTTTTTGGCGCGTTGATGGTGATGGTTTTGCCATTCTCTAAATTAACAGTTACTTTTTTAAACAGCGGGGCACCTAAAACATACTGGTCGCTGGCCGGGGTTACCGGGTAAAAGCCCATTGCTGAGAAGATATACCATGCAGAAGTTTGACCGTTATCCTCGTCGCCGCAGTAACCATCAGGAGTTGCCCGGTAAAGCCTGTTCATTGCTTCACGAACCCAGTACTGGGTTTTCCATGGTTGATTTGCGTGATTGTAAAGATAGATCATGTGCTGGATAGGCTGGTTACCATGAGCGTATTGGCCCATACCTGCAATCTGCATTTCGCGGATCTCGTGGATCACACCACCATAGTAGCTGTCATCAAATACCGGCGGCATTTCAAATACGGAATCCAGTTTGGCTGCAAATTGCTGCTTGCCGCCCATCAGGTTTATTAAACCCTGAATATCATGGAACACGCCCCAGCTATAGTGCCAGCTGTTACCTTCGGTAAAGGCATCGCCCCATTTAAACGGATTGAATGGTGTTTCAAAAGTGCCATCCTGATTTTTACCGCGCATCAGTTTAGTTTGCGGGTCGAAGATATTACGGTAGTTTTGGCTGCGTTTTTTGTAGATCTCAATTTCTTTTTTAGGTTTGCCCAAAGCCTTACCCAACTGGTAAATAGCAAAATCGTCATAAGCATACTCTAACGTACGTGCTGCGTTTTCGTTGATCTTTACATTATAAGGTACATAACCTAAAGTGTTATAGTATTGCACCCCACGGCGACCTGTGGCATTCGGGCCTTCATTATTAGCACCGTGTTTAAGAGCTTGATACAAAGTTTCGATATCATAACCATGCAAACCTTTCAGATAAGCTTCAGAAACTACCGACGCAGAGTTATTACCGATCATACAATCAGCGTAGCCCGGGCTCGACCACTCTGGCAGCCAGCCACCTTCTTTGTAATCATTGATCAGGCCTTCCTGCATTTCTTTGTTGATAGATGGGTAAACCAAATTCAGGAAAGGATACAATGCCCTGAAGGTATCCCAGAAACCGGTACCGGCAAACAGGTAACCCGGCGCAACTTTACCATTGAAAGGGCTGTAATGTACATTTTGCCCATTGGCATCAACCTCATACATCTTGTTTGGGAAAAACAGCATACGATATAGACTGCTGTAAAAAGTGCGGGTTTGGTCGATAGTACCACCCTCAACATTAAGACGGCTCAGGGTTTTGTTCCAGGTATCTTTTGCTTGTTGGTATGTTGTAGCAAAATCATCATTCCCTAATTCACGTTTCAGGTTCAGTTCAGCTTGTTCAACGCTGATAAATGAAGAAGCTACTTTCAAATGAACTTTTTCGCCTTTAGCAGTTTTCAGGGTGATCACAGCACCAGCATGATCGCCGGTGTATTCCAGTTGCCCGGCATCCTGTTTCCAATCGTGCCATGCAGAGGCCAGCGCGAATGGTTTATCTACATAAATAACAAAGTAGTTTTTGAAGTTGGCAGGTACAGCGCCGCTATTTTTAGTGCTGTAACCAATAATCTTTTGCTCGCCGGGAATGATCTTAACATATGATCCTTTATCAAAAGCATCGATCACAATGTGCGAGCTGTCACTTTTAGGAAAAGTGAGCTGGAAGCTGGCCGCGCGTTCTGTTGGTGTAATTTCGGTGGTTACATCATAATCGGCCAGGTAAACGCTGTAATAATATGGCTTAGATACTTCTGCCTTGTGCGAGAACCAGCTGGCGCGATCTTTTTCGTTCAATTTTAACTTACCTGTTTCAGGGAACACAGAAAACATACCATAATCATTCATCCATGGTGAAGGCTGATGGGTTTGTTTAAAACCGAGGATCTTATCTGCATCATAAGTATACTGCCAGCCATCGCCCATTTTACCGGTTTGTGGTGTCCAGAAATTCATTCCCCATGGCAAGGCCACTGCAGGGTAAGTATTACCGTTGGATAACGACGGCTTTGATTGTGTACCCATAAGCGGGTTGATGAGATCGACAGGTGACGGCGCCTTTTCTTGGGCCGAAAGTGCTGCCGGTAAAAAGGCAAACGCCAGGAGAAGTAATTTTTTCATTTATTATTTGGGGGGCTTTATTTTCAAATCAATACAACACAGGTGTAAGAATAACAAAAAGCGTTGGCCTGTGCGATTCCCCTCTTGAGAGGGGTGGAGGGGTGGAGGGGTGTGTTACTCTACTCGCGACCAATAGCTCGCATAACACACCCCTGCTCCTGCAATGCCTTTCGCGCCCCCTCTTGAGAGGGGAACTTGAAAACCTCGCTAAAAATTCTTTCAAACAATCATGTTTAACACAAGGACAAATTTTTTGAGCGAATGTACAAGCCAAACATCAAAAAAACTTCCGCACGTGAAATTTCGCGTACGGAAGCATAAATCAACTCTCTCTCAAAAAAGACTCTTTTACCATTTAATGCTCACCTTAATACCATCGGGACTGTTGGCAAAGCCCAGGTACAGGGTTTTTGATGATTTATCCCACGAGGATTTTACATCAGCAATGGTTTTTCCTGTATTATCGGTAACTACTGTTTCTTTCGGTTGCGCCGGCAATAAGATCCGGGCGCTGTTTAATGTATTAATCGGGCTTTTGGCTACAAAAGTGTAGCTGTTTTCTGTTATAACTTCATCATAAACCCTTGAGGCCGATGCTAATACTTTTGGCTGCTTTTTATCCGCAACACGCTTAACTACATACAGTAAGGCCTGCTCATTTGGATTGATCGTTTTTTCGGCGAGTACCGGCAATTGCGGATCGAACAGATCGATAACCGGGCCCTTTATCACGTATGGCTTGTTATCGGCATTTTCGTCCATCACAGAAATAATATCATACGGGCCGCGCTCCAGGTACATGCTGTTTTTAAATTTTAGCTTACCGCCATCGGCATCTTTTTCATAAGCTTGTTTTACAGTTTTGATGAAATTATCATCATTATTAGCCTGCATTACATACTCTTTGGGGTTTTGCCTCAACACATAAACCGTACCTTTGCCAACAGCAAAACGCTGATCATTCCCGGTTGGGTTTATACCCAGCAGTTTAAACAGGTGCTGTGATGGCGCTTTAAAATTATTGCCTTTGGTATCCCACCATTCCATTACCGATTGATAGGGATCATCATCGCGACCGGCGTAGATCAGTACACCGCCATTTTTAATCCATTCGGCCAAATGCTCATGAGCTTCTGCTGATACCGGTTTCATGTTGGAGTAGCTCATCACCAAAACTTTGATATCCTTAAGCGATGCCGCATAACCCAGGTTTTCCATGTGTACGGTTTGTACCGGAACGCCGCGCTTTACCAGTGGCAGCGTTTGACCATAGAAGTTAGAGAACTGCGGATCTTCAAAGCCGTTATGTGTTGGGAAACGCTGGAACATTAGTGTGTTGCTCATCAGCACGCCGATTCCATTAACACCAGATACTTTGTTGGTTGAAACAGGCATATCATTCAGCGCATTCACCATGATCTGCATCTGGGTGGAGTAAAATTGCGGGATCAGCGTTTTTTCATTAGTGCCCAATACCGGGTATGGATGCGTGTAGATACGTTCTGGCCATGGCATTACCTCGTAATCGGCAACCATCGGGTACAACAGTTTGGCGGTAAAAGTAGCCTGGTAGTTGCGTTTGTAATCGCTCCAGTCATGCACACGGTCTTCAATCGGGTCGGTCAGGAAAAACACCTTACGACCTGTCGGCGCTGTCATGGATACTACCGAACCATATTCCAAAAACGCGTTCTCAAATACACGCTCCTTTTCTAAGCCATTAAAGTAAGTAGGCTCGCGTGAGGTACCCGTCCAAACCTGGGCGATGTAACCATCAATACCCGGTAGTGATGCCAGACTTGCCTCCGGACTAACGATTTGCCATGACGAATAATTTACCAACGAGTGTGTTGCAATAAACACCTTAATGTTCATCCCTTTGCTTTTGCCATACTCCTTGGCGTATGATGATACCTGTTTGATGGTTTCATAGTACAGGTTATATTTTAGCTTGTTGGATAAGTAAGTATTTTCAGGAGATGCATCCTGTGGTTTCCATGGGAAGCCGTAATATTTTTGCCATTGGTTTTTAAAGCCGGCGCTATAACCTGCGCGGGCCCAAAACTCAGGTTCTTCTAAAAAAATGTTGGTGATCCCTACGTCTATTACCCGTTTGACGACGGCAGTTTTCATGTATTCGATAAACGAATCATCGGGCACAACATAAGGCATATCCTTCCCGTGGAAAATTGTATCGCCTCTTTGGGTTACCTGCCCTACGCCAAGGTGGTTTTTACCATCCCATTTACCCAAAAAGTAATCTTTGTAGTCGCCCCAGGCAATACCGGTCATGAAATTTACGTCATAGCCACGGTCGCGCCATGATTTAACGCGTTGCTCAAAGGTCATATTAGGATGATCATTAGTGCCGTAAACAATGGCAATATCTGATCGCACATCAATTTCGGGCCTCCAGGGACTGCTGGTTTGGAAAGCCGTTTTCTCTTTCAGGGAAGCCGGTTTGGGGTTAGCATCCTGCGCATAGGCGCCGGCAGCGAGGGCAAGTCCGCAACAAAAAAGCAGCGTATTCTTCATAGTTATATTTTATAAAACTGTGTTGGAAGGAACCACTCCCACGGCCCCTCCCTCACACAGGTATTATTTGTTTTTACGGAACCTTTACCTCTTTAACGTCGGTATAGTTATAATAATTAAGGCCATAGGAAACCCTTGCACCTACGCGGATAAAATAGCTCCTTTTACCCGGCAATGCGCCACCAAGCGTGGTAAGACTAAGAGTTTTACCAACCGAGTTATTTGCATCATTACCGCTCAGCTTAGGTGTGTAGCGGTTATCGTAGTTATTATTGCCTACGTAGTTGTTTGAATTAACAAATACAGCCACATCGCTCACGTTTTGCTGAAAATTAGGATCGGCAGTACCCCGGGTAACTTTAAAGCTGGTAGTTATGGTGCCATCAGCATTCAAAACCGGATCACCAACCCACTCTATCCGTAAAAATGGCTCAACCGAAAAGTTTACGGTAGTTACGTCTTTTACGTCAACTGTCTGACTTTTATCAACAATGGTTTTGCCGGCATCGTCAACCTGTACCAATGGTACAAAAGCGCCCTCTGCCGAAATTACGTTTTTGCCTGCAAACAGTTTGGTGTTTTGGTAAGTACCATCCTGGAATGATGATATATAAAACGGAGTAGGGTTTGAGCTCCAGCTTATCTCCAATAATTTGATGCGGGTGCCTGAACCTTGTTCTGTTTGCAGGCTTTTGCCTGTACCTGCATCCGTTACGGTGCCTTTTAAGGTAACATTGGGAGCGGCATAATTATCAACTTTTTTGCATGAGCTGCCTGCGGCAACCAATACACTTAATGCTATGCTATAAAATAGTTTTTTCATCTCTCTCTTAAAATTAATAACCCGGATTTTGAATTAAATTCTGGCTTTTCTGGATCTCGTCCTGCGGGATCTGCTCGTAGTACCAGCGCACATCAAAAGTGTATCTTGAATTACGCTCGTCTAAACGGGTATCAAAGAAATACTTACCATCATTGGCCGAATAGAAAGGCATCAACGTACGATAGATTGTGCTGTTTTGCTCTTTATCGGCAACCCTCCAGCGGCGCATGTCCCAGTATTGTTTGTTTTCAAAACCAAGCTCTTTTTTGCGTTCCTTACGTACTACGTTAATGGTTAGGTCGATGATACCAGTTAACAGGTCGGCACCAGCACGCTCACGGATCTGGTTGATCTGCGTAAAGGCATCCTGTAAATAGCTTTTATCCGACTGGCCTAACGAGTTCAGCTCTACGGCAGCTTCGGCACGGTTAAGTAATACCTCAGCATAACGCAATTCTATCCAGGTTTGATCAGAACGGTTTTCCAATACTTCAGACGTTGGTTTATCCGGTACGATATATTTACGGATAGAGAACCCGGAAACAGAATTGGTGCCGTCGCCGGTGAAATAACCGCTTAAACCGGCAGGGTTCATGGTTGTACCATTTGGCAATTTATACGGAGTTTGGCTGGCGTTGGCCGATTGAACAATATTATCTGTAGGATAATGAGCAGTTGAACCGGCAGGCAACAGGGGGCTGATACCACCTGCTGAAGAACCTGTATAAATACCTCTGCGGATTTCGATACTTACACCTTTCATTACATCGCCCGGCAAAACTACGGTTGCCCTTAACCTCGGCTCGGCATTTGCAAATATATCCATTGTGTTGGTGTACAGATCGTATTTACCGCCGGTTGTAGTTTTGATGGTACCATCTGCATTTTTAGGAAAGCCATCAAACAGCTCCACAAAATCCAGCGTAGGGTTAACTTCAGATGAGTAACCATTAGCGCCCATTAACTGGCGGGGTACGTTATAGGCATCATAACCATGTACCGATTCGGGATAATGGTACTGGCGTACAAGTATGTTTTCGGGGCTCGACGCATCGAAAAACAGGTTAACATAGTTTTGATATTGCGCGTTTTTATCGCCCGCAGCCCATGCTTTTTTGTACAGGCTATATTTGCCATCCAATAAAGCCGCCGCGTCATAAGCCGCTTTAAAATAAGTAACCGCCTTTGCAACCGGGATACCACAAAGCCTGTTGCCGCTGCCATCAACCAATGTGATCTGGTTGTATTTAGCTACTGTACCGGCATAAAGCATTGCCCTTGACTTGAAACCTGCAGCTGCATATTTGCTGGCCCTGCCTGCCTGGTTAGTTTCAGGAAGGTTAGTGTAGGCATAATCCAGATCGGTACCGATAAAATCATAGATCTTTTCTTCAGATGAACGGGGTATTTTCAGTTCCTCAATACTTTGCCCAGGATAGTTAAGCACCTTATCAACCAGCGGTACGCCGCCGTAACGTTTAACTAAAGCAAAGTAAGTGGCCGCGCGAACAAACCTTGCTTCGCCTAACCAGTTATTTACCTGGTCGCTGGTAAAGTTGCTTGCATATTTAGGCAAGGTTTCAGCAAAATAGTTAGCATCCCTGATAACCCTATAGCAATCGCCCCAGGTTGAAAGACCTGTGTTCTCCTGCATTGATCCGTTCTGGTCACGACTTAGGGCCTCACCGGTAGTGGCGCTTGTTGGTGCAATGATCCAGAACATATTTAAACCTCTTTCGGGCGAATACCTGAAATCTTCGATAGGTAATTCGCTGTACAGCCTTGACATGTAGGCCTGAATTCCCGCGGCTGTCGCAAAAACGTCATCGTCCTTAACAATACTTGGGGGCAGGGTATCCAGCTTTTTACATGCCGTTGTCCAGCAAAGTAAAAAAGCCAATATTGTATATGTGTATTTTTTCATGATCTGTAATGGATTATAGTTTAACATTTACACCGATTGAATAAACTTTATTTAAGGGGTATAAATAGCCGTAGTTGGCCGATGGGTGTTCAGGGTCAAGATATTTCAAACCTGTAATGGTTAATATGTTGTACCCGTTCATAAAGATCCTTGCACCTTTAATACCTGCCTTTTTAGCTGCTCCGGCAGGAATGCTGTAGCCAATCTCAGCAGATTTCAACCTTACATAAGCCGCGCTGTGGATATTTGACAGCGAGTTGGTGTTAGCTGTTGTACCGGTAAGTGCGAATGTACCTGGCGTCCATACGGTGTTGGGATTATAAGGGTCGGCTTTAGGATCGGTTGGGTGATACCTGTCCATGAACATAGATAGGGCACTGCCGCCACCCCATAGCGGGATGTTCAACTGTTCGATGTAGGATACGTTAATACCCGCAGCTCCCTGCCATACGGTATTGATATCAAAACCTTTGTATGAACCGCCCAGCGTTAAACCAAATGTAGTTGAAGGTACGCTGTAGTTATTGTTACTCACGTTTTGTGCTATTGGGTGTACGTCCTGATCGTTAATTACGCCGTCACCGTTCCAATCCTGCAAAATGTAATCACCAACTACTGCGTTACGTGATACAAACTGCGGGCTGTTCAGGATTTGCTGATAGTTTTGGAACTGGCCATCGGCACCAAAACCCCAGAATATGTTATTGTAACGGTTGTCGTTGTTATTATGCCAATTAAGCTGTGAGTTACCGTAAGCAGAGTGAACCTTGCTAATCCATTGTGTACGGGTATACCCGAATGTGCCTTTAACAAAATAGTTAAAGCTGCCTATATGGTAACGATGGTTTATCTCGATATCGAAACCCTGAGCACGGTCGCTATTAAGATTTTCCTGTGGTAAACCTGCGCCTACTACACCCGGCAGGTTATCGGCACGGGTATCAAGCAAACCGCTCCTGTCGCGCCTAAAGGCGTCAACAGTTAAACCTAACAAACCATTCCAGGCCTGCAGATCGATACCGGCGTTGTAGGTTTTAGCAACAAACCAAAAAATATACGGGTTGGCAATACCACGACTTTGCGCGCCGTTAACAAAAGTGCCGTCAAATACCGACCCCGGAGGTACCTTGTTGTTATCGCCACCAGCAGGATAATTATAACCAGTAAGATACTGATAAGCGTCAAGTTTGTCATCATCACCCAGTTTAGCGTATGATAGACGGATCTTCAGGTCATCAATAAATGAAAGGGCTTTAGCATTTTTCCAGAACTCTTCCTGTGAAATCCTCCAGCCTGCAGACGCACCCGGGAAGAAGCCCCATCGTTTAAGCGGCGAGTTTTTAGAGTTTGCGTCATCCCTGAAGCTAAACTCAACCAGGTACTTTGATTTGTAATCGTAATTTACACGACCAACAAATGATTTGGTCACAAAATCATAAGGCCAGCCGCCGTCAACCGTAGCTGTTTGGTTTAAAGCGTTACCTGCCGAAAGCTGATCAACAGGAAGCGAAAGCTGGCGCTGCGCGTTAAAGTTATCGCCTTTTCGCTCGCTTTCTTCATAAAGCGCTAAGGCCGTAACATTATGTCCGCCTTTAAACTGCTTAGCATAGTTTAATGAAAGCTGCATTAAACTGCTTGGCTTTTCATAAAACTGGCGGGTGAGTGAACCCGGGGTTTGGTTAGCTATAGGCGCGTAGGTATTGCTATTAGCATCATAGTTATACTGGTTGTATGAACGCTGATAGAGCTTGTTGCTTGAAAAATAATAATCATAATTATACAAGCCTTTTGCACTTAAACCTGGTACAAACGGAACGTTGTACGTTGCAGATACCGAAGACTGTAACCATTTATTGGCAATTTGTTTGTACCCATCAACATTGGCATCGGCCATTGCAACAGGGTTTGAACCATCAACTTCTCCATTGTTCAGGTAGGCCGGGTTGTTATTGGCGTAAATGCTTTGAGTAGGTACTTGCCTCCAAAAGGAGCGGATGATCCACCATGCATCCTGGTAAGGTTGATTTTTTTGTTCGAGCGTACCGCTCAGGTTTACATCAATGGTAAGATTTTTATTGATTTTGGTGGTGAGGTTTGAGCGGAGATTATATTTCTTGTAGTTCAGGTCGCCGCTTTTAAAAAAACCGTCCTGATCGGTAATGCCCATACTCACAAAGTAACTGCTGTTATCGGTACCGCCTGTTGCATTCAGGTTATGCTGTTGCTGAGGGGCGCTGTTGGCAAAAACAGGGCTATACCAATCGGTGCTGGTTTTTGTGCCGTTTTTATAGGCAGCAAAATCAGCATCGGTATATTTTACCTGCCCGCCGTTAACGTTATGCAGCAGTTGCTCGTTAACCAGGGTCATGAAGTCAACAGCACCAACGGGTTTTGGCATGTATGATGGGATCTGCCAGCCATAGGTACCTGAATAATTAAGGTCAACCGCGCCTTTTTTACCTTTTTTGGTAGTTACGATAACCACGCCGTTTGCAGCACGCACACCATAGATAGCGGCCGATGCATCCTTCAATACCGAAACACTTTCGATATCGTTTGGGTCAAGACGGGTAATATTATCGCGGGGGATCCCGTCAATAACAACCAGCGGGTTACCAAAACCACGGATATCAAACGCGTTGCTGAATGAGCCCGGCTCAGCCGTATTTTGGGTAATCCGTACACCTGCAACTTTACCCGCAAGCATGTTCAGCACGTTCTCGTTTTTGGTAGTCACGATCTCGCTGTTGGTAACCGATGCAACTGACCCGGTCACTGTTGCTTTACGCTGGGTACCATAACCTACTACAACCACTTCGTTCATGTTGGTGGCATTGGGTAACAGTTTTACGGTAATGCTTTTTTGATTACCTACGGCAATTTCCAGTGGGGTGTATCCTAAAAAGCTAAATACCAGCGTTTGGCTTGGCTCAGCATTGATATTGAACTGGCCGTTTACGTTGGTAGTGGTACCATTAGGCGTTCCTTTCAGCTTAACGCTTACGCCGGGCAGGGGCTGCCCATGCTCATCATTTACTACCCCGGTAATTTTGCTGCCCTGAGCAAAAGCCGAAGTACACATAGCTAAAAACAAAAGAGCGGCAATGCAGCACTGCAATACTCCTTTAATTTTAGCACGATAACGGATGCGATGGCACCCATCATAATTGGTAAAATTTTCGTACATAAATATTGGTTAATGGGTTTATAACTCTTGCCGCGGGGAAAACAAAAACATTAAACAGGGATGGTTAAACCCGTTCAGTACGTATCATGCTTTCCATTTGGCACAGCAATGATATAGCGGGTGGTATTAAAACAAGGGTTAAAAAAGGGGTTAACTCGGCTAAAATTTTATTAACCGGACAGAAATTAACCCTTTTTTTAAGCGAATGGAGGTATAATTTAAAAAAATGGAGCGGGTTTAGCGATAGCATGCCTTGTGTTCGCTCTTGACGAAGCGCATAAAAACATGTCATTGCGAGGAACGAGGCAATCGCATGGGAGCATGGCCGTTTTGTATAGCATGCGATTGTCACGTCGCGCCCCCCGCTCATTTCCTGTTCCGCGCTTCGCAATGACATGGTTTATTATTCACACTTAAAAACCTGCGACAGTGTTAACGTCGAAGGCCTGTTTTGCATAGCAAAACAGGCCTTCGACTAACGTTCCCCCTTTAGGGGGTTAGGGGGCTAAAACACCCGGCAAAGCAAACCTTTCAAATACTCACCTTCGGGGAAAGAAGCGCGTACCGGGTGGTCTTCCGGCTGGTGGAATTGGTAAATAAACTGTACCTGTTTCCCTGCATCAAGCGCCGCCCAGGCAATTACCTGTTTAAAGGTTTCCATATCCATGGCACCTGAGCAGGAATAGGTAGCAAGTAAGCCACCTTCATTAAGTAACAGCATACCCAAACGGTTCAGATCTTTATAAGCACGTGAAGCCCGGGTAAGTGCCGAGCGTGACGGTGCGTATTTTGGCGGATCAAGTACGATTACATCAAACTTCTCGCCCTCATCCCTGAATTTGCGTAACTGCACATTCACGTCGGATTTAATGGCTCTATGTTTGGTTGCATCCAGTTTATTTAGCCTGATATTTTCGGCCAAAGTTTCAATAGCCAGCGCCGAGCTGTCTACGCTGGTTACTGATGTCGCGCCTTCTTTAAGGCTGTTCAACGTAAAGCCGCCGGTATAACAAAAGCAGTCCAGTACCTTTTTATCTTTAGTATGTACAGCCAACACATGACGATTATCGCGCTGATCACAATAAAAGCCGGATTTTTGGCCTTCGGTGATATTGATGCCATAAACCACGTTATTTTCTAAAACCTCTACCAGTTCGGGTGGCGGACTACCCGCAAGTACTTTATTTTCTGCTTCGGTCAGGCCTTCATGAGCACGGGAAGCATTATCGCTTTTATCTGAAATACTTTCGGGATTAAGCAACTTGGTTAACTCATCAATAACGATAGGCATTACATTTTGAATACCCGAAGTAAGCACCTGCACCGCCAGATGCCCGGCATATTTATCGACAATAAGGCCAGGTAAATAGTCTGACTCACTGAAGATCAATCTACAGGTATTGGTGCCATTAGCTAAGATGCTATCCCTGCTTTTAACAGCAGTGGCTACTTTTTCACGAAACCAGGCTTCATTAACCTGCACATCCTTATTCCACTCCAGTAAACGCAAAGTAACCCGCGATTGATCGTTATAAAAGCCATAGGCCATAAATTCGCCTTGTGTGTTCATCAGGCGAACAACGTCGCCATTGGCAGGCTTGCCCTTCACTTTTTCAATCGCTCCTGAAAACACCCAGGGGTGCCTTTGCAAAACGGCTTTTTCTTTGCCTTTCTTTAATATAACGTCAATCATGGGTGCAAAGGTAATAAAGCGCCGGTAATTTTAACTTTGCAGTAACGCGGCCTTCATTTATTACGTATTTGTATTAAGGCTTCTAAACCTTGAAAATATTTTTAGGTCATACACAATAATATCCGCATTAAAACATTTGGTATCTTAGATTCGAAAACTATAATCATGAAAAAAACCTACGTACTCCTGTTCAGTATGCTGATAGCGTGCTGTTGTTTTAGCTCAAAGTCATACGCTCAGATACCTCGCATACCTGAGGCCAGCTCAACTCAAACTATCATCCAGGATTTCGGATTAGGGAAAATAACCATCACTTATTCCCGTCCAAATGTTAAAGACCGCAAAATATTCGGGGGCATTATCCCTTACGGCGAAGTTTGGCGTACCGGCGCCAACGCGGCAACAACCATCACTTTTACCGAAAAAGTTGTTATTGAAGGTAACCCTGTGCCTGCGGGTACTTACTCCCTGTTCAGTATCCCTAATAAAGGCGAGTGGACCATCATCCTTAATAAAGTGGTAAAACAATGGGGCGCTTACAGCTACAAGCAAGACCAGGACTTTCTGCGTTTTAATATCAAGCCAATCCGCGTGAGCGAAAAACGCGAAACGTTTACTATGGCTTTTGTTAATACAACTACCAAATCAACCGACCTGGTTTTGGTTTGGGACAAAACCGCTGCCTACATCCACATGGAAACTGACGACGACGCTAAAATCACAGCCAATATTGATGAGCTGATGAAAGGCGACCGCAAGCCATATTACTTCAACGCCATACAATACTACTACGAAAACCATAAAGACGTTGATAAAGCTCTTGGCTGGGTTTACGAAGCCGAAAAAATTGAGCCTAAAGGTCCGTGGTATAAACTTTGGGAATCGCGTTTATTGCTACGCAAAGGCGACAAAGCCGGTGCTATAGCAGCTGCAGAAGCCGGTATCGCTCTAGCCAAAGCTGATAAAGATGAAGAATACGCCCGTTTAAACCAGGAAGCACTGGATCAGGCTAAGCAATAGTCCTAAGCCTACCCAACCCTCCCCGGAAGGGAGGGCTTTAAAAAGAAAATCGCTGTTTTTTATAGGAAATGGCGATTTTCTTTTATGAATTGATAATATTCAGAAAGTCTCCCCAACCGGGGGAGATTTAGAGGGGGCTTTACTGATCAACCACGCAATCACAATCAGTAAAATAGCACCGATAGCATTGAGCCACAAATAAGCGATTATGTCAAAATAGCCAAGTATACAAATAATAGCCTCCGTTATAACAGCTGCTATAAATACTGCGGTTCCTTTTATTTTTTTAAGATAGAAGGCCACTATGAACACTCCAAGGATGGTTCCGTAAATATAAGAGCCCAATTGATTTACGGCTTCTAACAGATTACCTATGCGGCTGGCGTAAAGGGCCATCCCAATGCAAACCAGGCCCCAGAACACGGTTGCCAGGCGCGATGCATTTAAATAATTCTGATCTGTAGCGTTGGGATTAACAATGCGTTTGTAAATATCAACCACACTGGTTGATGCTAATGAATTTAAAGCACTTGCGGTTGAGCCCATGGAGGCCAGAAAAATAATGGCTATCAGTAATCCTATCAAGCCTTTGGGCAGATACTGGGTAACAAAGGTAAGGAATACATAGTTGGTATCGTTATCATCGGCCTTAGGGTTATTTTTTTTCATCAGTTCAATGGCGTTTTGCCTGATGAGGTGGGCCTTAGTGTCGGCCACCTTTAATTGATCTTTGGCATGACTGATCCGACCTTCATTTTTACTGTCGATGGCTTTTATCAACTCGTTAGCCTTGATCTTTTTTTGCTCAAAGGCCTGGCCATATTGCTGATTGAGATGGTCATATTCCGCAGCGTAAACGCTTTTTTGAATTTGTTTAACCTCGTACTGGTTAAAAAAAATGGGCGGGCGGTTAAACTGGTAAAACGCAAAAACCAGCACCCCTATCAGCAGGATCAGGAATTGCATCGGAATCTTGATCAGGCCATTCATGATTAGCCCGAGGCGGCTTTGCCCTACCGAGCTGCCTGTCAAATAACGGCCTACCTGGCTTTGATCTGTACCAAAATAGGAAAGCTGTAAAAAGAAGCCCCCGATCAATCCGCTCCAAACTGTATAACGGTTATTGGGGTCGAATTTCCAGTCTATCACGTTCATGCGGCCCATTTTACCAGCCATTTTGAGCGAGCTCATGAAACTTACATTGCCGGGTAACAGGTAAACCACCAGTACTCCTGCCAAAAACATCCCCGTAAAAATAATGCTCATTTGCAACAGCTGGGTGTATGACACTGCCTTACTGCCACCATAAACGGTATAAACAATTACCAGCCCACCTATAAACAATGTAGTGTAAACCGTATTAATATTTAATATGGTTGAGAGGATGATAGACGGTGCATAAATGGTAATGCCGGTTGAAAGGCCGCGCTGTACCAGGAAGAGGAACGATGTAAGCGCACGGGTTTTCAGATCAAAACGCTGTTCCAGAAATTCGTAAGCAGTATAAACCTTAAGGCGATGGAAAATGGGGACAAAGGTGATACAAAGTACGATCATGGCCAGGGGCAGCCCGAAGTAGAACTGCACAAAACGCATTCCGTCTGAGTAAGCCTGGCCGGGCGCCGAAAGAAAGGTAATGGCACTTGCCTGGGTAGCCATTACCGATAAGCCCACATGGTACCAGGGTAATGAACGGCTGCCCATCAAAAACTGGTCGATATTTTTATTATTGCCGCTTTTCCATATGCCATAAAGCACTATAGAAAATATGGTAAGGCCTAAAACAATCCAGTCGGTTAAACTCATTCAAAGAATTTGGTAATGAGCCAGAATACTAAAACTAAAAAAACCAGCCATGCGGCAACAATGCCGTAAAACTGGTTCCAATTTTTTATAAATGAAGGGAGGTCAGGATCAGGCCTCTTCATTACGGCCACGAACTAACACGGCGATATATGCAGCAGCAGTTAACAAGCCTAAAACACCACCTACAAAAATCCAGGTAAAGCCTTTTTCAATAATACCGCCTACAAATAAGCCAGAGATTAATCCTACCAAATAGTATATGTAATCAAAGTTTTCTTTTTCTTCTTTATGGTGTCCCATGATGTTATGTATATGATTGCAGCAAAAATAGGTGATTAATTGAATTTTACCAAAGTTTGTTTTGTAAAAGGATTGTGCGGTTTAAAAGCTCATAAATGACACCAATTATCCATTCGGTGTCCGGTCGGCTTTAAATTCACTATCGTTGTAAATATGCCAATAGCTTTGCGGTATGCATGAACCAACAGCCTTTCAACTATTGTAAAAAGGCTATTCCTGCAAGTTTTTTAACCGCTCAACATTTCCCGCCATAGTTGCCTTATCATTTGCAGAAGTAGCCAGATTCATAGCAGTTTCGTAATGCCGTAAGGCTTTTTGATTATCTATGCCGGTATACAGGTTGCCCAGCAGCGAATAATAAAAGTGGTTATTGCTCAGGTTCAGTTTTTCGGCTTCGGCTATTGCAGCCGGTTTTCCATTGGCTTTGGCAAGGGCAAATGTCCGGTTCAGCGCGGCGATGGGCGAATACTCCAAGATGAGGAGGCTATTGTACAGTTGTAATATATTTTCCCATTTTTCGGCAGCATCCTCCTTAATGGTATGCCAGTAAGCTATGCCGGCCTCAAGGTGATATTTAGTTATTGAAGTTCCGCTTGAGGCCTGGTTCAGGTAGTAAATGCCTTTATTGATCAGGTCCCTGTCCCAAAGTAATTCATCCTGATCCTCATAGAGGATCATTTCACCATGATCATTGGCGCGGGCCTCAAACCGCGACGCGTGGAAACACATCAGCGCAAAAAGTGCATTTACGGCAGGAGTATTGGTGGCCGGATTTTCAATAAGCAGGTAATTAAGCCGCATAGCTTCAGTACAAAGATCACGGCGAAGGGTGACGTTTTGGGAGGTTGAGTAATAACCCTCAGAAAACAGCAGGTAAATGGTTGTTAAAACAGTTTCCAGCCGGCTGCCGATCTCGCTCAGGCTTGGCTGCTGAATCCGGATTCCCGCCTCCTTCAGTTTTTCCTTTGCGCGGTTTATCCGTTTGTATATCACCTCCTTGTTTGCTAAAAAAGCATCGGTAATTTCCTGTATACCAAAACCGCAAAGCAGGTTAAGGGCAAGCGCCACCTGCGACTCGGCCGAAATAACCGGGTTGCAAACCGTAAAGATCATGGCCAACTGGCTATCAGCTATGTTTTTGGCAGACAGGTCGATCTCTATTTCGCCACTACTGTCGGTCGTATATTTTATTTCGGGCAAAAGCTTTTGCTTAAAAATCGTGTCCCGTTTCAGGTAATTTTTGGTTTTATTTTTTGCAACGGTATAAAGCCATGCCGTCGGGTTATCGGGTAAGCCTTTCATGCTCCAATTTTCTGTGGCTGAAAGGAAGGTATCGCTTACAATATCTTCGGCAATTTCAATATGTTCAATACCAAAAAGGCGGCAAAGCACTGCTGCAATTTTCCGGTACTCGGTGCGGAACAGGTGAGGTAAAAGTTCTTGGGCTTGCATAGGTTAAAATAAAAATGCCTTTGCAAAAGTACAAAGGCATTTTTATTTTATACGGCAGGCACAGCCATTCGTACTTCAACGGTGGCTCCCCATTGCAATATCGGGCAGCCTTTGGCAATTTCCACTGCCTCGTCATAATCTTCGGCCCTGATTATGAACATGCCGCCTATCGATTCCTTAATTTCGGCGTAGGGGCCATTGATCACGGTGTTTTGCTTAATTGTACGGCCATCGCCATCCCAGCGTTTGGGAGTGCCAACCAGTTTGTTTTGGGCAGCGATGCCTCCTATCCAATCCTGGAAGGGTTTTATCGCTGCCTGCATTTGCTCAGGCGAAGGACTGGCATCTTTACTTTTCAGATCCCTGTGGATCACTAACAAAAACTCATTCATAAGGCTATGTTTTAATGGCGTTAATATAAGTTGTTTATGCAAACTGGCCAACCTGGTATGTACCCGGGGTATTTGGGAACGATAGGTTGATGCGGTTCCAGGTGTTAATAGTGGTAACGGATAGCGTAAGGTCTATCAGTTCTTCATCAGTAAACTGCGCCTTGGCTATGTTGTATACTTCGTCGGTTACATGGCAGGCGGTAACGGCTTCGGCCCAGGCGAAGGCGGCCCTTTCACGATCGGTATAATAAGGTGATTCTTCCCATGCACTCAGACCATATAAACGTTGTTCGGTCTCGCCTTTGGCACGTGCATCTTTATAGTGCATGTCAAGACAATAAGCGCATTTATTGATCTGCGATACCCTGAAATTTACCAACTCACGAAGGGATAACTCAAGGGGCGACTTTTTAAGATAAGTATTAATACCGAATAATGGTTTTAAGGCATTTTGTCCTTTTTCCCACATGCTGATTCTCTGTTCCATTTTGTTTTAAATTTATGTTGTTAAAACCCAATGACAACCGTGCTTAGCAGATTGGACAAAATGAAAAAAATATTTTTTATTTTTTTTAAGATCGGAATTCATAGCTGGAATTTTTGTTGGGCGGCATCTAATGCATCGCCCGCTTCGCAGATTTTCCGGTTTAACTAAATATACATGTAATACGTCTCTGTACAAAAATACCTATCTTTCCCTCATGGCCTTACCCAATATTTTCACTGCACAGGTAGCTGATGATGTAATCAGCCGGATCAACAAGCTCACGCCTCAAACCTCACCGGGGTGGGGTAAAATGAACGTAGCACAAATGTTGGCACACTGCTGTGTAACGTACGAAATGGTGTATGAAGATAAGTACCCCCAACCCGGCTTGTTCATGAAACTCATCCTGAAAATGTTGGTTAAAAACAAGGTGGTGAGTGAAACACCATATAAACACAACAACCCTACAGCGCCTGCCTTTCTTATTACCGGCGAAAGGGATTTCAATACCGAAAAAAACAGGTTGATAGCCTACATCCAAAAAACACGCCAGCTGGGCGAAAAAGCTTTTGACGGCCGCGAGTCGCATTCGTTTGGTCCCTTAACTATTACCGAATGGAGCAATATGTTTTATAAACATATTGACCATCACCTCACTCAGTTTGGCTGTTAAGCGCATAGTTTGAACATACGGTTAAATTTTCCTTTCTTTACCGGCATATAGGTAAATCGATATAGTGCATGGAAAAACTAAGCCCCGCCATCCTTAAAACCAAACAGCATTTTGAAATTCTTGATGGCATGCGCGGCATAGCAGCTATAGCGGTTGTTACTTTCCATTTTATGGAGGTGGCTTACTCCGATTACAGTAAGGATTTTATAGGTCATGGTTTCCTGGCGGTCGATTTTTTCTTTTGCCTGTCGGGTTTCGTAATTGGCTATGCTTATGACGACAGGATCGGCAAAATAGGCATAAAGGAATTTTTCAAATCGAGGTTGATCAGGCTGCACCCGTTGGTTGTTTTAGGATCCGTACTTGGACTGCTGGGCTTTTTATTTGATCCCTTTGGTGCCCACCCTCAATTATATGGCCTTAGCAGAATGCTGCTGATATTTCTTTGCTCGATATTGCTGATTCCGTACCCGGCCATGTCCGTGCGATATTTTAACCTGTTTAGCTTTAATGCGCCCGCATGGTCGCTATTTTGGGAATATGTGGCTAATATTGTTTATGCTTTTGTGCTTTGCCGCCTGCCCCGGCGTTATCTGATCGTACTTGTCATGCTATCGGGAGCGGCTATTTGCTATGTAGCCTGCCACTCGGGCAATTTAATGGGCGGCTGGGATGGTCATAGCTTTTGGGACGGCGGGGCACGGATAGCCTTTTCATTCACCGCCGGGTTGTCGATTTATCGCTACAACCTTATTATAAAAAACAAACTTGGCTTTATTGGGCTTTCAATTTTATTATCTCTGGCCTTCCTGATGCCGTTTTCAACCTGGAACTGGTTAACTGAACCCCTGGTAGTGATCATTTACTTCCCTTTATTAATTGCTTTAGGGGCCGGCGCTCAACTCCATCCAGGTTTGAAAAAAATCTGTGTATTTTCCGGTAATATCTCTTATCCGCTGTACATGACCCATTACGCTGTAATATGGATGTTTGCCAATTACAACACAGCCAACAAACCCGATGCCATTCATCTAACATATATCATTACAGGTGGATTAATTGTACTGGTAACATTTGCTTACCTGGTTATGGTAGGTTACGATGTTCCATTACGGAGTTACCTAACCGAAAAAAGAAAAAAACAGGCTGTTAAATAAACTGAATGACTATTCGTTAGCTTAATTAAAGATTAGGAAGGGTTTAGCCAACGGTTAAATTTAAAACCTGTATGTTTAAAATGCTGAAAAAGTGTTTTTTATACACTAAAAATAATTATTTTTACAATTGGTTTTGTGCTGATTTCCAGTTGTTCTGTAGAAGTATGCCAACCTTTGGTACATGAAAAAAACGTTAGTTATTGGTTGGCTTGTGATACTTTTAAGCGCTGTTGGCGCTTTATTTTGGTATAATGAGCTGCAATACCAGTTGCCTACTCCTGTACCGAAAAACTATAAAGCGGTAAAGCGGGGTACGGTACTATCCATCAATCCCAGGTACTACCAGGACCGCAGTAAGCCGCTGTTTCTGCACTTTTTTAATCCGGATTGTCCCTGTTCAAGATTTAATATCAAACAGTTTAAGGCTATTGCCCAGCAATATCGCAGCCAGGTTAATTTTGCCATTGTGATCATGAGCAATAAACACTTCACCGAAAGCGAAATCCAGGACAAGTTTGGAATGAAACTGCCTGTTATATTTGATCCATCGGTTGCTGCGGCCTGCGGGGTTTACTCAACACCCCAGGCTGCCCTTATTGATACAGACAGCAAGCTGTATTACCGCGGCAATTATAACGTAAGCCGTTACTGTACCGACGAAAAAACAAGCTTCGCCAAAGTAGCCATCAACGGTTTACTGAACGACAATACACGCCTAACATTTAATAAACTTGCATTAACGTCATACGGCTGTCGACTGCCATAATTAATATTACCCCCTAAATATCAATCATAGTGACCGCAGACATAGTTCAAAACATTAATTTTCAAACCGAGATCAAAAACCGCTCAGACAGGTTGATGGATTATTTCCTGCCTGTGCATTTTGTAGTTGGTTTAGCATTGGCCTATTTTTATGATACATGGCTTATTGCCTTTGGCGTTGGCGGCCTGTGCCTGCTGGCGTACTATACTGCTAAAATAGCCCTGCCTAACTCTTCCTTATACCAATATGTGCTGGCAGCTGTATTAGGTATTTTTATGGCCCAGTATATTTACCAGATGCATGGCTTGTTTGAGATGCACTTTTTTGCATTTATTTCGAGTGCGCTGCTGATCACCTACCAAAACTGGAGGCTACAATTGCCATTGCTTTTAGTTGTTATTGTACACCATGCTGTTTTTAGCTATCTGCAGGATATTGGTTATGGCGGCATATTTTTTACCCAGCTCAATTACTTTGATCTTCAAACATTTATCATACATGTATTGCTTACCGGGGTTATTATGTTCATATGCGGACTTTGGGCCTACCAGTTGCGCAAGTATAACGAACTAAGAATAGTACAAACCCTGCAAATGGCCGATCTGCAGCGGGAAGCCCAGTTATCGCTGGAACGCAAACATAATGAAGAGGTTTTGGCAGCTGCAAACCAGGAGCTAAACTATTCCAACCAGGAACTTCAAAAAGCACGCCTCGCGGCTGATCAGGCTAACCAGGAAAAAAGTATTTTCCTGGCTACCATGAGCCACGAAATCCGTACGCCTATGAACGGGGTTATCGGGATGTCGGCTTTATTGAATGAAACTGAGCTTAACGATGAGCAGCGTATGTTTAACGAAACCATCATCAGCTGCGGCGAAACGCTCATCCATGTGATCAATAACATTCTTGATTTTTCAAAGATAGAAGCAGGTAGTCTTGATCTTGAACAGGATGATTTTAACCTGCGGCAATGTATTGAAGATGTGATGGATATGTTTGCCATTAAAGGCGGACAATTGGGGCTCGACCTGGTTTATGAAATTGCCGAAGATATATCGCCGGGTATCATCGGCGATCCGCTGCGGCTTAAACAAGTGCTTATAAACCTGGTAAGCAACGCCATAAAATTTACGGAGAAAGGTGAGGTTGGTATTAAGGTTAGCTGTGTTGACAAACAATCTGATGGCTTGCTGAAATTAAGATTTGATGTTTGGGATACAGGCATAGGCATTCCGCATGATAAGCTGCACCGGCTGTTCAAGGCATTTTCGCAGGTTGATTCATCTACTACACGCAAATACGGGGGCACCGGTTTAGGTTTGGCTATTTGCCAAAAGCTTGTTGCGCTAATGGGCGGCAGTATAGGTGTTGAAAGTGAGCCCGGTGCCGGTACCAGGTTTTTCTTTACCATAAACGCCTATCCCGGCGAGATCTCCCACCGGCAGCCTGCCAGTTTTGATCTTGAGGAACTGCGCGGCAAAAAGATCCTTATAGTTGATGACAACCATACCAACCTGTCTATTTTAAACCGCCAGTTTGAAAACTGGGACCTTAAATCGGTACCGGCAGAGTCTGCCGCCGAGGCTTTAGTGATCCTGCAGAGAAACAAAGACATTGACCTGGTTATTACCGACATGAACATGCCCGTAATGGATGGGGTTATGCTGGCCCGCATCATTAGGGAAGGGTACAGCCACATTCCTATTATACTGCTAAGCTCGGTTGGCGAAGAGTTTATAAAAGATCAGCGAATGCTGTTTACCTCTGTTATGAGCAAGCCGATAAAACAACAGGTGCTGGGCAAACAGGTTTTTATGGCGCTCAGGAATAAATCGGTCCAAAACAATGATAAACAAACTAAGAGCAAGCTTTCGGTTAATTTTGGTGATAAATATCCCTTCAATATCCTTATTGCCGAAGATAATGAGGTTAACCAGCACGTTATTAAACACATTTTAAATAAAATGGGCTATAAGCCAAGTATGGCCCAAAACGGGCTCGAAGCAATAGAGGCCCTGTACAAAAACGATTACGAGCTTATTTTAATGGATATGCAGATGCCTGTTATGGATGGGCTTGAAGCTACTCGTGTAATCCGTAAAGAAAACATTAAGCAGCCTGTTATCATTGCATTAACAGCCAACGCCATGGCCGGCGATGAACAGGATTGTTTGCAGGCCGGTATGAATGATTACCTGAGCAAGCCTGTAAAGCTTGATGAACTGATGAATAAGCTTTCGAAATGGCACACTTTAGTTAATAAAGCCGCAGTTCGTCAGGGTTGATGCAACCGCACTCTTGTTGTTAATTTGGTTCTTGGTTCGCTCATGTTTAATAAAAGAAAGCGTTACTTAGAACCTCCGGAGGGCAAGACAATTACCTGGCGGGGGCCTGCTTCAACTTAATAGTAGTGAAGTTTTCTCATCCCGGTATGCAGAATATAAATGCAACAATACTTTTGCAAAACAATTAGGTTATTTTTTTCATTTTTGTACAGCATAAGCAATATGTTGAATAAGCGAAATACTGAATTTTTAAGATCGTTGCGGATATTATCGGTAATGGCCTTTTATTTGGTCATCGCGAGCAGTCATGTTTTTTTTCTTCCCCGCTTAACGCAGTCGGGCCGTACACGTTCAACAGGATTCAATTCGGTTTTTAAACGAAAGATGGAGAACCTGCACAGTAGCTTTAGCGAGCCAAGCTATGTTCAAAGGCCGGACAAATCAACTCTTGAGGAGAAAAAGTCTGTTACTGATTTGATCAGCACTGTTGTAGGAAGTTTTATCCTGCTGTTTTTTGCGTTGCAGCTTTGGAAATTAAATCCGAAGCAATTAATCCGAAATTTCAGGATTATATCCGGGTATCGATACTCCTATCTTTCCCTTTGCACTTTTCGCATTTGATTTGAATGATTAAAGGCGCTCTGTCTTTAGATACATCTTCGATCATTTTTTCAATTAATTATCCATCGTTTACCGGCATTTTTTGCAGTACTACTGATCTGTAGCGATCAGTGTGCGGGCATTTCCCGGTAAGCATATTCCGTACATCAAGATATGCGAATTTCAAAGAAGTTCTGCTGCCTCTTTATGGGCCTGCTAATAACAGCCTGTACTTATGCGCAGCAACAAGGTAACATACCGGTTAGCTTAAAAACGCTGCTCAACAGCGTAAACCGAAACGCACCCACATTGCTAACCGATTCAGCAGCTATAGCGGTTAGGCAAGCCCAGGCCGCTGAAACCAGGAGCAGCTGGCTCCCTAACCTGAAACTAAATTACCAGGCAGATTATGGTACTAACAACAATGTTGCCGGCCCGTATTTTGGCTTTGGTATTATCCCTTCCAACTCCAGGGGGGTACGGCCGGAAAGCAATACAACCACCGTATCAGCCAACGTTGGGGTAGCCGCGCTCGACTGGGAGATCTATAATTTTGGTGCCTATGGTGCTCAAAATAAAGTAGCCAACTCTGATATTCAGGTACAGCAAAACCAGTTTGCTGATTCCAAATATCAGTTGCAGGCTTATGCCATTGGCAATTACCTCCTCCTAACGGAACTGGAAAACTTCCTCACCATCCAGGCGCGGAACATAAAACGCAATCAGGAGATCCGCCGGTCGGTACAGTCACTCGCCAAAAGTGGGGTAAGGGCAGGTGTTGATACCAGCATTGCCGAGGCCGAACTGTCAAAAGCCCGTTTGAACTATATCGAACTGAACAACCAGGTGAAGCAGGTACAGTTACAGCTTTCGGCTGTCAGCGGCTTACCCTATCAGACAATAGTACCCGATACTGCTGCCGAAACAAATCTTATCAATACCGCAACCGGCCTCGACCCTTTGGTTATCGACACCACCGATCATCCCTTGATCAATTATTATAAATCGGTATATCAAAACAGTTTGCAGCGGGAAACACTCGTCAAAAAAAGCTACAATCCTAAAATATTATTGGAAGGCGCCGTTTGGGGCAGGGGATCAAGTGTTGATGCTAACGACCATTTTAACAGCCTCAGCAGCGGATGGGGGTTCGACAGGAATAATTACCTGGTAGGTATAGGTGTTTCCTATAACCTGTTTGATATCCGTCGCCGCCAGTTAAAATTACGGACACAACGTGCCGATACCGATTACTCCCGGAAAAAGCTGGAAGAGCAAAAGCAATTGCTGGCGGTCAATGCAAACCGGTCGGGCGTCGAGCTGCAAACCGCCCGCGAACGCCTGGTTGAGATCCCCAATCAGCTTAAAGCGGCTTCTGATGGGTACCGGCAAAAGCTGTCATTATACAAAAATGGGCTAACCGATATCATTGAGCTTAACGCCGCGCTCAATATCCTTTACCGCGCCGAAACTGACTATGTACAGGCCAAATATGCCTATTCAAATGCCCTGTTCCAGCGGGCCGTTACCGGCAACCAGGTAAATACTGTATTAAACCTTTTAAAATAATTTAGCTATGTCAATGGTCACATCCGCACTTAAACGGCCCATCACAACGGTGGTGGTTACCTTGAGCCTGCTCATCTTTGCAGTGCTTAGTGCTATAAAAATACCGATAGATATTTTCCCAAAATTAAACCTGCCCACCATTTATGTTATTGAATCATATGGCGGTATGTCGCCGCAGCAAATGGAGGGTTTCTTTTCAACCCGTTTGCAAGACCAGTTTCTGTATGTGAACGGCATCAAAAGCGTTACCAGTAAAAACATCCAGGGTTTAACTATGGTTAAGCTGAGTTTTTACGAGAGTACAGACATGGCCGAAGCACAGGCCCAGGTGGCTTTGCAGGTAAGCCGCGTAATGAGCTTTTTCCCGCCGGGAGCGCTGCCACCGCAGGTTGTAAGGTTTGATGCTTCATCGTTGCCTGTTGGGCAATTGGTACTATCCGCCCCCAATCGCAGCCTGAAGGATATTTATGATATGGCTGCTACTAAAGTAAGGCCGATGTTTGCTACTGTTCCCGGCTTATCGGCCCCGCCGCCGTTTGGCTCAAACGCCAGGTCCATCACCTTAAACGTTGATCCAAATAAATTAAGAAGTTACGGCTTGACGCCCGATGAAGTAGTAAGTGCGTTGGCTAAGTTCAATGTGATGTCGCCTTCGGGTAATTTAAGGTTAGGCAACACTATGTTTGTAACTACGGTTAATACGTTGATTAACCAAACAGATGAATTTGGCAATATCCCCGTAGTTACCAAAAACGGCGTTCCCATTTTGGTAAAAGATGTAGCCCGTGTTGCCGATGCTACCGATGTTACGGTTGATTATGCATTGATTAATGGCAAGCGCTCTGTTTATTTGCCGGTAGTAAAAACCGCCGATGCCAGTACCTGGAGTGTGGTACAGGCTTTGAAAAAGAAGATTCCGGAAATTCAGGGCCTTTTACCCGATGACATTAAAATCTCGTATGAGTTTGATCAATCCATATTTGTGATAAACGCAGTAAAAAGCCTTATGACAGAAGGCGGTTTGGGCGCGTTGCTCACCGGCCTGATGGTATTATTGTTTTTGCGCGACTGGCGAAGTAGTTTGATCGTGGTGATTACTATCCCGGTATCTATTTTGTTAGGTGTATTACTTTTAGGCTTATTCGGCCAAACCATCAATATCATGACATTGAGCGGGCTTGCCCTCGCCATAGGCATTTTGGTTGACCAGGCTACAGTAACCATCGAAAATATTCACCAGCACCTGGAGATGGGCAAAAGCAAAGCACAGGCTATTTATGATGCCTGCCAGGAAATCTCGTTCCCCCTATTGCTCATCCTGCTGTGTATCCTTGCAGTATTCGCGCCATCGTTTATGATGAACGGCGTGCCTAAAGCGATGTTTTTACCCCTGTCGCTATCTATTGGCTTAACGATGATCGTATCGTACATCATAGCGCAAACACTGGTGCCTATTTTATCAAACTGGCTTATCAAAGCCGAAACCTATCAGCATTATGAACATGGGAAATTGCATGCCCATGCCGGCGAAGCTTTAGACCGGCCCGAAGAAGGGCAGGTAAACCATCACCTGCAGCAGGAGCAAAAACATCCCGAAAAGAACGACCTGTTTGAACGGATAAAGATCCGTTTTATGCACATTATTGAACGCTGGATGCCTAACAAAAAATTAATAGTGCCTGTTTATCTCGTGGTTGTTTTGGGGTTGGCCGGTGTTTGCTTTGTTACCATTGGAAAAGATATGATGCCGAAGCTCAACAACGGCCAGTTTCAGATCAGGATCAAAGAGCCGGATGGCACAAGACTTGAACGTACGGAAGACGGGCTGAAACAGGTTTTGCAAATCATTGACAGCACGGTGAACCATCATGTGGCTATTACATCGGCTTATGTAGGCATTGTGCCAAGCAGCTATGGCACCAGCAACCTTTATGTATTTAATACCGGTACACATGAAGCGGTATTACAGGTTAACCTTGATGAGGATTACCACATCAATATGGATGAGCTTAAAGATGCACTCCGTAAAAACATAGCATCGCGCATGCCCGATCTCCGCATCACTTTTGAACCTATCGACATGACCGAAAAGATCATGAGCCAGGGTGCATCCACACCTATCGAAATAAGGGTGGCGGGTAAGGATATGGCGCAGATAGAAGGTTACTCGAACAAAGTTTTGGCCGGACTTAAAAAGATCAGCTATCTGCGGGATGTGCAGATCAGCCAGCCTTTAAAGTTTCCTGTGGTGGCAATAACGCTCGACAGGTTGAAAGCTGCTCAATTAGGCCTGGATATTAAGGATGTTGCCCGCTCGGTTACAGCAAGTACATCATCAAGCCGTTTTACCGAGAAAAACCTTTGGTTGGATGATAAATCGGCCTATACCTACCAGGTACAGGTGCAAATTCCAGAGTATGTGATGAATACCATGGATGAGTTGAAAGAGATCCCACTGGTGAAAGGCCAAAGTACACCTGTACTGGGTGATATCGCCAGCTTTAAGGTTAATTACGTTCCTGGTGAATATGACCGTACTGGCCCGCGCCGCTTCTTAACCGTGAGCGCCAATATTTACAAGAAGGATTTGGGCACTGCTACTGCCGCGGTGCAGCAGGTAATCAAATCTGTCGGAGCACCGCCTAAAGGCCTGATTGCTGAAGTTAAGGGTATGTCGAGCTTGTTGACAGAAACGCTCGACAGCTTGCAGAACGGTTTGATGTTTGCCATTTTGGTGATCTTTTTATTGCTGGCCGCTAACTACCAATCGTTTAAACTATCCCTTACAGTACTATCTACCGTACCGGCAGTAATATTGGGATCGCTAACAGCATTACTGCTTACCGGTTCAACACTTAACCTGCAAAGCTATATGGGTATGATCATGTCTACAGGGGTATCGGTGGCAAACGCCATCCTGATCGTAACCAATGCTGAAACCCTGAGACTGGATTATCAAGACTCTACAAGGGCAGCCATTACCAGTGCGTCCATCAGGTTAAGGCCAATCCTCATGACCAGTTTGGCCATGATGGCAGGTATGATCCCGATGGCATCCGGGATGGGGGAAGCCGGCGAGCAAACCGCGCCATTGGGCCGCGCGGTGATAGGCGGCTTATTTGCCTCAACATTAGCCGCGCTGTTTATACTACCGCAGGTATTTGCCTGGGTACAGCAAAAAACCACTTATGATTCACCGTCCTTAATGAAGAACGTAAATGTTAATGATCCTCAACAACTTGAAACCTCCAATAGCTAATATTATGAAACTAAAATATATTGTACTGCTAAGCAGTATCAGTTTAATGGCCGCATGTGCAGGCAATCAAAAACCGGTGGACCTCACAGAAACCAAAAAATCCACCCAAAAAGCAAGCGAATATGAAACTGGGAAAGTGTCGGAAAAAGCACTGTCAAGCGAAGCCCGCCTTCCGGGCCAGTTAAAGCCCTATAATGAGGTGAACCTGTTCCCGAAAGTGAACGGGTTTGTAAAAACCGTTTTTGTTGACCGTGGTACCTTGGTTAAAAAGGGACAATTACTGGTCACCTTAGAAGCGCCGGAAATGGAGTCGCAACTGCAGGCTGCGGATTCGCGGTATATGCAAGCTAAGGAAAATGCTGTTGCCAGTAAGGAAAAGTATCAGCGTTTAAAAGAGGCTGCGAAAGAGCCCGGTTCGGTGTCGCCGCTTGAATTGGATAACGCTTTAGCAAAAATGAAAGCTGATGACGCAATGGCCCGTTCAGAAAGCTCGATCGTAGCATCTGTACGCACCATGCAGGATTACCTGAACATTCGTGCTCCTTTTGATGGCATGATCATTCAGCGTAACGTATCTCCGGGAGCTTTGGTGGCCCCGGGTAAAGGTACAGACCTGCCTATGCTTATTTTGCAGGATACCCGCAAGCTGCGTTTAGAGGTTTACATCCCCGAAGATTTCGTAGACAAAGTTGACTTAAAGCAGCAGGTAAAATTCACTTTTAATGCTATGCCGGGGCAGGAACAAACAGCCAAAATCAGTCGCTCGGCCAATGCTTTAGGGAGTATGCGTTCTGAAGCTATTGAAATAGACGTACAAAACCAAAATGGAATACTAAAACCGGGAATGTATGCCGAAGTAAAGATCCCGATGCTTTCGGGCGCCAAATCGTTGTTAGTGCCCAACAATGCCATCATCAGGTCAACCGAGAGGGAATATGTAATAGCCGTAAAAGACGGCAAGGCAGCATTAATTGATATAAAGGAAGGATTATCCAGACATGACTCAACCGAAGTGTTTGGAAACCTGAAGGCCAACGATATCATTCTTAAAAATGCCAGCGATGAGGTGAAGGACGGGACGAATATTAATTGACGAGTTAGAGGCAATGGCTAAGCGGTTTGGAACAACGCTTTTACATCCGGCCTCAAGGGCAGAGTTGTTGCGTTTCATTGTTATAACTCATTAGTTCATGATACATGACGCATTGATTTTGTTTACTAATGTCCATATCAAACCCTTTACTTAAAATTGAGGCAAGGGCAGCTTTTGGAGAAGAGGGAGAGACATATTTTTTTACCTTTGCCCCTATGGAAACCATCACCTGGCATGATTTTGAAAAAGTAGAACTACGTGTAGGCACTGTATTGGAAGCAATTGATTTCCCGGAAGCCCGTAAACCTGCCTTCAAGGTAAGGGTCGATTTCGGTGAGTTTGGTGTCAGGTGGTCGAGCGCACAGATCACGAAGCATTATACCAAAGAAGAGCTGGTGGGCAGGCAAATTGTAGGCGTGGTTAATTTTCCTAAAAAGCAGATCGCCAATTTCATGTCGGAGTTCCTGGTTACCGGTTTCGCCGACGAGAACGGAGACATTGTGTTAACCGCTGTTGAAAAGCCTGTGCCAAACGGCAGCAAACTTATTTAAATGAGATATATCAGTTTTGAGGATGAGGCCTCTATATCGCCCGATGAATATTTTATGGGCGAAGCGTTAAAAGAAGCCCGCTATGCATTGGAGGAGGATGAAATCCCGATAGGGGCAATTGTGGTTTACAATGGCCGCATTATAGGAAAAGGGCACAATCTTACCGAACGGCTTAACGATGTATCGGCCCATGCCGAAATGCAGGCCCTTACTGCGGCCGCTAATTTAATTGGAGGCAAATACCTGCAAGGCTGTACGCTGTACGTTACTATGGAGCCCTGTGTAATGTGTGCCGGGGCTTCATACTGGTTCCAGGTAAGTAAGATCGTTTTTGGGGCCTATGATAACAAACTCGGGTTCGGCCGCATCAACCAAAAAATAACCCATCCCAAAACAGTGATCACCGGCGGTATCCGCGAAGCTGAATGCAGCCAGCTGGTGAAAGATTTTTTTAAAAGTAAGCGGAAGTAGGGTTGATGGTTCATGGATCATAGTAATAAAAATAGCTATGAACCATCAACTATTAACTAAAAGAAAACATGACAATTATTTAGAACAAAAACTTCAATCAACGCTTATATTTGTTACGTCACAACAAACAGTAAACTTTAAAATAAACAACTAAAATTATGGCATTTACCCTACCGGCGTTATCCTACGCTACTGATGCTCTGGAACCGCACATTGATAAACTGACCATGGAAATTCACCATGGCAAACACCACCAGGCTTATGTTACCAATTTAAACAAAGCTTTGGAAGGTAAGCCTGAGGCTGAAAGCAATATCGATGATATCATTAAAAATATCTCTAAATTCCCCGCTGCTGTGCGTAACAATGGCGGTGGTCACTACAACCATACTTTGTTCTGGACCTTGTTATCACCAAACGGTGGCGGCGAGCCTACGGGCGCTTTAGCTGATGCTATCAAAAGCACTTTCGGTTCATTTGCCGATTTCAAAACCAAAGTATCTGAAGCAGGTGCAACCCGTTTTGGTTCTGGCTGGGCATGGTTAATTGTTACTGCCGATAAAAAATTAGCTGTAACTTCCACTCCTAACCAGGACAACCCATTAATGGACATCGCTGAAGTTAAAGGTACCCCAATTTTAGGTATCGACGTTTGGGAGCATGCTTACTACCTGAAATATCAAAACCGTCGTCCGGATTACTTAGCAGCTATCTGGAATGTGATCAACTGGAATCACGTTGCCGAGCTTTACGCAAAAGCAACCGCTTAATATTATTTAAGCTCATAAATTTAAAGCGGCAGGATCTGATGGTTCTGCCGCTTTTGTTTTACTTCATAACTCTTGCGCTCGTTTGTAACGAGCCCGAGAAGTTTGTTTATTTACCTTCCAATTATACACCCACGCTTAATCCCTGCAATAATCTACTAACTTTGTGGACTTTTTTATATCATGATCAAAAAGCCCATAGAAACCCTGCTCCGCGAATCGAAGGAGGAGGGGGAACATTCATTAAAACGCTCGCTTGGGCCCGTTAACCTTATTTTAATTGGGATAGGCATCATTATAGGGGCCGGTTTATTTTCCTTAACCGGTATAGCGGCGGGCCAGCATTCGGGCCCT
>Ga0157372_10000882_pt1 | contig 32603 bp, 34 predicted proteins | sample C55metaG_FD_115307 | JGI IMG/M metagenome (GOLD analysis project Ga0157372, IMG submission 115307) | Corn rhizosphere microbial communities from Kellogg Biological Station, Michigan, USA - C5-5 metaG | ecosystem: Host-associated > Plants > Roots > Rhizosphere > Soil | place: USA: Michigan...
CGGCCTCGCTCGGCGCCCGCTGCAGCTCGTGCTCGAGTTTCGCTTGGGCGGCTTCGATTTCACGCGCCCGCGAGCGGACCGAGCGCGGCACCCAGTCGAGCGAGCGCAGTTCGTCGATGATCGCGCCGCGGATGCGGGTCATCGCGAAGGTCTCGAATTTGATCCCGCGCTCCGGCTCGAAGCGCTCGATCGCCCCGATCAGGCCGACGAGGCCGTAGGAGATCAGGTCGGCGTCTTCGACGTGCGAGGGCAGCCCGGCGCCGAGCCGGCCGGCGACGAACTTGACCATCGGCGAGTAGGCGACGACGAGCCGCTCGCGGGCCGTGCCGTCCCCCTCGTCCTTGTAGCGGCGCCACAGGTCGCGGAGCTCTACCTCTTTCACGCCCGTTTCCATCAGGCGATTCTATGCGCGATTGCGGGGATTTTTCTCATGCACGGGGGTGGCTGGCGGCGTAGGTGTCACGCAGTCTGGCCGCATCGACCCGGGTGTAGATCTGGGTGGTCGAGATCGAAGCGTGACCTAGTAACTCCTGAATCGTACGCAGGTCGGCGCCCCCCGCGAGTAGATGCGTTGCAAAGGAATGTCTGAGTGCGTGCGGAGAGACCCCGGCGGCGAGCGCCGCCTCGCGGGTCCAGAGGCCGAGGCGGCGGGTCACGTCGGAGTTGGAGAGGCGGCGGCCGCTCTTGGAGAGGAAGAGCGCCTCCTCACGCGGATCGGCGACGAGGGCACGGCGGCCTTTGTCGAGATAGCGGCGCATGGCGCGCTGGGCAGGCTCGCCGACCGGCAGCAGCCGCTCCTTCGACCCCTTGCCGAGGACCCGCAGCTGCTCGGTCTCGAAGTCGAAGGAGCCGAGGTCGAGGTTGACGATCTCCTCGCAGCGCAGGCCGCAGGAGTAGGCGAGCTCGAGCATCGCCCGGTCGCGCAGCTCCAGCGGCGTCCGCGCCGGGATCCGCTCCAGCAGCGAGCGCATCTGCTCGGTGGTGAGGACGTGGGGAAGCTTTTCCGAGCGCTTCGGGCTGGAGACGAGCTCGGCCGGGTTCGAGCCGGCGCGGTCGGTGCGGACGAGGTAGCCGTAGAGGCCGCGGATCGCCGCCAGCTTGCGGGCCACCGTCGCCGGCGCGGCGCCGGCCTTGGAGAGGCCGGCGCCATAACGGCGCACGTCGCGATGGCGGACGTCGCCCGGCCCGAGCCCCTGCTCCCCCGCCCACTCGGCGAAGCCGCCGAGGTCGACCCCGTAGGCCCTTCGCGTCCGCTCAGCCGACCCACGCGCCCGCAGGTCGCGGTCATAGCTCGCCAGCACTTCGTCCCAGTTCACGGAAGGTTGATTCGCCCCGCCTTGGGCTGCTCCTTTGAGGGGTGCGAGAACCAAGCAGGTCAAGGACGATCGAGGGAGCGTGCTCCGCACGTGACCGAGGAGGACGCCGAGATGCGCCGGTTATCGCGCCCCTCAGCCGCCGATAAAGATCGGGGTTCCCACTTCGACCAGGTCATAGAGTTCTTCTACGTCGGGAATCGCCATCCGGATGCAGCCGTGCGATTCCGCATGACCAAGCGAATAGGTCTCTTCGGTGCCGTGGATGCCGGCGCCTTCGAAGATTCCCATCCAGCGCGCCTTGATCGGGTTCGACGGCCCCGGCAGGATCGTCTGTCCGGCGAGGCTGCCCGCCCAGGACGACAGCGGCACGTGCCAAACGGGGTTTTCTTCCTTTTCCTGGATGTGGTAGAGCCCTTCCGGCGTTTCCAGGCCTTCCATGCCGACCGCGACGGTGTATTCCTTGGTCAGCTTCAGGTGCTGGAAGAGGCGCAGAGTGAAGGTGCCGCGGTCGAGGACCAGGTAGGACGGGTACTCGGCGGCCACTTCCTGCTTGGTGATTTCCGGCTTGGTCGAGTGGACGCGGGCGACGATCTTGTGCGGCGCGTTCGCGTTCAGCACCGCGTCCTTGAGGTCTTTCTCCAAGAGGTTGTCGCGCAGCTTGCGCCCGTCCTTGCCGGCGACGACTTCGAGGCCTTCGGGATTCGGTTCGACGTCGGCGTTCTGCGGTTCGCGGTTGACTTCCTCGGCGACCTGACGGACGAAGCGGTTGACCGCCGGGTCGGAGTAGGCGACCCGCGGCGTGATCTGTTCGTCGACTTCGCCGCCGCTGACGTAGCGGACCAGGCGCCCGGGGAAGCCGCCCTCCTGGCTGTCTTCGACCGCTTCTTCGACCGCCGATTCGACGTCGGCACGGATCTTCAGCTTCTCGCCGGGGAGCTTCCACTTCTGCCCGTCGAAGGTGACGACAAGGGAGTGGCGCAGCGGCGCCAGCAGCTTGCGGCGCACCGCGGCCGTCGCTTCTTCTTCGTTCATGCCGCCGACGTCGACGCCACCGACCGTGACGCCGTCGGCGATCTTGTCCTTCTGCGAGCTGTCGTAGGCGTAGGCAGCCGCGACCACGACCACCAGCAGCACCGCGGCGATGATCACCGCAATCGAAGTCTTCTTACGCATTGACTGGAGCTAGTTCCTCAGTACGTCGTTGACCCGGAAAACAAAAGTCTAAGCACTGTGCCGGTCTTATCGGCAGGGCTGGTGGATATCTTTCGCCGGTGCGCACGAAGGACGAGGTCCGCAAAGAGGTGTGGAAGGCGATGGAGCGCGAGGGCGTCTCCCGCTTTCCGGGCGCCGAGGGGCGGATCCCGAACTTCGCCGGGGCCAAACTGGCAGCCGAGAAGCTGGCCGGGCATCGGCTCTGGAAGCGGGCGCGGGTGATCAAGGCCAACCCCGACTCGCCGCAGACGCACGCGCGGCGGATCGCGCTCGAAGAGGGCAAGACAGTGATCATGGCGGTGCCGCGGCTGCGCGACCCCCATCCCTTCCGGGTGCTGGAACCGAAAAAGCTCTCGAAGGCGGCGATGAAAGAGGCGGCGACGATCAAGGGCGCGCTCAGGCACGGGCGCGTCGTCGCCCTCGACGAGCTGCCGGAGATCGACTTCGTCCTCTGCGGCTCGGTGGCGGTGAACCTGAGCGGCGCCCGGGTCGGCAAAGGCGGCGGCTACCACGACCTCGAGTACGGGATCCTCAGCGCCTCAGGCAAGATCGACGAGCACACCACCGTCGCCACCACCGTGCACCCGATCCAGATCCTCCGCCAGCACCTGATGGTCACCGACCACGACCTCCCGGTCGACCTGATCGCGACGCCGCGGGCGGTGATCGACGTCGAGCGCCAGTACCCGCGCCCGCGCGGCATCCTCTGGGACCACCTGCAACCGCCGCAGATCCGTGAGATCCCGGTCTTGGAACGGATGGGGTATGCCTGATTCTCAGCACCGGCCTGCTCCGGCCTTCCCGGGAACCGATTACGGCAACCCCGACGCGACGCCGGAATGGCTGGGGGTCGATTGGAGGCAGCACCTGAACCGGGTCGATCTGCCCGGAGCCGACGGGGTCAACTACGTGGAGATCGGCGAAGGCGAGCCGATCGTCTTCGTCCACGGGATCGCAGGCTGCTGGCGCAACTGGCTCGAGAACCTTCCTTACTTCGGCCGTAACTACCGGGCGATCGCGCTCGACCTGCCGGGGTTCGGCGACAGCCCGATGCCGAGCTGGGAGATCACGATGGCCAACTACGGCCGACTGATCCACGACTTCTGCGAGCGGCTCGGGATCGACCGGGCGGCGGCGCTGGTCGGCAACTCGATGGGAGGCTTCATTGCCACCGAGGCGGTGATCGAGGAGCCGGAGCGCTTCGACCGCCTGGTGCTGATCTCCGCCGCCGGCATCAGCTTCGCCGAATGGCAGGGCCGCTCGCTCGACGCCGCTGCCCGCATCTTCAGGGCGGCAATCCCGATGCTCAGCGGCGAGCGGCGTTCCTACTGGACGCGGCCACGGGGCCGCAAGCTCGCCTTCGGCCGGATCGTCCGCAATCCGAACAGGCTGCGGCCGGAGCTGCTCGCCGAGCAGGTGCGGCCGGGCCTGCAGGCGCCGGGCTTCTCCGACGCGCTGGCGTCGATCTGGGGCTACGACACCCGCGGGCGCCTGCCGGAAATCGAGGTTCCGACGATGGTCGCCTGGGGCCTCAACGACCAGGTCGTCCCGGTCGAGGCGGCGCTGGGGTACCACCGGCTGATCCCGCACTCGCGGCTGGAGATCTTCGAGCGCACCGGCCACCTGCCGCAGTTGGAGCGGCCGGCGCGGTTCAACCCCATGCTCGAAGAATTCATCGAGTCATCGCGGCCGCTCGAAGCGGCGGCGCAGGACGACACCGCGATCGGTTAAGAGGTGATCGCGCCTTCCGAGGCCGACGACACCGTTGCCATGTACTTGGCCATGACGCCGCGGGTGTAGAGCGGCTCGGGCTGCTGGTACTGGGCGATGCGCTGCTCGATCTCCTCGTCTGAGAGGGCGATGTCGAGGCGGCGGTTGTCGATGTCGACGGTGATCTCGTCCCCCTCGCGGATCGCGGCGATCGGACCGCCTTTGGCGGCCTCCGGCGCGACGTGACCGATCATCAGCCCGCGGGTGGCGCCGGAGAAGCGGCCGTCGGTGACCATCGCCACGCTCTCGCCGAGCCCCTCGCCGACGATCGCCGCGGTCACCTGCAGCATCTCCCGCATCCCCGGCCCGCCGACCGGACCCTCGTTGCGGATGACGACGACGTCGCCGGGGTTGATCTGCTGCTCCTTGACCGCGCGGAAGCAATCCTCTTCGGACTCGAAGACGCGGGCCGGGCCGGTCTGCCGGCGGCGCTCGGTGCCGGCGACCTTGACGACCGAGCCTTCGGGGGCGAGGTTGCCACGGAGGATCGCCAGGCCGCCTTCGGGCTTCAGCGGGTTCTCGACCTGGTGCACCACTTCCTGGTCGGGCGCCTCGCTCGCAGCGGCGGCCTCCTCGCCGATGGTGCGACCGGTGACAGTGATCGCGTCCCCGTGCAGGATCCCCGCTTTGGCTAGGCGCTTGAGGATCACCGGCACGCCCCCGGCGGCGTAGAGGTCGGTGGCGACGAAGCGGCCACCCGGCTTGAGATCGGCGAAGAGCGGCGTCCCGCGGGAGATCCGCTCGAAGTCGTCCATCGTCAACTCGATCCCCAGCTCGTGCGCGAGCGCGATCAGGTGCAGGACTCCATTGGTCGAGCCCCCCGAGGCGCAGACGCAGGCAATCGCGTTTTCCAGCGACTCGCGGGTGATGACCTTGCTCGGCCGGATGTCCTCGGCGAGGACGTTGATCACCAGCTCGCCGATTTTCTCCGCCACCGTGGGCTTGTCGTCGTCTTCGGCGGGCACCATCGCCGAGCCGCCGGCGCTGATCCCGAGCGCCTCGAAGGCGCAGGCCATCGTGTTGGCGGTGAACTGGCCGCCGCAGGCGCCGGCGCCGGGGCTCGCGACCCCCTCCAGCTCGTGCAGTTCCTCGTCGGTCATGTCGCCGGCGTTGTGGGCGCCGATCGCCTCGAAGATGTCGAGGATGGTGACGTCGCGGCCGTGCCAATGGCCTGGGGCGATCGAACCGCCGTAGAGCAGCACCGAGGGCACGTCGAGCCGGGCCAGCGCCATCGCGCAGCCGGGGATCGTCTTGTCGCAGGCGCAGAGGGCGACGATCGCGTCGAACTGGTAGCCGCGCGCCATCAGCTCGATCGAGTCGGCGATCACCTCGCGGCTGATCAGCGAGGCCTTCATCCCCTGCGTCCCCATCGTCACCCCGTCGGAGACGGCGACCGTGTTGAACTCCATCGGCGTCCCGCCGGCGGCCCGCACGCCCTCTTTGACGTGCTCGGCCAGCGCCCGCAGGTGGAAGTTGCAGGGCATCGCCTCGGTCCAGGTGTTGGCGATCCCGACCGTCGGCCTGCTCAGCGCGTCGTCGTCGAACCCGATCCCCTTCATGTAGGCGCGCGCGTGGGCGCGGTCGGGACCGTCGAAGACGGTCGCGGAACGGGGACGGGGAAGCTTAGTCGCGGTCTGGCCGTTGTCGCTCATGGCGTCGAAATCTACTGAGGGCGCAAAGGCCGCGACTGCCGGTTTTCGACAACCCGGAAGGCGAAACTGCTCAACCGAGACCGAAGACGTCCACGGGTCCGGGCCCGGCGCCGATATCGCGAAGGCCATCGCGAACTGCTTCGGAGGTGACCGTATGGGCCTCCTGTGCCGCCGCAAGCGGGTCCCGGCCAAGGGCCAGGAAGGCCGCTAGCGAAGAGGAATGGGTGCAGCCCGAGCCGTGGGCGGCACCGTCGGGGTACTTCTTTCCGTGGAGCTCCACGACATCACTGCCGTCGTAGAAGACATCGATCAGCGCCTCGCTGTGACCGCCGGTGACCACCGCTGATTTCGCTCCCATCCCCACCAAGGCTTCGGCCAGTTCCGCCTGGGTCGCCTCCTCCCCCAGTCCCGTCAGCGCCCGTGCCTCGGGAATATTGGGAGTGACCACGGCCGCCAGCGGCAGCAGCCTCTCCGCCAGCGCCCGCCGCGCGTCCTCGTCCAAGAGCACCGCCCCGCTCTCGGCAATCATCACCGGGTCGATCACCACCGGCGCCTCCCCCACAAATGAGAGCGCCTCAACGACCGCCTCCACAGTCTCCACCGTCCCCAGCATCCCGATCTTCACCGCATCGACTCCGATGTCCTCAGCCACCGCCCGCACCTGGGCAACGATCACCCGCGGCGAAATCGCCTGCACCGCCTCCACCCCCACCGTGTTCTGCGCCGTAATCGCCGTAATCGCCGTCATCCCGTGCACCCCGACCCGCGCAAACGCCTTCAGGTCGGCCTGGATACCGGCGCCGCCACCGGAGTCGGAACCGGCGATTGAGAGGACGGCGGGGACGCGGTCGGGAGTCATCGGAGGAGGAGCCTAGAGGGAGGTGCGGGTAGCCGATGGGAGCAGCGTCCGCGAATAGGTGCCGAGACTGGAGCAGGTGAGGTAGCCGAGGAGCTCGAGGCGGGATAGGGCGGCGGCGGCGGCAGGGCCGGGGAGGTTGGTGGCGGTCGCGACAGCGTCGCAGCTGGAGTGGCCGGACTCGACGGCGGTGAGGACGGCTTCGAGGGCGGGGTCGAGTTCGGGGCCGCGGTGCTCGATCTGCCTGCGGCCGGGGCCGAGCATGGCGTCGAGGACGTCTTGGGCGTCACGGATGACGCAGGCGCCGCCGGCGAGGAGGGCGTTGGGGCCGGCGGAGACGCGGGAGGTGACCGGGCCGGGGACGGCGCCGAGGTCGCGGCCGAGGTCGGCGGCAAGGTCGGTCGTGATCAGGGACCCGGAGCGGGCGGCGGCCTCGACGACGATCGTCATCCCGGCGAGGGCGGCCATGATCCGGTTGCGGGCAGGGAAGGTCCAGCGCCAGGGAGTCGCGCCCGGTGGCAACTCGGAGATCACCAGGCCGACTTCGCAGATCCGTCGCCAGAGCGAGCGGTGGCTGGCGGGGTAGGCGACGTCAGGCCCGCAGCCGAGGACGGCGATCGTCCGCCCGACGTCGACGGCGCCGCGGTGGGCGCAGGCGTCGATGCCGAAGGCGAGGCCGCTGACCACCGTCATCCCGGCGCTCGCCAGTTCCCGCCCCAGCTCGCGGGCGATCTCGCGGCCGTAGGAGGTGGCGCGGCGGGCGCCGACGACCGTCACCGCTTCGAAGGGCTCGAGGCCGTCGAGCAGCTTCGGGCTGCCGCGGCCGACCAGCGCCCAGGGGGCATCCGGGGCGTCGCGCAACGAGTCCGGGTAGAGATCGCCGTGACGGCAGCAGGCCCAGCACTCCGCCAGCAGCAGCTCTTCGACCAGCCGGTCCTCCGACAGCGCCGCGTTCCGCGCCAGCACCTGCTCCCCCACCTTCGGCGCCGCGACCTCGACCAGGTCCTCGTTCGAGAGGCGCAGCAGTTCCGGCGAGCGCCTGCCGACCTCGCCGGTGGCGATCTTCTCGACGTAGGGACCGAGAGCGGCGAGCAGCCAAGAGCGCCGCAGGCATTCGATGCAAGCCGTCGGCTCAGCCACGGTCCCGCCTCCGCATCTGCAGGGCCTGGGCCATCTGCTCCTCGCCGATTCCTTCGACGCCTTCGAGGTCGGCGATCGTCTGCGCCAATCGCAGCGCCCGGTCGTGCGCGCGTCCGCTGAGCCGCTGCCGCGCGTAGAGATCCGCCAGCAGAGCAGCGGCATCCGAGCTGAGGGCGCAGGCACGCGCCTCCGCCGGAGTCATCTCCGCGTTGCAGCGTCCCGGCCCGAGCCGGCGTTCCTGGCGCTCCCGGGCCAGGCAGACCCGGTCCCGTACCGCCGCCGACGATTCCCCCGGCGCCCCGCCGATCTCGGCCGCGCTCGGCTGGCGCACCGCGGCGAGGACGTCGATCCGGTCCGCCAGCGCCCCGCTCAGCTTCCCCTGGTACCGCTGCACGTCGTAGGGAGCGCAGGAGCAATCCGGGTCTGTCTCCCCCCGCCCACAGGGACAGGGATTGGCCGCGGCGACCAGCATGAACCGGCAGGGGAGGCTGCGTTGACCGCCGGCGCGGGAGATCGCCACCTCCCCCGCCTCCAGCGGCGCTCGCAGCGCCTCCAGGGCGTCCCGCCGAAACTCGCATAGCTCGTCGAGGAAGAGGACGCCGCGATGAGCCAAGGTCGCCTCCCCCGGTCGCGGCGGCGTGCCGCCGCCGATCAGGCCGGCGGCGCTGATCGTGTGGTGCGGGGCGCGGAAGGGTCGGCCACCACCGAGGCCCGAGCCGAGCCTGCCGCAGGCGCTGGCGATCCGCGCCACCTCCAACGCCTCGACCGAGGCCAGCGGCGGCAGGATCGACGGCAGGCGATTGGCGGCGAGCGACTTGCCTGCCCCAGGTGGGCCGACCATGAGCAGCGAATGGTTTCCGGCGGCGGCCACCTCCAGCGCGTGCCGCAGGTGCGGCTGGCCGCGCAGGTCGGCCAGGTCGGGGGCGCCGGGAGGCGGGTCGAGCTGCAGCGGCAGCGATAGCGGCCGCGTCGGCTCCCACTCGCCAGCGACGAGAGCCGGCAGCTGCCCGAGCGCCTCGACCGGGATCACCTCGATTCCCTCCGCCAACGCCGCCTCCGCCCCGTTCTCGGCCGGCAGCACGATCGCCTCCGCCCCGCTCTCTCGCGCCGCCTCGGCCATCGCCAAAGCCCCCTGCACCGACCGCGTCGAGCCGTCCAGGGCCAGCTCTCCCGCCAGCGCCACCCGCGCCAGCCTCTCCCACTCCAGTTGCCCGGAGGCGCTCAGCAGCGCCGCCGCGATCGCCAGGTCCATCCCCGGGCCGGCCTTGCGCAGGCTTGCCGGCGCCAGGTTGACGACGATCCGCCGCAGCGGGAACTCGAAGCCGCAGTTGACCAGCGCCGCCCGCACCCGCTCGCGCGCCTCCCGCACCGCCGCGTCGGGCAGGCCGACGATGGTGAAGTTCGGCAGGCCGCGGTGGACGTCCACCTCGACCCGGACCGGGCGGGCGGAGATGCCGTCGAGGGTGAAGGTGCGGGCGGTTGCGAGCATGGCGGCGACGCTACGGAGGCAGGTCGCACGCATGGCGCGCACACTTCAAAAATTGCGTCCCGGCTCTGTCAATTCATTGGAACTTTCAGATCCGGGGGGAGAGTTCGGTGTCCTCAAACCCTTAGAGGTGCATGACTGACGCCCGCCGCCGCACGGGACAGATCGCCGAGGACCTGGTCGCCGACCGCCTGGCCGCTGCAGGCTGGGAGATCGTCGAGCGCAACGCCCGCACCCGCTACGGCGAGCTCGACATCGTCGCCCTCGACGGTCGCACCCTGGTCTTCGTCGAGGTCAAGGGCGCCCGCGCCGCCACCAGCTTCGGCCCCGAGAAGCCGATCCTCTCGATCGACTTCACCAAGCAGCGCAAGGTCCGCCGCCTCGGCACCGCCTGGATGGCGGAGCGTCGCGACTTCCCGCACTTCGACGAGATCCGCTTCGACGCCGTCGGCGTCACCCTCGACCGCGCCGGGCGCGCGGTCGAGGTCGAACACATCGAAGGGGCCTTTTAGCCCGTCAGCCCAGCTCCAGCTGCGAGTAGGCGACCGACTGGAACGACCGGCGGTGCAGCGGCGAGATGCCGATCTCCTCGATCGCCTGGCGGTGCTCGGGGGTCGAGTAGCCGACGTGCTCCTCGAACCCCCAGCCTGGGTGTAGATCGGCGACCTCGCGCATGTAGCGGTCGCGGGTGACCTTGGCGATGACCGAGGAGGCGGCGATCGCGGCGCTGGTCGCGTCCCCCTTCACGACCCGTCGGTGCGGGACAGCGCAGTTCGGCAGGCGGAAGCCGTCGACGAGGGAGATCGCCTCCCCGTCCGGCGGCGCCAGCCGCTCCAGGGCCAGCGAGAGCGCTTCGACGTTGGTCACGTGCAGGCCGCGCCGGTCGATTCCGGCCGCGCAGCGCACCACCACGCTGACCCGCTCCGCCGCCCGCAGCACGCACGGATACATCTCCCAACGCCGTTCCTCGGTCATCTGCTTGGAGTCGTGCAGGCCGCTGAGGGAACGGCGGTCGGAGTGCGAGAGGGACTCGTAGTCGAGCAGGACGGCGGCGGCGACCAGCGGCCCCGCCAGGCAGCCGCGCCCGGCCTCGTCGGTGCCAGCCACGTAACGGCTGCCCAAGCCGCGATCGAAGGCGAACAGGCGGCGGCTGCGCGCCAGCCTGCGACGGTGGAGCTTGCCCGGCTTAGAGGCCGCCGATGCGGTCTGGGGGCCAGTAGGTGGCAAAGGCCTCACCGATGATCCAATCTCGAGGGACGGGTCCCCAGAAGCGGCTGTCGTCGCTTGCCCCACGGTTGTCGCCCATCATGAAGTACATGTCGGGTGGAATCGTGATCTGTCTCGGCATGTTGCAGGCCGAGGAGCCGCCACAGGGGTTGATGTAGGGCTCTTCCGTCTTCTCCACCCCGTTGACGACCGGATGTCCGTCTTTGACCGAGAGCGTGTCCCCCGGCCCGGCGACGATCCGCTTGATGAAGTTCTGGCTCGACTCCCCCGCGGTCGGTTTCGGGCAGGGTTCGCCATTTTTCGGCTGCACCCCGCATTCGGTGCCGTTGTCGGCGCCGGCGGGCGGGTGGAAGACGACGACGTCGCCGATCTTCGGATCCTTGAGGTGGTAGATGAAGCGGTTGACGAGAACCCGCTGGCCGACGTCGAGGGTCGGCTCCATCGATTCGGAAGGGATCTGGTACGGCTTGATGACCCAGGCCTGGATCGCCAACGCCAGGCCCAAGGCCAGCGCGACGATGACGGCCAACTCGATGAGCCCGCCGCCTTTGGTTTCCGGCTTCGGGATACGGAGTTTCAGGCTGCCGAGTCCTCGTCGGAGTCGCCGGCCTCTGCCGGCTCCTCGTCCTCGGTTTGCTCAGGCGCTGAAGTGTCCTCGGTCTCCCCGGCCTCGGGCGCATCCGCGTCCGCCTCTGCCGCCGTCTCAGTCTCTGCACTCGCCTCGGGCTCGGCCGGGGCCTCCTCGGCCTGCTCCTCGCCCTCGAGCGGCACCGCCTCCGGAACTACCTCCTCCTGGCTGACGCCCTCGGCGTCGACCGCGGTGCTCTCGCCCGACGCTGCCGCAGGCCCCGCGACCACGTCGTCGTCGATGCCCCAGCGCCGCTCGGCGACGCGGGCGGCCTTGCCGATGCGGCCGCGCAGGTAGTAGAGCTTGGCCCGCCGCACGTCCCCGCGCGCCGCGACCTCGAGTTTCTCGATCTTCGGCGAGTGCAGCGGGAACGTCCGCTCCACGCCGACGCCGAAGGACTGTTTGCGCACGGTGAAGGTCTCACGCACGCCGGAGCCCTGACGCCGCAGCACCACGCCCTCGAAGACCTGGATCCGTTTCCGGTTGCCCTCGACCACCTGGAAGTGGACGCGGACGCGGTCTCCCGGATCGAAATTCGGGAGTCCCTGCCTCAGCTGGGCGCGCTCGATGCTGTCGATTACGGAGCTCATTTGACGAGAAAAAACCGCCGGACCCAGGTGCGGGATCCGCGCGGTCGCGGAATGGTAGCCCAAAGGGGCTAAGCGGGACCTTAAGCGCAGTTCAGGAGGAGCTCTTTTTGTCCTGCTCGTAGCGCTCGGCCCGCTGCCGGCTCTGCTCCAGCCGCCACTGACGCACCTTCTCGTGGTCGCCGGAGAGCAGGATCTCGGGCACGTCCCAGCCGCGATAGCTGGGCGGGCGGGTGAAATGCGGGTACTCGGGCATCCCCTCCAGGGCGTGGCTGAAGGACTCCTCGACGGCGGAGTCCTCGTGGCCGAGGGCGCCGGGGAGCTTGCGCATGATCACGTCGGCGACGACCATCGCCGGCAGCTCGCCGCCGGCGAGGACGTAGCGGCCGATCGAGAGCTCGTCGTCGGCGAGATGCTGGTGGACGCGGTCGTCGAAGCCCTCGTAGCGGCCGCAGAGGAGGGCGACGTGCGGCTCGGCGACCAGTTCGTCGGCGATCGGGTCGTCGAGCACCGGCCCGGTCGGCGAGAGCAGGACGATCCGCGGCCGCGGCCCTTCGCCGTAGGCGGCCCGCAGCGCCGCGTCGACGACGTCGACCCGCAGCACCATCCCGGCGCCGCCGCCGTAGGGCGAGTCGTCGACCTGGCCGGCGGTCAGCGGCGTCGTCTCGCGGTAGTCGAAGAAGTTGAGCTCGTTGCCTTCGCGCAGCGCGTTCTGGACCGGGCGCTGCGACCGGAACCAGTCGAAGGCCTCCGGGAAGAGGGTGAAGACGTCGAGTCGCACCCTCAGTCGAGGATGTCGACGATCACCCGGCGGTCGATCCGGACCGCGGCGGCCTTGGCGATCGTGCGGATCGCGTTGGCAATCCTCCCCCCCTTGCCGATCACCCGGCCGAGGTCGCCTTCGGCGACGCTGATCTCGTAGATGAGGTCGCCGTCCTCTTCCAGCTCCTCGACCACGACCGCCTCCGGCTCCTCGACGAGGGCCTTGACGAGGAACTCGAGCAGCTCCGTCATCGGCGCGAGCCGCCTAGCTGCCGGAGGCCTTGATGCCCTTGGTCCGCAGCAGGGTCGCCACGGTCTCCGAGGGCTGGGCGCCGTGCTCGAGCCAGTGGCGAGCGCGCTCCTCGTCGATGTTGATCGTCGAGGGCTCGGTCTGCGGGTTGTACTGGCCGATCGTCTCGATCGTGCGCCCGTCGCGGGGCGAACGTTTGTCGGCGACGACGATGCGCCAGATCGGGTTCTTCTTCGAACCCACTCGTCTAAGTCTTATTCGAACTGCCATAGGGCCGGGCAGATTAGCGTCTTCGCATCTTCGGGCGCGGTGCGCGCTGGCCGCCGCTTGCGAGCTGGGACATCTGCTGCGGGGTCGGCATCTGTCCGTTGGCCATCGCTTTCATCATCACTTTCATCTGGTCGAACTGCTTGACCAGGTTGTTCACCTGCTGGACTTTGGTCCCGGAGCCGTTGGCGATCCGTTTGCGGCGGGAGCCGTTGATGACCCCGGGATTTGCCCGCTCCTTGGGCGTCATCGAGAGGATGATCGCCTCGACCCGGTCCAGCTCCCGCTCGTCGACGTCGGCGTTCTTCAGCTGCTTCATCGCCCCCATCCCCGGCAGCATCCCGATGATCCCGCTCAGCGGGCCCATTTTGCGGACCTGCTTCATCTGCTTGAGGAAGTCCTCCAGCGTGAACTGGTCGCGACGCATCTTCTCCTGCATCGCCTCGGCTTCGTCTTCGTCGACCTGCTGCTCGGCTTTCTCGATCAGGCTGAGCACGTCGCCCATGCCGAGGATGCGCTGGGCCATGCGGTCGGGGTGGAACTTGTCGAAGTCCTCGATCTTCTCGCCGGTCGAGGCGAAGAGGATCGGCTTGCCGGTCACCGCTTTGACCGAGAGCGCGGCGCCGCCGCGGGCGTCGCCGTCGAGCTTGGTCATGACGACGCCGTCGAACTCGGCCACCTCGGCGAAGGATTCGGCGACGCCGACGGCGTCCTGGCCGGTCATCGCGTCGACGACGAGAAGGACGTCGTGCGGGCGCGTCTGCTTGCGGATCTTCGCCAGCTCGGCCATCAGGTCCTGGTCGATGTGGAGGCGGCCGGCGGTGTCGACGATCAGCACGTCGCGGCGCTCCGCGCGGGCTTCGTCGAGCGCCCAGGAGGCGATGTCGACCGGGTCGGCGTCGGTGCCGCGCTCGTAGACGTGGGCGCCGGCGCGCTGGCCCATGGTCACCAGCTGCTCGACCGCGGCCGGGCGGTAGACGTCGCAGGCGGCGAGCGCCACGTCCTTGCCCTGTTTGCCGAAGAACTGGGCGAGCTTGGCGCAGGCGGTCGTCTTCCCCGAGCCCTGCAGGCCCGCCATCAGGATCACGGTCGGCCCGCTGGAGGCCATCGCCAGCTCCGAGCCGGTGCCGCCCATCAGCGCGGCCAGCTCCTCGTTGACGATCTTCACCACCTGCTGGCCCGGGTCGAGGCTCTCCAGCACGTCCGAGCCCAGACAGCGCTCTTTCAGCGTCTTCGTGAAGGCTTTGACGACTTTGAAGTTGACGTCGGCCTCGAGCAGGGCGAGCCGGATCTCCCGCATCGCCGAGTCGACGTCGGACTCGCTGAGTTTCCCGCGCGAGCGGACCTCCGAGAGGGTCGACTGCAGGCGTTCGGAGAGCTGGTCGAACATGTCCGAGCAGCTTAGAGGGGCTACTCGGCGAGCAGGGCTTTGGCGTAGTCGCCGGGGTCGAAGGGGCGCAGGTCCTCGAGGGTCTCGCCGACGCCGATCAGCTTCACCGGGATGCCGAGGTCGGAGGCGATCGCCAGGGCGATGCCGCCGCGGGCGGTGCCGTCGAGCTTGGTGAGGACGACGCCGTCGACCTCGACCGCCTCGGAGAAGACTTTGGCCTGGCGCAGGCCGTTCTGGCCGGTGGTGGCATCGATCGAGATCAGCGTCTCGTGCGGGGCCTCGGGGATCTGCTTCTGGATCACCCGGCGGACCTTCGCCAGCTCCTCCATCAGGTTGCTCTGGGTATGGAGGCGACCGGCGGTGTCGACGATGACCACGTCGGCGGCGCGGGCGCGGGCGGCGTTGATCGCGTCGTAGGCGACCGCGCCCGGGTCGGACCCCTCTTCGCCGCGGACCAGCTCGGCGCCGGCCCGCTCGGCCCAGGTTTCGAGCTGCTCGGCGGCGGCGGCGCGGTAGGTGTCGGCGGCGGCGAGGATGACGCTGAGGCCCATCTCCTTGCTTAGGTGCCAGGCGACCTTGCCGATCGTCGTCGTCTTGCCGGTGCCGTTGACCCCGACCATCATCAGGATCGCCGGCTCAGCGCTGAGGTCTATCGGGGCACGGCCGGTCGAGGCAACCTCGGCGAGGATCTCGATCAGCCGGTCGCGGACGGCGACGCCGTCCATGGGCACGGCGCCCGACTCGACCTCCTGCTCCAGCCGCTCCACCACGGCAGCCGTAGTCGGCGCGCCCACGTCAGCGAGGATCAACGCCTCCTCCAGCAACTCCCAAGTCTCATCATCGATCCGATCGAAAAGACTGGCCGAGATCTCCTCGGTCAGCGCCTGGCGACTTTTCGAAAGGCTCTCACGCAGCCGTTTAAAAACCCCGCGCCGCTGCTCCGGAGCTTCCTCCTCAGCCGTAGCGACCGCAGCCGGGCTGCGTGCCCCCAGATCAACAATCTCCTGCCAGTTCGTAGCCACGGCGAAGAAAGGTAGCGGCCCTGCTGGAGGGGGCGGGTGACCCTCGCCAGACACTCAACCCCGAGCCATAGGCGAGGGGTGTCTGGAGAGGGTCACCCGCCCCCTTCTAAGCGACCGCGGACAACCCCGGTGCTTCGCCCTCTTCGTCCTCGGCCACTTCGCGCGGCAGCTTCCTCGAAACCACCTTGGTCACCCCGTCCCCACCCATCGAGACGCCGTAGAGGACGTCGGCGGCGTCCATCGTCCGTTTCTGGTGGGTGACGATGACGAACTGGGCGCGGTCGGAGAAGCGGCGGATCAGCTGCAGGAAGCGGTCGATGTTGGCGTCGTCGAGGGCGGCCTCGACCTCGTCGAGGATGTAGAAAGGGCAGGGGCGGGCGAGGAAGACGGCGAAGACGAAGGCCAGCGCCACCAGCGACTTCTCGCCGCCCGAGAGCAACGAGAGCTTGCGCGTCGACTTGCCCGCCGGGGTGACCTCGATCTCGACCCCGAACTCTTCGCGCTGCTCTTCCTCCTCGTCGGGCTCCGGCTCGGCATCGCTCGGCACCTCCTGCTCACCCGCCGGGCGCTCGTCGTCGCGGACCGGGCGCAGGCTGACCCGACGCAGACGCCCGCGCCCACCCGGGAAGAGGTGCTCGACCATCTCCTCGAAGTTCTTCGCGGTCGCTTCGAAGGTCGTCTCGAAGGCGCGCTCGATCTCCTCGTCGATGTCGCGGATCAGCGACTCCAGCTCGCGCATCGAGCGCTCGATGTCCTCGCGCTGGGCCTGCAGCGCCTCGACGTGCTCGCGGGCTTCGTCGTACTCCTGCTCGGCCAACGGGTTGACCGGGCCGATCTGCGCCCGCCGCCGCTCCAGGCGCTCCAGGCGCTTGTCGATCTCCGCCCGCCCCTCGTCGGTCAGGGCCTCGGTGGCCGGGGGGATCTCCTCGCCGAGCCGCTCGGCGATCGATGCCAGATCGCGCTCGGCCTCCGCCCGGCGGTCGCCGAGGTGGGCGGCCTCGACCTCGGCCCGGGTCAGCTCGTCGGAGGTCTTCTTCATCTCCGCCTGCAGCTCGAACTCCTGCCGCGAGCAGGTGCGCAGTTCCTCGGCGATCTCGTCGCCGTCGTCCTTGCCGCCGACCACCTTCTGCTCGATCTGCTCGACCCGGGCGCGGATTGCCGCGCCCGCCGCTTCCGCCGCCTTCAGCGCCGAGCGGACGTCGTCGAGCAGCGCCTCGCCGGCGGCCAGTCGCGCCCGCATCGCCTCGCGGTGGCGCTCGCCCAGCAGCCCCTCGGCCCGTTTCGCGTGCCGGGAGGCGCGCTCGGCCCCGGCGCGAACGTCGCCCAGGGCGGCCTCGCGCGCTGCCTCGGCGGCGTCGCCGGAGCGGGCGACGCGCAGGCCTTCGCCTGCGGTCCGCAACCCGACGTCGATCTCCCCCAGCTCCTCTTCCAGTTTCTGCGCCCGCTCGCCGGGGGCCGACCCTGGCCCAACGTCGAGCGTCAGCGGGCCCAGCTCGGTGCGCAGCTTCTCCAGCCCGGCCTCCACCTCGGCCTCACGGCCGGAGAGGTTGGCAATGCGGACCGCCACCCGCTCCTGATCGCCGCGCAGCTTGGTCAGCAGTCCCCAGGCCTGGGTGCGAGCCCGGTCGCGGTCGGCAAAACGCTCCTCGGCCGCCGAGCGGCGTTTGGAGACCTCGGCCAACCTTTCCTCGAGCTTCTCCCGCACCCCGCGCGCCTGCGCCGCCGCCTTTTCGGCCGCGGCGGCACGGTCGGCGCCGAAGCGCAGCTCCTCGGAGACCAGCTGCGCCCGCAGGCCCAGCTCCTCGCGCTCGATCCGCGCCCCCAGCTCGGCCGCCTGCGCCTGGCGCTTCAGCGGCCGCAGCCGCGCCCGCGCCTCGCGCTCGACGTCGAGCGCCCGGTCGAGATTGTCGCGCGCCGAGCGCAGCTTCAGCTCGGCCCGCCGCCGCCGTTTGCGGTGCTTGCCGAGGCCGGCGGCCTCCTCGACCAACAGCCGCCGCTCGCGCGGTTTCGAGTGCACGATCGTCTCCACCCGGCCCTGGCTGATCACCGAGTGCATCTCGCGGCCGAGGTTGGTGTCGGAGAGGACGTCGGTGACGTCGGTGAGGCGGCAGCGGGCGCCGTTCAGCCGGTAGCCGCTGTCGCCGGCGCGGTCGAGCCGGCGCTCGACCGCGATCTCGGAGAACTCGCTGGCGGCGCGGCCGTCGGAGTTGTCGATCGTGACCTCGACCTCGGCTGCGCGGCGCTGGCCGATCCCTTTGCCGCCGGCGGAGATCACGTCCTGCATCGAGGCGCCGCGGATCGCCCCCGGGCTCTGCTCGCCCAGCGCCCAGAGGACTGCGTCGGTGATGTTGCTCTTGCCGGAGCCGTTGGGGCCGACGATCACGCTGACGCCGGGGGAGAACTCCAGGGTCGTCCGCTCCGGGAAGGACTTGAACCCCTTCATCGAAATCGATCTCAGATACATCCGCGCGCTCCTCGCATCCCCCAAAGGCTCTCGCCCGGATCGGACGCAACTACGGGTCGGTTAACCCCCAAGATGCGCCAATGCCTCCTCGGCGGCGAGCTGCTCGGCGGCCTTCTTGCTCCGCCCTGTCCCCGTACCGACCCGCTCGGAATCGACGACCGCGGCCACCTCGAAGGTTCGCCGGTGCGGGGGTCCGGTCGCCGCGATCACCTCATAGGTTACGCGGGCGCCGCGCCGGGCCAGCAGCTCTTGCAGGGCGGACTTGAAGTCGATCCGGGTCTCGGAGGCGAGCTCGATCCGCGGCTCGAACGCATCCGCCACCGCCTCGGCGGTGCGCTCGAAGCCGAAAGCGAGGTAGCAGGCGCCGATCAGCGCCTCGGTCGCCTCCGGCAGCGGCCGGCCGCCTTCGAGCAGGACCTCGGCGGGGATCGCCGTGACGAGGTCGTCGGGCTCGTTCTCGCGCAGCATGTCCGGAACCCCCAGCTGCAGCCCCACGTCGGCGCAGGAGACGCCGCTGACGGCCTGGTTGTGGACCTTGGTCAGGCCGCCCGCCGCCAGCTTCCCGAAGCTCTCGAAGACGCGGGTGGAGACGGCGAGGCCGAGGACGCTGTCGCCGAGGAAGGCGAGGCGCTCGAAGGAGTCGACCCGGTGCTCGGTCCAGGAGGAGTGGGTCAGCGCCTGGCGGCGCAGGTCGTCGGGCAGCTCGGCGATCAGCGCCGAGAGCGGAGCGACCGGCGAGTCCGGGTCCGCCGCCAAGACCTCAGGCGGGAGCGTGCGCCAGCACGAAGCCGACCGCGTCGCCGACCGTCTTGATGTGGGTCGCCTGCTCCTCGCTGACGGTGACGCCGTAGCGGTCCTCCAGCTCCATCACCAGCTCGTAGAGGTCGAGCGAGTCGGCGTCGAGGTCCTCCTTGAAGCGGGTCCCCTCGTCGATCCGCCCGACGTCGACTTCGAGCTCCTCGGCGAGGTGCTCGCGAACCAGGGTGAGGACTTCGTCGTGCGTCATCTGCGTGGTTCTGTTTATCACGGAGTTATCACGGCCCTATCGCGCGCTGTCTTCGGCAGCGAGCGCGCCGCGGCCGGCGCCGCCCTCGGCGAGCAGCGCGGCGGTGCGGCCGACGGCGTCGACCTCGGCGCAGCGGGCGGCGAGGCGCACCGCGTTGGCGATGCCCTCGGGGCCGGAGCTGCCGTGGCCGACGACGGCGATCCCGCGCAGGCCGAGCAGGATCGCGCCGCCGGTGGTGTCGGGGTGGAGCTCGCGACGGAGGCCGTTCAGCGCCGGTTTCAGCAGCAGGCCGCCGACGGCGGCGACGGGGTTGGACCGGGCGGCGTCGCCGACGGCCGCGGCGACGGTCTTGGCGGTACCCTCGAGCAGCTTCAGCGAGACGTTGCCGGTGAAACCGTCGGTGACGACGACGTCGACCGCGGCGTCGGGCAGGTCGCGGCCCTCGACGTTGCCGGCGAAATGGATCCCGGGCGCCTGGCTGAGCAGGCGGTGCGCCTCGACCACCTCCTCCCGGCCCTTGCCCGACTCCTCGCCGACGGTGAGCAGGCCGACCGAGGGATCGCGGACCTCGAGGACGGCGGCGCTGAAGGCGGCACCGAGGAAGGCGAACTGGACGAGGTGCTGGGCGCGGACCTCGACGTTGGCGCCGACGTCGAGGAAGAGCACGGGTTTGCCGGGGACGGGGAGCTGGACCGCGAGCGCCGGCCGCTGCACGCCCTTGAGGCGGCGCAGGCCGAAGGTCGCGGCGGCCATCGTCGCCCCGGTCGAGCCGCAGCTGACCAGCGCCGCCGAGTTGCCCGCGGCGACGTCGGCGGCGGCGCGCACGACCGAGGCCTCCTTCTTCGCGCGGACCGCCGCGACCGGGTCCTCGTCGTTGCCGATCGACTCGGTGGTGTCGACGACCTCGATCCCCTCGGCACCGGAGAGCCCGAGCGCGCGCTGCGGCCCGAACACCCGCACGCCGATCCCGTCGGCAGCGGCAAGCCGCGCCCCTTCCGCGAGCACGTCGAAGCCCTGCTCCGCCCCGTAACCGTCGAGGGCGACCGTCACCGCGCGGCCAGGCGCCACGGCTGCTCGCTACTCGTCGTGGGTGTGGCCGGCCGTCGGATCGGCGATCCGACGGACCTCGACCTCACGACCCGCGTAGGTGCCGCAGTTTTTGCACATCCGGTGCGGCAAACGCGGCTCGTGGCAGCGCGGGCAACGGTTGATCGTCGCCTTGCCGGCCTTGTGCTGCGCACGCCGCTTGTCGCGGCGGGCGCTGGAAGTTCTCTTCTTCGGGACGGCCATCGGTCGCGGGATGGTAGCGGGTTGAGGAGGGGCCGGTGCTCCCTCTCCAGACACCGCTCGCCTATGGCTCGCGGTTGAGTGTCTGGGGAGGGTGTACCGGCCCCTCAGTAGACAGCTCGGATTACCGCCAGGTCGTCGGCCTCCCAGGTCACCTCGCCCCCGGACCAGCTTGCTAGATCAGATGGTTGCTCGGGGAAGTCGTAGCCCTCGTCGATCGGAGCTATTTGGACGTCGGCTTTGACGACGCCGCCGATCACGAAGGAGCGGGCCTGCTCGCGGACCTGGCGGAAGAGGTTCTGCTTCTGCTCGCTGCGCAGGTGGTGGATCGAGAGGACGCCGATGACGAGGTCCCATGGGCCCTCGGGCAGCGGGTCCTCCATCCGCGCCAGCTGCACGTCGTCATAGTTCGCGCGCGCCCGGAAGACCATGTCGGCGCTGGAGTCGAGGCCGATCACCCAGGCCTCCGGATAGGCCTCGAGCAGGCGGCGGGTCGTTTCGCCCGTCCCCATCCCCAGCTCCAGCACCCGCTCGGGCGCAAAGGGGATCGCCGCGATCGCCTGCTCCTGCAGTTCGTCGTAGCGCGGGACCTCGGAGCGGATCAGCTCCGAGTAGGTATCCGGTTTCCAGTGGAATTGACCCATTTCGTAACCTCGTCGGGAAGTCGTCCATCGTAAGTCCCAACGCAGCGGAGGTGCGGAAATGGCCCAAGAGCCGATGACGACCATCGATCTGTCGCGCCTCTCGCTGGCCCATGGCGAGGGCAAGCGGCTGGAAGTGCCGGTCGCTCTCGAACCCTTCGAGCTGGCCGGCCAGACCTACAGGCCCGAGCCCTGGTCCCCGACGGTGCGGCTCGAGGTCTCCCGCCCCAGCAACGGCTTCGCCTTCCGGCTCAACTTCCCGGTCCACCTCGAAGGCCCCTGCATGCGCTGCCTCGAGCCGGCCGCCCTCGACCTCGAGATCGAGGCGCGCGAGATCGATCAGGCCGGGACGGACGATCCGGAACTGCGCAGCCCCTACGTCTCCGACGACGAGCTCGACCTCGGCCGCTGGGCGCACGACGCCACCATCCTCGCCCTCCCGACCCGCATCCTCTGCCGCACCGACTGCGCCGGCCTCTGCCCCGTCTGCGGCGAGTCGCTCAACGACAATCCGCACGAGCACGAGGCCGCGACCGACCCACGCTGGTCAGCGCTCAAAGACCTAAAGCTCGAGTAGAGGGGCAGCGCCGCGTGTAGCGCTTCCGATTTTGACCCCACTCCAGTGGGGAAAAACTCGGATGCGGTGCCGAGGGGGAGAGTTTTGGTCGCTCCACCCTTATAGGAGCATGTCTGCCGAAAGAGCGAGGGGCGTCATGGTCGACTTCCTCTGGGAGGAGCAGCGCCTCGCTGTCCAAATCGATGGACCAGGCCGTCCCTATCGAAATCCCAACGAACCCGCCGCCGATCTCGCCCTCGAAGCAGCCGGCTACCGTGTCCTCCACCTCACCGAATGGGAAGTCAACGAGGAACCCGACCGAGTCGTCGCCCTACTTCGCCGAGAATTAGAACGCGAGACGGGCTGAGGGGCGGGTGCCCCATCGCCAGACACTCAACCTCGAGCCATAGCGAGAGGTGTCTGGAGATGGGGCACCCGCCCCTCCCCAGCCCCTAGGGCTGCTGGTCGAGCTCGGGCTGCGGTTCCTCCTCGCGCCCGGCGAGCCGGTCGCGGCCGCGCTGCACGGCGGCGAGGAACTTCTGCAGGTTCACTTCAAGGGTGTTGAGGATCTCGTCGGCGTAGTCCTCGGCACCGAGGCGGATTTCGCGCTCGCGGGTGCGGGCGTCCTCGACGATCTCGTCGGCGGCGCGCTCGGCCTGTTTGGTGACCTCCTCGTCGGAGATCAGGCGGGCCTGCTGCTCGCGGGCCTCGCGGACGATCCGCTCCGCCTCGCGTTTGGCCTCCGCCAGCATCTCCTGGCGCTCCTTGACGATCCACCGCGCCTGCTTGATCTCCTCGGGGATCGTTGCGCGCATCTGATCGAGGAGGTCATAGATCTCCTCGCGATCCACGCGCACCTGATCCGTCAGAGGGACGGGACGGGCGTTGTGGACGACGTCGTCCAGCTTGTCAATGAGGACCAGAACGTCCATTTTCAGGTCGTAAGCCTACGTGTATGCGGGGGTTTTGGTGTGGATGCGTGCGAAGAAGCAGTTTTTTGCAATGCGGCGCCCAACGAGACGGACTGGTCTTTCACAGCCTACCTGTCGCCCAGGCGGTCAGCCAGCGCGGTGGCGACCGACGCTGGAACGAGGTCGGAGACGTTGCCCTTGAAGGTGGCCATCTCCTTCACTCCGGTGGACGAGAGGAAGCTGTAGTGGGGCGAGGCGATCACATAGATGCTCTCGATCCCCGGGTCGAGCTTGCGGTTGAGCTGGGCCATCTCGAACTCGTACTCGAAGTCGGAGATCGCCCGCATCCCCTTGACGATCGCCTTGGCCCCGTTTTCGCGGGCGAACTCGACCAGCAGGTTGGCGAAGATCTGCACCTCGACGTTGGCGAGGTCGGCGGTCGCTTCCTCGATGAACGTCTTGCGCTCCTCGGCGGTGAAGAGGGTCTTGTCCTTGCGGATCGGGTTGTTGACGACGCCGACGACGACGCGATCGAAGACGTTCGAGGTGCGGGTGATGATGTCGAGGTGGCCGTTGGTGACCGGGTCGTAACTGCCCGGGCAGACGACCGTCCCGTTGCGCTCGCTCACTCGGCGGCCGCTCCGTAGATGGTGACGTCGGCGGCGCCGTAGCGGCGCTGGCGCAGCGGCTCCAGCGAGTCGACCCGCAAGGGTCGCCTGACTCCGCTCTCGATCACGGCGCGGCCGCTCGGGGCAAGCAGCATCGGCAGGTGTCGGCTCAGGTCACGAGACACGGGGTCGGCGAGTCTATAAGGGGCATCGACGAAGACGAGGTTGAACTTTCCCGCTGCAGGTGCCGACGAAACCTGGTGTAGCCAGCGACCGACGTCGGCGCGGACCAGCTCCACCCGCTCGGCGAGGCCGAGGCGTTGGACGTTGCCGAGGGCCGGCCGCGTGTCCTGGTCGACGAGGACGGCGCGCTCGGCGCCGCGGGAGAGGGCCTCGATCGCCAGCGCCCCGGTGCCGCAGTAGAGGTCGAGGACGCGGGCGTCGTGGACACGGTCGCCGAGGGCGGAGAAGATCGCCTCGCGGACGCGGTCGGAGGTCGGCCGCACCTTCCAGCCCCTGGGGGCGACGAGGCGCTGGCCTTTCAGATCTCCGGCGATGATTCTCATCGGCAGCGAGCTTCGCTCATAACGGGATCGGGTCGGCGGCACCGGCGCCGAAGCGTCGGTGCGCGGCGTCGAGGAGTGGCCCGAGGGCCGGGTCGGAGAGGGAGCCGTGGCGGCGCAGCAGGGCCAGCACCTCGCGCTGGGCCTCGATCAGCTGCGGCCCGTCCTCGGGCAGCTTGGCGACGGCGAAGCGGGGCAGGCCGCTCTGGCGGGTGCCGAGGATCTCCCCCTCGCCCCGCAGTTCGAGATCCTTCTCGGCGAGCTTGAAGCCGTCGCTCTGCTCGACCACCGCCTGCAGCCGCTGCTGCGCCAGCTCGCCCGCCTCTTCGGCGAAGAGCAAGCACTGGCTCGGGTGCTCGCCGCGGCCGACGCGGCCGCGCAGCTGGTGCAGCTGGGAGACGCCGAAGCGCTCGGCCCCCTCGATCACCATCACGGTCGCGTTGGCGACGTCGATCCCGACCTCGATCACCGTCGTCGAGACCAGCACGTCGGTCTCGTGGGCGGCGAAGGCGCGCATCGCCTCGGCCTTCTCCTCCGACCGCATCTGCCCGTGGAGAAGGCCGACGCGGAAGTCGCTCAGCTCCCCCGCCCGCAGCCGCTCCGCCTCGACCGCGGCCGCTTTCCCCGCCATTTTCTCCGACTCGCTGACCAGCGGGCAGACGACGAAGGCCTGGCGACCCTCGCGCAGCTGCTCGCGCAGGAACTCGAAGGCTTCGCCGCGCTGCTCTTCGGCGACGAGGTGCGTGCTGATCGGTTGCCGCCCCGCCGGCAGCTCGTGCAGGGCGGTGGTGTCGAGGTCGCCGTAGGCGGTGAGCGAAAGCGTGCGCGGGATCGGCGTTGCGGTCATGTGGAGGACGTGCGGGGCCATCCCCTCCTCCGCCTGCTCGTCGAGTGCGCGGCGCTGGCCGACGCCGAAGCGGTGCTGCTCGTCGACGACGCAGAGGCCGAGGCGGGCGAACTTGACGGTGGGCTCGATCAGGGCGTGCGTCCCGACAAGGAGGCCGAGCTCGGCGCTGGCGAGGCGGTCGAGGGTTTCTCGGCGGCGCGGCGCCGGGGTCGAGCCGGTCAGCAGCGCGAACGGCGTCGCCTCCTCGGCGAGCAGCCTGCCGAGGGTGATCGCGTGCTGCTCGGCGAGCGTCTCGGTCGGCGCCATCAGCACCGCCTGGTAGCCGGCTTCCAGCGCCCGCAGCATCGAGTAGAGGGCGACGACGGTCTTGCCGGAACCCACCTCTCCCATCAGCAGCCGCTGCATCGGCTCGCCGGAGTCGAGGTCGGTCTCGATCTCGTCGAAGGCTTTGAGCTGGTCGGCGGTCGGCTCGAACGGCAGCGACTCGAGCCAGCGGCCGACGAGGTCGCCCGGCTTGCCGAAGCGCGGCGCCGGACGCGCCGTGCGGTGGGTCCGCTTGCGGGTGGCGAGCAGCGCCTGGTGGAGGAACAACTCTTCGAAGCCGAGGCGCTTGCGGGCCTCGTCGACCTCTTCGGATTCCTTCGGGAAGTGGACAGCGCGAAGGGCGTCGCCTACTCCGGCAAGCCGGCGGCGAGCTCGCAGCTCAGCCGGGAGTCCCTCGATCGCGTTCGGGGCCAGGTCGACCGCCTGGGTGACCCAGTCGCGGATCTGTTGGGGACGGATCGCTTCGGTGGCTCCATGGATAGGGACGAGCGCATCCGGCTGCGGGGCCTGACGAGGGCTGATCGGGGACCCCTGCGCAGGATGCTCGGGGTCCCCGGCGCCCTCGCCACCCGCAGAAGGATCGAGGTCAGCAGGACGGAGAAGCTCCCATTCGTTCACTGCAAAGCCCCGCGGAGAGCGTTTTCCCGTTAGCAGCAGCTCGGTGCCGGGGTCCAGCTTGGCGGCAACCCAGGGCTGGTTAAACCAGGTAGCGCGGATGTGGTCGGTGGTGTCTCCGACTTTGACCGTGACCATCCTTAAACGGCCCCGCCGGAAAGGCCGGGGCTTTGAGCCGAGAACCTCCACTTGGATAGTTGCCGTCTCACCTGGGCTGACATCCCCCAGTTGCCGCACGCGGAGGTCGCGGTGGCGGCGGGGGATGTGGAAGAGGAGGTCGCCGATGGTGCGGATGCCGGCTTCGGCGGCGGCTTCGGCCGTTTTCGGGCCGATCCCTTTTAGAGCGCCGAGACCCTGCTCCAAGGCGCTCGGGCGCGGCCAGTGGACGGGGGCGTCGAGCAGGTCGGCGCGCTCGAGATCCCGGGCGCCGGCGAAGGAGCGGGTTACTGGGCGGCCAGGAGCCACCACCAGCTCGGCTGCCCCCCCTCGTGGGTCTCGACCTCGACGCCGTCGGGGACGTGGACGTCGATCTCCGCCATCGGGATCGGCGCCCCCTCGCCGGCGATGATCGTGACGATCTCCGCCTCCTCGGCGAGGCGCTGCAGGGTCTTCTCCAGGGTCGAGCCGGCGCCCCCGTGGGCGACGATCTCACCCTCGAGGAAGCCGACCGCGTCGCCCTTCTTGAACCGCCCCTGGGCGTCGTCGCGGGCGGCCGGGGCGACGCCGCCGATCGCGACTTCCGCGATCGCCGCCCCCAGCCGCTCGGCGTTCTCCTCCACCGAGGCCTCGGGGTCGAGCTCGACCAGCGCCAGCAGGCTCGCCTGCTGCGACGTCGCCGGCACCACCCGCGCCGGCTTGTCGGAGAGCTCGCAGGCGCGCTCGGCGGCCATGATCACGTTCGAGGAGCTGGGCAGGACGAGGACCTCGTCGGAGGGGACGCTGTGGATGCCGGCGAGCAGCTCGTAGGTCGACGGGTTGAGGGTCTCGCCGCCGGGGACGACGTGGGCGCCGAGCCCACCGAAGAGCCGCTGCAGTCCGTCGCCGGCGGCGACCGCGACCACCCCGGTGCGGCCGACGGCGCCGAGGCGGGCGTCGCGTTCGGCCACCTGCTCGCGCATGTCGGCGACGTCGAGGTTGGTCACCTCGCCGACCCCGTCGAAGACCGCGACCGCGGCCTCGGGCTCGTCGGTGTGGACGTGGACCTTGAGGGTGGCGTCGTCGCCGACGACGAGGACCGAGTCGCCGAACTTCTCCAGCCGCGGCAGGAAGGTGCGGTCTTCGAGCCCCGTCCCCGAGACGATGAAGTTGGTGCAGTAGCGATAGCGGCTGTCCTCGTGGTGGGGCAGGCTGCGGCGCGGCGGCTCGTGGTGCGGGACCTCGGGCAGCGCCGCCCCGTCGCCGCGAAGCCCGGCGACGACCCCGGCGAGGATCAGGACGAGGCCGTGGCCACCGGCGTCGACGACGCCGGATTCGCGCAGCACCTCGAGCTGCTCGGGGGTGCGGGCGACCGCGCGCTCGCCGTCCTCGATCGCCTTCTCCAGCACTTCGGCGAGGACTGCGTCCTGCTCCTCGGCGCTGACGTCGCGGCCGAGGCGCTGCTTGTCCCGCTCGAGCCGGGCGAGCTGGCGCGAGAGCGAGTGGGCCATCTCGCGGAAGACCGTCAGCATCGTCCCCTCGGCCGGCTCCCGCACCGAGTCGTAAGCGGCGTCGGCGGCCTTGGCGAAGGCGGCGGCGACGAGGGTCGGGTCGATCAGCTCGCCGGGGCGGCTGGCGAGCTCCTCGGCGGCGCCGCGGACGATCTGGCTGAGGATGACGCCGGAGTTGCCGCGGGCGCCCATCAGCGCCGCCCGGGCCAGCGCCTGGACCAGCTCGGTGCGGCCGACCTCGTCGACTTCCTGGCCGTCGAGATGGTCGAGCTCTTCCATCACCGCGCGCAGCGTCATCGCCATGTTGTCGCCGGTGTCGCCGTCGGCGACCGGGAAGACGTTGAGGTCGTTGACCTCCTGGCGGCGCGCCTCCAGCGAGGCATAGGCAGAGCTGATTACCCGTCGAAACCGGGCGATCTGGGGTTCGGGCATCTCCGAAGAATCTATTCCCCAGCCGCGACGGGTAGATGTGTCACACGCACCCGCCTGCAGCATTGGTACGTTGCCCGTTCCAATGCGTCGCTTCGCCAGTTGGATCACCAGTCACCGCAAGACGGTCATCGCCGCGTGGATCGTGGCCCTGATCGCGATCGGGATTGCCGCGAGCTCGGTCGGGTCGGATTTCTCCGAAGAATTCAGCCTGCCCAGCTCCGACTCCAAGGACGCCCTCGACCTGCTCGAAACCCGCTTCCCCGCACAGGCGGGCGACACGGTGCAGATTGTCTACAAGGCCGCTGACGGGGTCGAATCGTCGGCGGTGAAGCGCGAGATGGAAGGCGTCTTCAAGAAGGTCGTGGCCCTCCCCCACGTCAGCGAAGTCTCCAGCCCCTACGCAAAGGGCGGCGCCGGGGCGGTCAGCAAGGACGGCGAAATCGCCTACGCGACCGCCCAGTTCAACGTCACCACCGACAAACTGAACGACGGCGAAGTCAAAAAGATCGTCGACACGGCGCAAGCATCGAGCGGCGACGGGCTCCAGGTGGAGGTCGGCGGTTCGCCGGTCGAGGAAGTCCGGGGCGAAGAAGAAGAAAGCTCCTCGGAGGGCATCGGGGTCCTCGCCGCGATCGTGGTGCTGCTGATCAGCTTCGGCTCGGTGGTCGCGATGGGACTGCCGATCCTGACGGCGCTGTTCGCGCTCGGGGTCGGGATCAGCGTGATCACGCTCTTCACCCACGTCTTCAACACGGCGAACTTCGCGCCCCAGCTGGCGTTCATGATCGGGCTCGGCGTCGGGGTCGACTACGCCCTCTTCATCCTCGCCCGCTTCCGCAACGGGCTCGACGAGGGGCTCGACAAGCGCGAGGCGGCGATCGCCGCCGTCGACACCGCCGGCCGGGCCGTGCTCTTCGCCGGGATCACGGTGATCATCTCGCTGATGGGGATGCTGCTGCTCGGCCTCCCCTTCCTCTACGGGGTGGCGACCGCGGCGGCGATCGCCGTCCTCTGCACGATGATCGCGGCGCTGACGCTGCTGCCGGCGCTGCTCTCGATGGTCGGCAACTGGGTCAACCGGCTGCGCATCCCCTTCCTCGGCAGCGGCGCCCGCAGCATCGACGAAAACAGCTGGTGGTTCGGCTGGAGCGGTCGCATCCAGCGGCGGCCGTGGGTCGCGGCGCTGATCTCCGGCGGCATCCTGATCATCCTCTGCATCCCCACCCTCTCGCTGCGGCTCGGGACCAACGACGCCGGGACCGACCCGGCGGGGACGACGACGCGCGAAGCGTATGACCTGCTCGCCGAAGGGTTCGGGCCCGGCTTCAACGGGCCGTTCGTGCTCGCCGCGGAACTGCCGGAAAAGGGGAATGACGAAGCGCTGCAGGACCTGCGGACGCAGCTGAAGAGCGAAGAAGGGGTCGAGGAAGTCACCGACGTCACCCTCAACCCGGATAAGACCGTCGGCGTCTTCCAGCTCTACCCGACGACCTCGCCGCAGAGCGCGGACACGACCGACCTGCTCGACCACATCCGCAACGACGTGATCCCGCCGGTGGAGAAATCGACCGGGGCTCAGGTCCACGTCGGCGGCATCAACGCGATCTTCGAGGACTTCGGCAACGCGATCTCCGGCAAGCTGCCGCTCTTCATCGGCGTCGTCGTCCTGCTCTCGGCGCTGCTGCTGATGATCGTCTTCCGCTCGCTGCTGGTGCCGCTGAAGGCGGTGCTGATGAACCTGCTCTCGATCGGCGCCGCCTTCGGGCTGATCGTCGCCGTCTTCCAGTGGGGCTGGGGCGCGAGCCTGATCGGCGTCGACGCCACCGGACCGATCATCTCCTTCTTCCCGATCTTCCTCTTCTCGATCGTCTTCGGGCTCTCGATGGACTACGAGGTGTTCCTGATGTCGCGGATCCACGAGGAGTGGGAGCACGGCAAGGACGCGAGCGAGGCGGTCCACCGCGGCCTCGCCCTCACCGGCCGGGTGATCACCGCCGCAGCGGCGATCATGGTCACCGTCTTCGCCTCCTTCATGCTCGGCGAAGACCGGGTGATCAAACTCTTCGGCCTCGGCCTCGCCTCGGCGGTCTTGATCGACGCGGTGATCATCCGCTCGGTCCTGGTGCCGGCGATCATGCAACTGCTCGGCAAGCGCGCCTGGTACTTCCCGGCCTGGCTCGACCGCGCCTGCCCCAAGCTCCACGTCGAGCCGGCCGAGGGTGACCCCTCGCCGACGGGTGAGCACCCGGTCGTCGTGGCCGCCGGCGCGGGCGAGTCGGACAGTTAGCGGCGCAGGGTCGCGGCGACGTCGGCGACGACGCGGTCGGGTTCTTCTTCGATCTGCGTGTCGGCGAAGCGGAGGACGGTGAAGCCGCGTTGACGTAGATCGAGGTCCCGCGTGTAGTCGTCCCCGAAGGCAATTGAGCCGCGGTGGTAGGTGAAGGAGTCGACCTCGACCACGAGGCGGTGGTCGCGCCAGAGGAAATCGACCTCCCAGCGGCCGAGCTTGACGTTGGTCTCGGGGGGTGGGATGCGGCGGTGGCTGTGGATGAGGGCGAGGAAGTCTTCCTCGAGGTCGCTGCGCTGCCGCTTGCGCTCCACTCCTTCGAGGTGGATCCCTTTGAGCTCGGCTTGACGCCTGGCACGACGGAGGAGGTAAAGAGGGACGGAGCCGTCGAGGTCATCGATCGTGCGTTGGATCGAGGTGACGGGGATGTTGTGGCGGCGGGTGCAGTGCCCTCCCTCTCGCCCTCCTCTAATTGGCAAGGAGGAGGGCGAGGACAGGGGATCGGCGAGCGAAGGGCAGCGGTGGAGGCGAATCCCGCGCTGTGACTTGCGGCCCGAGGTGGTTGGGACGGAGACGTGGATCGGGCCGTCGATCGGGCGCAGGAGCTCCCAGAGGGCCGCGGCGGAGTGGTGACTCAGGACCGCGCCCTCTCCGCAGGCGAGCACCGCGGGCATCCAGCGTTGACGATGAGCTAGAGGGAAGGCACCGAGGACGTAGACACCCTGATGCACGCGGAGCAGCTGTCGTTTGCGGACGCGGATCGTGATCGCTTTCGAGCCAAGTCCCGCGTCTTCGAGTTGCCTCCGCGTGAGAACACCGTGCTGCGAAGCGGCAGTTTGGGCGACCCGAGCGTCTGGCGTGTCACTTTTTGCGTCCATATGGACGCATAAGTCGACAGGGCCTCGGAATCGCCCCCTTACCTGCTGCTTTTAGTCCCTCGGTGCGGCTTGGCGCAACGAAACTAGGCGGCCTTGGTGACCTTGCCGGCCTTGAGGCACCTAGTGCATACGTAGGCGCGCAGGGGGCGGCCGTTCTCTTGGATCCGGACCTTCTGGAGGTTCGGGTCGAAGCGGCGCTTGGTGGCGACCATCGAGTGGCTTCGGGACTGGCCGAACGCTGGTCCCTTGCCGCAGCTATGACATACCTTGGCCATAAGGAGCGAGGATGGTACCGGAGTCAGCTGATCTGGCGCTTGAGCAGGGCCATGCGGGCGATGGTGAGGGTGGCGTTGCGGCCCTGGTCGCGCTTGTCGCCGCCGGAGCGGGCCAGGGCCTGGTCCATGTTGTCGCAGGTGATGACGCCGAAGGCGCAGGGGACGCCGGTCTCCAACTGCACCTGCTGGATGCCCCGGGCCGACTCGGCGCAGACGAAGTCGTAGTGGTCGGTCTCGCCGCGGATGACGACGCCGAGGCAGGCGACGCCCGCATAGCCGTTTTCGGCGAACTGCTTGGCGGCAAAGGGCAGCTCGTAGGCGCCGGGGACCGAGACCTCGGTGACCGAGGAGGCCGGCACGCCCGCCAGCTCGAACCCCTGCCGCGCCCCGCTCAGCAGCCGCTGCGCCAAGTCCTCGTAGAAGCGCCCGACGCAGACGCCGAAGTGCAGGGGAGCGAGATTCCCCCGCTCCTCCTCGCTGAACTCCTCCAGGAACGCACCCGCTTCAGCCATCGCCGTCCTTGGCGTCGCGCTCCTCCTCGTCGTGGATCATCTCCTCGTCGAGTGCCAGGCCCTGGTGGTGCAGCGAGTGGCCCATCTTCTCCCGCTTGGTCCGCAGGTAGGCCTCGTTGTGGGTGTTGGGGGCGGACTCGATCGGCACCTGCTCGGTGACCGAGAGCCCGTAGCCCTCGAGGCCGACAATCTTTTTCGGGTTGTTGGTGAGGATGCGGATGCTGGTCAGCCCGAGGTCGCCGAGGATCTGCGCCCCGATCCCGTAGTCGCGCAGGTCGGCGGGCAGGCCGAGCTTGAGGTTGGCCTCGACCGTGTCTGCCCCTTCCTCCTGCAGTTTGTAGGCGCGCAGCTTGTTCAGCAGGCCGATCCCGCGCCCCTCCTGGGAGAGATAGAGCAGGACGCCCCGCCCCTCGCGCTCGATCATCGAAAGCGCCGCTTCCAGCTGCTCGCCGCAGTCGCAGCGCATGCTGTGGAAGACGTCGCCGGTGAGGCACTCGCTGTGGACGCGGACGAGCACGTCCTCGGCGCCGTCGACGTCGCCCTTGACCATCGCCACGTGGTGTTTGTCGTCGACCAGCGAGCGGTAGCCGACGGCGGTGAAGTCGCCGAAGGCGGTCGGCAGGCCGGTGTCGACGACCCGCTCGACCAGCTTCTCGGTCCGCCGCCGGTAGGCGATCAGCTCGGCGACGGTGATCATCTTCAGCCCGTGCTTTTCGCAGTAGGGGATCAGGTCCGGGACCCGGGCCATCGTGCCGTCGTCGTTCATCACCTCGCAGATGACGCCGGCCGGGGTGAGGCCGGCGAGGCGGGAGAGGTCGACGCTGGCCTCGGTGTGGCCGGTGCGCTCCAGGACGCCGCCCTCTTTGGCCCGCAGCGGGAACATGTGGCCGGGGACGACGATGTCGCGCGGGCCCGAGTCGGGGTCGATCGCGACCTGGATCGTGTGGGCGCGGTCGTGGGCGGAGATGCCGGTGCTGACGCCGCCCGCGGCCTCGATCGAGACCGTGAAGGCGGTTTCCAGCGGCGCCTCGTTCTTCGCCGCCATCAGGTTGAGGCCGAGCCGCCCGCAGCGCTTGGCGGTCATCGCCAGGCAGATCAGCCCGCGCGCCTCCTTGGCCATGAAGTTGATCGCCTCCGGCGTCGCGAACTGCGCCGCCATCACCAGGTCGCCCTCGTTCTCGCGGTC
>Ga0157372_10000886_pt1 | contig 32534 bp, 23 predicted proteins | sample C55metaG_FD_115307 | JGI IMG/M metagenome (GOLD analysis project Ga0157372, IMG submission 115307) | Corn rhizosphere microbial communities from Kellogg Biological Station, Michigan, USA - C5-5 metaG | ecosystem: Host-associated > Plants > Roots > Rhizosphere > Soil | place: USA: Michigan...
GCAGCGACGATTCCGTAGGTCGCGCGAAGAGACTTTTCCTTAGTCTGCTGGCCGAAATTCTGATTGCACGGCTCCTAACTCACTTGACTGAGAGCCCTACGAATCTCTTCCGCAGCCGGTGAATTGGGATTAATCTCTAGCGCTCGCTGGAAGTGTTTCCGCGCCGCTTCCGTGTTGTTCTGCTTCTGGTAAACCATTCCAATGTGGAAGTGATATGTAGCATTATCGGGTGACTTTTGAAGCGCTTCCTGCAGCAGGCTGGCGGCTGTACCGTAAATTCCCTTTTGATAATAGATCCAGGCAAGGGTATCAGCTGCGCTGGCAGAGTCTGGCATTTTCTGGTGCGCAATCTGAGCCCATGAAAGCGCGACATCAGTGTTCTCGTGATGTTCCAGCATCCCGTAGGCTAGATTGTTGGCGGCCGGAGCGTAATTCGGTTCCACCTGCAACGCGTGTTGATAAAGGCCCTCTGCCTTCTCCCATTGACCACGCGAATCCTCCAGCGAGCCCGCCAAGAAATAAGCAGCTGGGCTCTTCGGATTTTGTTCTAGGGAGTGATAAGCAGTTGCAATCGCTTTATCGATCGAACCTTGAGCTCTTTCAACATTGCTCAATAGGAGGACAGCGCCGATGTTGTTCTCATTTAAACTTACAGCTTTTTGGAGGGATTGCTCGGCTCCAGCCAAATCTTTGTTCGCTGCTCGCAGACCTCCCAGCAGAGTAAGAAAAGCATCGTTAGTCGGTTCCTTCTCCACTTGATGCTCCACTCGCTTTTGCGCCTTCGCATTTTGCTTGAGCTCTAGGAGCACTCCAACTAATCCATTCAATGCGGCAACTTGATTGGGATCACGGTCAAGCGCCAGCTCATAATATTTCTGAGCATCCTGCAGTTCGCCGCTTTTAAAGCGCCATCCTGCGAGCGCCGAATACCCAAATGGACTCCGGGGAGCAATCTGGATCGCCTTACTGAAGTCAGCCTCGGCAGCCGCTTTTTGGTTTGATCGGCTTTCCGCCTCTGCGCGCAAAATATAGCCGCGTGGGTCTGAAGGAAGGTTCGTGATGATCGCCTCAGCCGCCTCACTGAGCGAATCACGATCGTTTTTCGCGAGCGCGACCTGAGCCAGCGCCAGTTGAGCATCTGTTAGACGAGGCTCAAGTTTTACAGCTTGGCGCCATTCCTCCTCAGCGCGGACGTTATTCCCAGTGTTACTCAGCGCCACTCCAAGTTGATAATGCCCGCCGGCATGTTCTGGCGCATCTTTTAACGCCGCCTGCAATACATCTATCGCCGCCTTGAATTTTCCTCTTAAATTCAAAATGCGCCCGCGCAGCATTTGCGCGCCGCTGTCTTTAGGATTAGCGCTTAAAATTTCATCATTCAACCGGGTGGCTTCGTCGACTTTGTTCTGTCGCAAGAGCAACTCGACGAAATCTTCCCGCAGGTTCAGGTCTTTTGGACGCTGCTTTGAAAGCACAGCGAATTCTGCCGCGGCTTTGTCGAGATCGCCGGTCTCGACATAGTAGTCTCCGAGAACCCGGTACATATTTGGTTGATCGCTTAAATCGTTCTTGGCCTGGTTAATGACCTGCTCGGCATCGGCTTTTCGATTTTGGGATACGTAAAATTCAGCCAGATTTCGGCGAGCTTTGAAACTTCGGGGATCCAGTTGAATCCCTCGCTTCAACAGGTCCTCAGCATCGGCCGTTCGTCCATCTTTTTGATAAAGCGCTGCCAGCGATTCGATGGCAGGCACAAATTTCGGATCAATTAATAATGCTTTTTTTAAGGTCGATTCAGCGACCGCCGCTTGGGTTGGGCTCTGCAATGCCGCCAGGCGCAAATAAGAATCCAGCCGATTTGGATCAAGGGCAATCGCAGTCTGTTGTTCCTTCAGCGCAGCCTCGCGTTTGTTCTGGGCGACGTCCAGATCAGCTTGCAAAGCATGAGCGTCGGCGCTGTTCGCATCTACTTTTAAAAGTTTGTCGACCACGTCCTGGGCTTCTGAAAAAGAGTGAGCCTGGATCAATAAATCTCCCAACTCGATCTGCGCATCAACGTTCCCAGGATCGATCTCAACCGTCCGTTTTAATTCACGATAGGCATCCGGCCAAGCCCCGAGACGCATGGATGTCTTAGCAAGCAGATAGTGAGCCTTCGCAAACTGCGGATCGATCTTGATCGCGTTTAGAAATTCAATTGCGGCTTCATGGTACTTGCCCTGCGTGAAATAGCGACTGCCGCTATCGAAGTACTTCTGCTTCCTCGCGTTAGGATCGCGGTTGCAAGCCAAAAAGCTTGTTAGCAGGATGCCAAGAGTTAGAGTGATTAACAAACGACGATTACGCATAAAACACCAATTGATGTGTCGAGCAAAGAGCAGTCACATGGAGAGCGTCATGAGGTTACTACGTTTGTGGGGGAAGATGTTAGTCGCTTTCAAGTGGCACCGTTCGTACGTCAAAAAAGAACAGCCCGACCGTATTCCGGCCGGGCTGCGTAGGAGACATGCTGGTTAGATAATTCTTTTCCGCCTTATGAAAGGCAGTGCAATCAGTCCAGAAGCCAGTAGCTGCAAATACACGGACGGTTCCGGCACAGACGTGGAGCCGCAAGTTGCAGGGCTGTTGGTCGTGCCATCGCCAACGTAAAACGTGCAACCCGCAATTGCAACGTGGGAGGCAGCGCTGTCGCCCTTGCTGTTAAATGCCAGCACTTGCGACGCGCTTGTCCAGCCGCCTCCCGTGAGCGTCACCGACACCGTGGTTGCGGCATTGGACGCATCTTTCTGGTTGAAGATCATATTAAAAGTTCCGAAGCCGGAAACGTTATTGGCCTGAGAGCACAGATCACATGCGTTCGAAATCATTTCCCCATCGCTGCTCAAACCAGTGAACACTCCTGTGTAACCAAGGGTTGTGTTGACGTTCAAGGACAAGCTTGAGCCGTCGATGATGCCATTGCTTGAGCCCGCTTGTGTGAATGTAATGGTCGCATTACCGGTGCTGTTCAGCTTTACGGTGACGTCCACGAATGGACCCCCGGGAATTCCGCTATTGCTCAGGGTGAATGTGCAACTGGTGGTTGTGCCAACGCAGTCGCTATCGGCCATGGCGGCTGTCGCGGCAAAAAGCGCGAATGTAAAACACAGGATTAAAAACTTGAAGTGGCGCATTCTAATCTTCTTTCTGGGAGCAAGCTCCAACCCACCGTGCCCGCCACGCGAAAATGCGACAGGACATCAGCGAAACTCTATCTCACTACGAAAATCTGTCAAGCCTGATAATTTTTGCAAGGGTTGCAACCACTTGCAACTTTGGAGACAACTTAACTCGCGTGTAATCAACATCTTAGGCGGAACTCCCGGAGCGGATATAGGTCACGACAGACTATTTCATCCAATGTGGTGTAAAACGCCGTCGACTTTCTAAATTTGATAAAAGTATGAGTGCGAGAAGGCATCGCTCTTTTCGGGCAAACAGAAATTAAAACCGTCACTGTAACTGTCTTCTACAGGCTGCCCAGAGCTGCAGCAATCCTTTCGCCAGCATGCCCATCCCAAAGCGGCGGAATCGTTCCCTTCTTCGCCTTGCCAGATAGGATCTTCGCCAACTCGTCACTCAGTTTCTGTCTGTCTTCCCCGACCATTACGTTAGTCCCGGCGCTGACAGTTAACGGCCGCTCAGTGTTGCTTCGCAGCGTGAGGCAGGGCACGCCAAGATAAGTGGTCTCCTCCTGAATGCCGCCGGAATCAGTTATTACCAACACCGCTCGGCTCTGCAGAGCCAAAAATTCGATGTAAGGCAAGGGCTCAGACAGGTGCAATTTTTCCGCAACCTCTCCAATTTCTTTAATTCGCTGTCGCGTCCGCGGATGCACCGGAAAAATCACATCGAGACTCTGGCTGATCTCGGCGAGTGATCGGAGGATACTTCTCAGGCTTTCGCTATCGTCAACGTTGGATGGACGGTGCAACGTAACCAGCGCGTAGCTCTCTGGAAAGCCGTTGGTTGAGATATTCGCCGCGGCTGGCAAAAGCCGAACCAGCGAGTCGATCATGACATTCCCAACCCGATGAATCTTCTCTGGCGGGACGCCTTCGCGCTTGAGGTTCGCGTCGGCATCTTCAGAGGGAGTAAACAGGAGATCGGCCAGTCGGTCTGTGACCACACGGTTGATCTCTTCCGGCATGGTCCAATCAAAAGATCTCAGCCCGGCCTCCACGTGTCCAATGCGAATGCTCAACTTTGCAGATACGAGCGCGGCGGCGACTGTCGAATTTACGTCACCATAGACCAATACGAAGTCCGGCCGGCGATCTAGAACGACCGGCTCGAAGTGGGTCATGATCTCGGCAGTTTGGCGGGCATGGCTTCCAGAACCAACCTCAAGATTCACATCCGGCGCCGGCATCTCCAATTGGGAGAAGAAAACATCAGACATATTGGCGTCGTAGTGCTGTCCGGTGTGGACCAGCGTTTGTCTGACACCACTCAGATTACCGAGCGCCCGCAGCACGGGCGCAGCTTTCATAAAATTCGGCCGGGCCCCAACCACATGAAGAACATGCATTCCCAGATTTTAATCGATGGAACCCCTGCTCTCGATGCTTTGCTGTTTAACATACCCACGTCCCATCTTGGGTCAGCCATCACCGCGGATCTCACCCGGAAACGTGCGCCAGTTCATGCATTGCTGACAACCTAACAGGCTTACTTTCCCCCCTACGCAGCAATGCCGCAACCGGAACCAATGCTATTAAGCCCAGGAGATAGAAGACGACTCCCCCCGAGGTATGCAGCCAACCGTGCAGGAATGCCGGGTTCACATATGCCGCCAGTAGATATATGGTGACAATCCTCACGCCGTTTTTAAAAACAAGAATCGGAACTATTGCGAGCACCAGAAGCACTCTTCTGTAGGTTGATCGCAGCGCAAATTCGGCCGCCACTAGCATGGTTACCAGCAATGCGACACTCGATCGGATCCCGCTGCACTCTTTCGCCACTTCCAGGTCAACCATTGGCAAATGGAGGATGAATCCCTGCTTTAGCACGGGCACATTCAGCATCCGCAGCAGTGCATAAGCCACATCTGAAGACCCCACTTGTAGAGCAAAAATAGCTCTATCGATGATGAAACCGGGAAACGGGATCAGTAACAAGAGGAAGAGCAACGGAAATCGAGCTCGAATAAACGAGTCTCTGCCGTAGCAAAAAACAAAAATTGAAAGCCATATGATCACCAGCGAGAGGATCTCCAGAGCCAGTTTTTCCGAGTTCAAAGGCTGGTACATGCTCACCAGCAAGAGAATTAATCCGAGTAGAAATAGCCCCAAAGCAGCAATGATCGTTCTCTTCGGGTTCGAATCAACTCTAACTGAGAAAATCTTGTGTCGTTTCAGATAAATCAAAAAAATACTGAGAGGGGCAATTAGCAGGACGTGGGAACCGTAGTCGTGGGTAAGAGTAAAGCTGATCAGACTTCTTAGCGGCGCCCAAAATACAAGACAAGACACAGCTATTAAAAATCCAAAATAGAAATGCCGCCTGGAAAACACATTCCGCGTGACTGATTCCGCAGCCGTTTTTTTTCGGTCATTTAGCATACTTATCGTCTTTTGAGTTCCGCACATGCCTTGGTGGTTTCAATAAATCCAGGTGAGCCCATCCAGGCTATGATGCGAGCAATTTTCAGGCCATCGTTAAAGGCACCTACTTTAATGGCATTTCACAGGTACTCCTGTTTTCACTTGCCGTGTTTTCTTGGGCTTAGTTCAATTGCACTATTCTGAACAATGGCCTCCGCCAGCTGTGTCTATGGCTCGGCAATGCTCCTTCAAATCTGCAGTTTCAATTGCGCGTAGGAGCAGAGTCTATCCCAAGACGATCATCCAAAACCGCAATCATTACTTTCGTAACGTGAGTATGTCTGTCCGGGACCAATGTTTTTCGCCTCTTCGCGTCCGCTATCATAAGTACCCGAGAGTCTCATTGACGCGCCTTCTTAATTTTATTGCGGGATCTTGTGCTGAGCTCCGGGAGCGCAATTGAATTGCGCCGTTTAGCTCGTTAACAAATGTCGATTATTTTAAGTCTCTCACTTTTTCTGCCAGAAAACCACGACGTTACTAATTCATGCCTGAGCGGCTAAGTAGGGGTTGCAGTTCATATACCAATTTCTCATCAACGCATTTGGCATACGCAATTACTGCGCGTTCAGAACCCCTGCCTTCAATACGCCAATCATCTCCGTCCCGTACTAGCTGCATTTTGCTGCGTGCCCGCCACCAAGAGTCGATTTCCGAAGGAAGAGCTTGCCATATCTTTCTTGTTGCACAAAGCTCACGCAGATAAATCAGCAGGTCGACATACAGGCGCTTAACTCCCTCGTGCGCTACATAGTCGGGATGAACGATGAAATTGATCAATCCATTTTTTCCCAGGATTACGCCAATCTGCGTCTTCCACAACGCAATAGAACGTTCTGAAAGCAGATGAAAAAGCGTGTAATCCTGAGTCGCGGTGACAGGAAGTTCAACCATATTCCCGATGAAGTAAGGCATGACCGTGCAACATCCACCCCTTTGAGGATCCAGGTGCGCGGCGTTGGGGATCGAAGAATCATAAGAAAAGTTCAGGACATCAAACCATTCTGGTTTTCGGTACAAAACCGCGGACCGGAATCCTTTGGCGCCGTATTGGTTTGCATATTTGTTGATCAGCCTTGCGCGCCGCAGAAATTCCCGGCGCTCATCAAATAACCGCCCGTCATGGCTGAAATCTTGTATGGCAATCTCGAATCCTCTATCGCGAATCCCTGCCAGAAAACTTTCCGAGACGGAATACGACCCTTGCGGCACCACGTTAAAAGAAGCTCTCATCCTATACTCATCATTTATATCCATGAGTTCGCGGCAGGCATCCCGGCCGACCGCGGCCTCTACATCGTGCGTCATCATTAGCGAGCCATCGCAACCCTCTGGCCAGAACCAGATAAATGGAATCCGATCTGCCCCGCTGGCTCGGAGTGACAATAACAAAAGCTCTTCGCATAGATGCTCTACAGTCACGTCAACCGGCCAGTTCGGGAAGGACAGGCCGCGCCATCCGCGCAGCTGGAATCTTTGTATACCTTCGCGAATCGAGCGCGGTAAAGATGGCCGAACCTGATAATAGGCGCGCTTCGCAACCTTCCGAATCCAGGACTCCCGACCGCAATAGCGTTCGAATTGAAAATTTTCGATAATCTCCGTGGGATCGAACGGAAGGTAAGCCTCAGGTTGGTTAATTCGGACGTCCTGGCTGACGTCGTAAAGTGCTGGACCGACTCGCGGGCTTCGATACCCTGCCGCCGATCGCCCATAAATGGCGTTCGCCCTAAAGCGAAAAAAACCTGAATCGGAATCTGCGATATTTTGCAGCTTAATGTTGAGGAATGCCGCTGGGCAGCGGTAATGCTCAATTAGTGCCCTCGCGGGATGGGTCATAGGATGTTCAAAATTCTGGATTATTGTCTCACGGCCTTTCGCCCCTGGTTGTAAATCAATTGTCTCCCTCAACCAAAATGCCTGTACAGTAACCGTCCGCCAAATGTCATTAGACCTTTCGGAACGTAACTCGCCAGCTTTCGATACCTTGACATTTCGCTGTTGCCCGCAATGGCAGATGACTTCGCAGGATAGCGAAAATAGTTCAGATAACTTCTGGCCGCGCCAAGTCTGTCTTTGAAAAGGTTGAGGCCCTTGTCGTCCAGGTCGGAACGGCCCAGATCGAATTCTTTCAAACCACTCGTCTTTGCCTCGATGATTGCTTGCCAAAGCAGCAACTGCATGCCACCGAATCGAAAAAATCTCTCGTCTGTGCCTCCGTACTTATATACAAGAGAATCTTTGAAACGAATAGTGAGAATACCGGCCACCGGCGCTCCCTGCTTTGAAGCCACGCGGACCGTCAGCTGATCCCTAAATCCATTCAGTAAATTGGAAAACCATTTTCTTGGCTGAGGCGGAACTTTATGACGAGATCGGGTCTGTACTAGGAGTTGGTAAAATTTGCCGAGTAATTCTTCTGACCTGCCAACTTCACAGGTAAGTTGCTCCCTCTCAGCACGTTTGATTTTCCGTTGAGTCGAGCTCTTGTGCAGCCCCTCATGGAGTGAATTCAGGTCAGGCTCAAGATTAAGCTTGTGAAGGTAGAACTGATCCGAGCGTCTAAGCTCACCGAGGACCGCATCGTTCGGCAACCTGCATTCGATATATCTCCATCGCTCCCGTTCCTTATCTTGAAGCACAGCTTGAGATATCTGCTGTAATTCCGTATTGCTATTAGTCAACGGGTCGCAGTGGTCGGAAAAAGGGAGGGATACCAGACGAGCCCCAGTAAGCCAACTATGAATACGGCAAAATACCCAGCCGTTAGCTAATGGTTTTCCCGGGGCGGAGGTGGTGTACGCCACAGGTTCGTACGCGTAGGTTCTTTTAAGCGCACCTAGCCAGCCTCGAGTGTGAAACACGGAAGCCCGTGAATGTCTCTCCAACAATCCTGGCCAACGGTCATCAGTGAGCGGATCGATCTCATAAACGCCCATCTTGTGTCCAACTCCCCTGACGCCCGCACCATTGTGTATTCTACCTCGCTACTGTAACTGAATAATCGGCGCGATGGACGGAACCCCATTCGAGTTCACCAGGAAGAGCATGTAATATCCCGGCGGCGCCTGATTAGCATTTGCAGGCGCGGTAAGAGTTAAACCACCAGCGGTTTGCTGGAATGAGCTGGGGACGAAGCGTGTATTCATATCGAAGAAGTGAGTCACTGCTCCGGTTCGGATCAAGACCGCGCTCGTGATCGATGTTGCGTCAGGCGTGGCGACAAAGAAATTCTGTCCATACGAAATTTGCGCTGGTGCCTGCGTAATCGTTGGACGGGGCCCCTTGAAAAGGTAAGGCGGCGAGAAAAACTCTGCGCTCAACTGATCTGGGACGTTGCCAAAGTCCGCCCCCATGCCAGATTCAACGACTCGCCCATCTGGGAGCAGCAGCGCCGTGCCATGGTATTCGCGGGGCGTGTGCATAGATGCTAAGGTCTTCCACGTTTGGGTGGTAGGAGACCACAGCTCCGCTGCATAAACGGCATTGCTGATGTTGCCGCCGTTCTTGTCAGTTTCTCCCCCGGTTGCCAGAACTGTGCCGTCCGGAAGCTCCGTAAGATTCAGGAATGATCTTGGATAGGCCATAGAGGCGGTCTGTTTCCACTTCGCCGACGGTTGCGTCATATCGAGTACGTAGGTGGTGTTTGCTGAAGATCCAGTCTCCTGACTGTCGGAGGCACTGCCCGCCTTCATTATTTTGTCCGGCAGATACATGACGGAACTGCCGCCATCTGTGATGTTGGGATCCACGGTTGACCAGCTCATCGTGTTCAGGTCCAGAATGTCAGTGACGGTGGCGTACTCCGACCCGTTCACGTGAATCAAGCGCCCATCAGATAACTGGTAGATGAACGGGTAGGTCTCGAAAGGATTGTTCGCATTCGTTTCCTTCGTCCACGTATTGGTAGCTGGATCATAAATTTCGGGAATTCCGGCATTGGTATGGTTCGTCGTTTGCCAGCCGCCCATGACTATGACTCGGCCATCAGCAAGAGTGGTTGCCGTCGGATACCAGCGGGAATAGAACATCTTCGGAAGGATTGTCCAGGTGTCGTTTGCAGGATTGAAAATTTCTGCGCTCGGAATTCCGATTTGCGAAGTACCGTGCCCACCTACGGCGAGAATGCGGCCGTCTGGAAGCATCGTCTGCCCCGAGCAAAATAAATCCACCGGAGCCGTAATGCTGGTAAACGTATTGTTGGTGTAATCCCAAACCGTGGGTGTCGATCCATCCTGGTAAAAGAGAAGAGTGTTGTTCTTCAGCAGTACCAGGTTCACCGCGACTGCCGGAAGATTCACGGGTGAAGACCAACTCCCCACGGCAGCCAGATCGCCGGAATTATCCACCGTTACCGTAATCGGATTGGCCGCCGCGCTTAAACCCGCTGAGTTGTAGGCAATCGCTGATAGGGTGTGGGTTCCCGGCGTCGCGGTAGTGGTGTCCCAACTTATGGAATATGGAGTCGAAGTCACCCGCGCTCCGAGATCAGTTTGATCCAACAAGAACTGCACGCCGGTTACTGCCGACCCCTGACTGGCCGCATTTGCTGAAATAGTCACAGTACCAGAGACCGTTGCGCCTGGAGCCGGAGAATTGATGCTAACTGTGGGCGGCGTCCCTCCTCCTCCGGCAAGTGACGGTAACACCTCTGCGATTGCTAAGTTATAGCGGTCAGTCGTGGGAGCGGTGTCATTAATCTGCACGACAGTGCCGCTTGTAGGAGTGGGATTCGTTTGTCGCTGGACCCAGTATGTGTCACCTGAGGATGTCAGGATTTGATGAATGAGTGTCTGTCCCGTCCCGAGGGTCCGGGCAATTGCTTTATCGAAATCATCCCCCACTCCTAACACCCAAGAGTTATTCCTGGTCGTAGTAAGGGTCGCGGTTGGCGCTCCAGATGCCGCGCTTGCGCCCCCAACCGCACCTATGGCTCCAGACCCGTTGGATCCTGAGATATCAGCTCCAATGAAACTAACAACCGTAATGGACGAAAGAACGCTTTGCGAGATCGTCGCTGTGACTGTAGCGTTGGAGAGGGCGGTAGGCGCGAAAGCGCGCCAAATCTCCGCCGTACCACTCTGCGCGTTTGTACGCCTTACCAGTACCCAGGTGAGGGATCCTCCAGTTATGCCGGTTACAGTTGTACTAGACCCTGACAGGTGGTCTGAGGCCACAAAAGCAAGCAACAGTTCATTTCCAGAATTTGTCGAAAAAGCAGGGGTAGTGACTGTGGTGGCCTTTGCTGTCGCGTCTTTGGAGACGGTCACGTCGACTGCCAGGGCGCCGGTGGTCACCGGCTGTGCCGTGAAATTCAGGTTGCTTACAGATCCGCCATTGACGGTAGCGGATTGCGATGGTGGAACAAAGGTTTCACCCGCTTGATTCGGAGTAACCGTGTAAGTGCCGTTCGTAAGATTCGCGAAGCTATAATTCCCGTTAACATCTGCACTTGTTGTTGCATTTGATCCGCTTAATGTCAAGACCGTCCCGCTGCCGAGAGATGCCGGACTGACATTTCCTGAGATGCTCCAAGTCGGATTCGCCGTCGCCGCGAAGTTAATGCTTGCAGGATTTCCCCCGCTGATCGTGACTGCCTGACTTGTTGGATTGAATGTGAATCCTGAATTCGAGGGCGTTACCGTGTAAGCACCATTTGGCAGGCCAGTGAAGCTGTAATTCCCTTGCCCGTCCGCCGTCGTAGTCGCACTCGCAGCACCGCTCAGGGTTAAGGTTGTTCCGCTGCTTGCAGTCGCCGGGGTTATGGTCCCCGTGATGCTCCAAGTTTGCAGCGCAAAATTAACGTTGGCAACATTACTTCCGGCAATTGTTACAGTCTGGCTGGCCGGATTAAAGGTCTGCCCGGATTTGCTCGGCATCAACGTGTAGGTGCCGTTTGCAAGGTTCGCAAAGCTGTAGTTCCCTGTGCCATCAGGCGTGGTCGTTGCTATTCCACCTCCCGGAAGGCTCAGAGTGATTACGCTTCCATTCACAAGAGATGCGGGACTCAGCGTGCCCGAAATCGTGGACGCGGAACCACCGCCCGTTGCTGCCAATACTTCTACGATGGCGAGGTTATAGCGGTCGGCAGTGGGCGCTGTGTCATTGATGCTCACGCTAGTGCCACTGAGCGGTGTAGGGCTGCTCTGCATCTGCACCCAATAAGTGTCACCGGTGGAAGAAAGATATTGATGTACCAACGCCTGTCCTACAGGAACCGTTCTAGCGATCGCATTATCGAAATCATTACCGACACCAAATACCCACGATCCCGGTTGCGTTGTCACCAACGTTGCAGTTGGAGCGCCCGAGGACTTACTGGCACTTGTAGTGGCGCCAATAGCGCCAGAACCATTGGTTCCCGAGGTATTAACGCCTGAAAAGCTCAGTACCGTCATTGAAGAAGCGACACTCTCCGAAAGGGTGGCAGTAACCGTTGCGGCGCTTAGCGGAGAAGTGGAGAACGCCCGCCATATCTCGGACGTGCCGCTTTGAGCATTGGCACGGACCACCAGCGTCCAGGTCAGACCTCCACCAGCCACACTGCTTACCTGAGTGTTCGCGCCTGAAAGGTGATCGGTCGAAATAAAGGCAAGCAGCAACTCACTGCCTGACGCGGTGGAAAAGGCCGCAGTAGCGACCGTGATTTTTGCAGTCGCTTGGTTCACAGAGATGTTGGCGTCGATGGCGATCGCGGCCTTCGCCGGGTTCGCGAGAAGGCTGACGAACAATAGTGTCGGAATAGCTACAGTCAAGTTGCGAAGACGGTTTGCGGTTGTCACTGGTTTCTCCTGCCCTGGGAACTTTAACTTCGTGAGTCACGAAGGCTTTGAAATTAATCTTTTAGGCTCAAAAGGGACTGTTGCTGATAGTTGCTGTGACGAGAATGGTATGGGCCCGCTCCACGGGAGCCATAGGTGTTTGGATGACCCGAAAACTCTCATCAATGGATCAGAGTTTTAACTTCCTTGAACGCCAGACACTGAGGTTTCAGTGAAGACCTGCGGCAGTCGATGGGAGCTCGACTCGAACCGTTCCCATCATTCCGCCATCGACGTGCTGCATTATATGGCAGTGAAATGGAAACGTGCCTACAATTCTGGGATCGCGAAAATCCATTCGCAATACGAGAACAGGATACTTGCTCAAACCATCCCATGCGGGCACGTCGATGGTGTCGCGCAAAGTGGGCTCTTCCCAACGTGTAAATCGGCCGCCCACCACTATGAAATGCAGTTGATGAACATGAAAAACATGCGACTCTCGGGACCGGTTCTCGATCGTCCAGTCCTCGACGTCGCCTGAGTGAACGATAATCGGCTCTGTGGTGTGAGGATCGAAAACCGCTGGCCTGTGTCCTTCTTCAGTAATAAAGAACAAGGTAGCACTGTTAGGATTACTCGGATCGACTAGCTTTTCCGAGAAATACAACGTGCGCTTTTTCACCGGTCGCACAGTCGATAAGGGCGGAAGCGGCGGTTGCGGCGCTACGGTTGCTGATTCCATAACAGTAGCTGAATCCGATTCCGATGGAATAATCACAGCCAGGGGCCGAGCTGAGTCCACATCGTCCAGGCCTACCCGCAACGCTGGTTGCGCCACGCGTTTTGTGGTAACGGGCATATCATCATCTTCAGCGCCCCGAAAAACCGCATTTGTAACGAGGTGTCCTGAGACACCTGGCGGTGGACCCGTCACAATAAATTCGCCGCGTGAGGCAGGTGGCAGAAAAATATGCGTCGTCTGGGGCGCGTAGTTCTCTGCTCCGGGCTCCCCATACTTCAGAGGAACGCCGTCGAGTGCGACGATACAAAAACTTTGCCGCTTGCCTCCATACTCGATTCCCAAATCAAGATACGTGTCCGCAGAAGCATTCAGTACTCGCCAAAATTGACGTTCCAGCGGCTTCATTTTGATTACTGCAGGGGGATACTTCGGGTACGGCAGCAAAATGTTATTGATCGAAATCTGCTTGGTAGGCCGCTTTGGATCGAGCTTTTCCGCCGGCGAAGGCTCCGGCATTTTTTCGTCCCGCACAACTATCACGCGTTCATGCAGCCCCGCAACCCGCGGAACCACACGCTCCATTCCTTCCACGATGATGGCTCCTGAAGCTCCACCCAGCATCTGATCTTCGGTGAATCCATGCACATGCGGGTGGTACCAAAATAATCCTGGGGTTTGGTTTTTTGGAATGTGGACGCGGTATTCAAATGGCGGATCGCCTGGCTCTATGAGCGTCTTGAGAGTGTCGTCTTCATGGCAGATTGGCGGCAGAGCCAGACCGTGGAAGTGAAGATTCGTGGCGGCCGGACTCATCTCGCCACCCATACACGGATCATGCTTACCGGAAGTAATGTGCCTCATTGCATCGTGTTTTGAAGATCCAAGTTTGGTGGATGCGAATGACATTTCATTTTTCAGAGTGAGTATGAGCGTATCATCAGGCTGCACACGAAGCGTTGGAGACTGGTTCTTTTGCGCGTCGACATAGCAATAACGCATGTGCCCGTTGGCATCAGGCGAGTTGCGCATAGTTAGTGAGACTTTAAGGACTCCATTCTTGCTGCGGAGATCGGTGGGCTCTCTGACTTCACTGCCCTCCGATGCACGTGTGCACGCTTGCAGAGATTGGGTTGACCCTGGTGCTTTTTCATGCGGCTGGGCAAGCGCCGCCACAAATGCCGTCCAAACTAAAAGCAAGCACGAAAGCCCGTGCAACACGCGCCTTGGCGTCCTCTCCTTCGCATTAAAATATTTTGATAACATCGGAAATTGATCGAGTATCTACAACGGTCGAGCATGTTTCATCAGGGTAGCAGAACTATCGGTGCAAACTTAACACCGAGTATATTTTTGTCCCGACCGATAAGATAACCAGCGTACATCGGGTACTCATTCCGTTTACAAACCTACTCTCCGGACAGATGCCTGCAACAATAGATTAGCCAACGCTTTGAACATCGTGCCTTGCCCCCAATGCAGCATCGGTGTTTTCACTTTTTTCCAGCCCAGGTCGCGATAGTAGAAATGACCGTCACCGGCCTGCATGTTCCGGATGGTCCATTCAGCAACCTTTTCAGCTAGGAGGAGCGCGTCCGGATCGATCTCCGAACAAAATGCCAGCGTGTCGATGGCCTGCGCCGCGCATTGAATATCTATCGGTAGCGCCTGATTATGGTAATACTTCGGTCTGCCGTCCGGCTCGATGAAGTTTTCTTTGAAGTATTGGAAGCCGTGCTGAAGATTGGACTCAAACTCGCAGTCACCGCTGCTGTCAATGTAGCGTTTCAGGCAATCTAGATTGTATCCAGTGTGAAAGTTGTCGATCCAGTGATACTTCTGTGCTTCGCCATAAAACCAAGAGCCGTCCTCATTTTGCCGGACGCAGCTGTATGTCATCGCGCTCTTTGCTAATTCAAATGCACTACGGTCTCCCGTATGGGAGCCTACTCGCGCGAGCAATGCCGCGCCAAGCATATTGGAGTTGTGAATTGAACTTTGCCCATTCGGAATATAACTGAGACAGGCGCCTCGATCTGTTTGTTCCCGGGGGAGCGTTTTTATCCAGTCCGCCACACTCGCTGCTACGTCGAGATAGGTTTTGTTTCCCAGAACCTCGTAGCCATCGAGGAACGCGAATCCTATCAGGCTGCTCCAAACGATCGTAGGAGTGTACTTGTCAATAGTCCCTGCTCGGGTCGAAAACGAAAAGTGATTCCCCCAGCAGTACTGCTCATAATTCGGAGCCCTATTCTTGATGAGCCAATCAAAGCAGAACTCCGCTCGCTGGCGATAGCTGGGATCGCGGGTGAAAGCGTACATTTTCGTGTATCCCCAGCCAAAATACCCCATCCCCTTGGTAGAGGTATGGGGACGAATGCCAATCCATGGCCGAATATGGATGGGCGTTCTGAGCACCGAGGCGGTTAGCAAACGCTTCAAGAAGTGCGAGTTGAAGGTGAAATGCTGTAAAAAAGACAAGCTACCGTCGCCGGGATCATAAGCGCGGTAGTTGTGTCCTTCCACCCAGGACGCTAGTGCCTCAACGCTTTGCTGCACGGTCCTACTCATACTGCGATGCCACTCGCGCGTGCACGGTCCCATTCAGCTGGCATAGTAAGTCGATGTACTTCCGCTTCTCACTTGTCCAGGAAAAACGGTTACGTAAAGCCACGGAACGCTCTCTGTAGGGCAAGAGAATGCTGGGATTGTCGGCAATTGCATCCATGATTTTGCTGAGAGAGATCGGGTCATCCCAGTCAAAGAACATACAGTCCTGTTCACTGAGGTAATACGAAATTGCACTGCTACGAACCGAAACCACAGGAAGTCCCATACAGATATATTCGACAAGTTTCAAGGGAAGCGCGAAGTCGGTGACAGATGAAATTTCAAGCGGTACGAGACCTACGTCACAGTCGGCGATGTGCTCCGCGATAGCGTGTGCTGGATAGCTGCGGTTTTCGAACTCGACAATGGGTTCCAGTTTGAGTTCAACTATCATTTCCTTCAGGCGCTGGCTGAAGTCTCCCTCGCCGATGATCTTTACTCTGATGCGATCACGGCGCCGAACTTCCTTCAATGCGTTCATCAAAATACCCAAGCCCGAACGCTCGAGAATCGTTCCGTGAAACGCAAATCGGATTTCTTCGCCAATGTTAAATGAAGGCCGCAACGGGAAGAGCTTTTCATCCGCGAAGTTCGCTACTACCTCAACGGATTCAGGCTTTAGGCCATGTTTCGCAAGAATGCCGAATTTAACCGGGTCATGTACGGTAATCACTCGCGCGCAATATGCCGCGCTAAGCCGTTCTTGCCAAAGCAGCGTGCGATAAAAAAAACCTTTTTCTTTGCCTTTAAATTTTGAGGCAAAGGTATTAGGCATAGGATCGTGAATGTCCAGTATGATCTTCGCCCCGAGCATCCAGGGGATGAGAGTGCTGAACACCAGAAAATCTGGCATGTTGTTAACATGAATAACAACATACCGGCGCCTGATAAACAGTCCTGTAGTCTTTATAAAACAACGAAAAAAGAACGTTAGATACGCCAGCAGATATTGAAAGTAACCTCTACCTCGATATTTAGCCTGAGCCACCCTGATGACCCGGACGCCATGAATGAATTCCATCCCAGGCGTACCCGGTCTGCGAAGCGCCAGGAAATCTACTTCAAATCCACCTTCGACCGCGGCTTCTGCTTCGCGGATCACGCGTGGGTCGGTTTCATAGTAGGTGTACCCCACCATGAGAACCGGTCTCTTGTATAAAGGTGAACTCAATGCAACACTCGGGAATCGAGCGTTTGTATAAGTCTCTGGAAGTCAGCGCTCAGCATGGGGTCAGCGAGAACATTCTCCGGATGCACCAGCAGAACAACGTCCTGCTGAGGAGCGCGCTCTAACAACCAATCTATCGTGAACGTCTTAGTATCTCGCCAATGCGGCTCCAGCCAGAACGCAGATGGAAACGTCAACAGGCCTTTCGCGGTTGTAATAGGAGGCAGAGTGGGGTCCTCCAGATTCCCAAGAAATAACCGCATTGAGGCGCGTTCAGCCCATTCTGTATATTTGGCTGGTTCGTAGGGTGCGTAGTGATGAAGCCCGTACTTGCCATTGCCTGATCCGTGTTTAGAAATCGCCAACATTTGTTTTCCAAAGTAGGCCTGCAGGATTTCTACTTCTTGACTGAACGTCTCGAATGATCGCGAGTTTTCCAAATGCAATCCGACCTCGTGGCCTCCGGACTCTAGCAGATCGAGCACCGATTGCGATGGCAGCGTGCATCGCCGGAAAAACACATATGCTCGTGCTTGAGCGTCATTAAGCCAACTCAACATCGTTCGCAACTCAGACAGATATCCAAATACCGGAATTCGCGGCAGATAAAGATCTGAGCTCAACCTGGAAAGCAAATGACGTGCCAGCGGCTTTCTCCCATATGGCCGGTCGACATCAATTCGTATGATCAGAGCCATGAAGCTTCAACGACAAATGCACAAACCATGTTTTGCTTACAGTGCCGCCTGCTTAGTCAAGCGAAAACGAATGATTTCGTAGGCCTGGAACACCGGCAGTATCTGCGCGCCCGACTGAATTGAGTACTTCACAATGTCTTCAAACAATTCAGGAACACATCCGTACCGGGTGGGCTGCTCACAAATGTCATGCGTAGCGAAAATCAGCCAGCCGTTTGCTTCGCAATTCGCATCAATCATGCGTTTTATTTTGTCCGGAGTATCTCTGGTTTTTTCCAAAAAGTAAGCGGAAAGATAGTTAAGATCTACGGTCCCAACATTAAAGCTCTGGCCTCCGCCTCGTGAGCACTCAAAATACTTCGATGTCAGATATTTCGTTCGGGCACGCGGCACCCCAATTGGATATGAGAGCGTCTTGAACGAAGCACTCGGAAGAATTGTGCTCAAGGCCTCAGAATTTTGGGTAATCGCTTGCTCGAAGCTGTTCGGATTCGTGTCCCACGCGTGACAGTGGCCGAATGTGTGGCACCCCAGCTCGTGTCCTTGTTCCACCACCCCTTTTAAATCTTCAACCAAGAACATTTCGCCGGTCGGAGCTTGCTTTCCCATCAGGCCGAGCGATGCGTAGTAAGTTCCTGCTAGTCCAAAAGACTGCAAAATTTTTCCGCCGGTGAGCAAAGCAGAACGCGGAAAGTCATCGAACGTGAACGAAATAATAGGAGTGCGCAGGCGGACATCAAACGGACGCTTGCAAAGATATCGCGCTGTAGCCCGCTGGTATTTACCTTGGGCTTTGGTTACCAGCCGAGAAAGCGGTTTCAGGGTTGCTTTCGAATCGTTCATTGAGCGCACGGTCTTGTCTTTCCCAACAGTCGACTCTGTTTTAGAAGTCGCCGGGACTCCCAAGATTCCCACCGTTGCGCCAGCCGCGTACGAATCCGTCGACCCTTGGTGCGCCAGGAGCCTTCCATTAAGTGAACTCCAAAATCTCCAAAGCAATTCCAGTTATCTTCATCGCACACATCATCGGGAAAAAGCACTGTAACGGTCTTCGCAAGCTGCGGGTTTTCAGCAAACGTCCGAGAGACCAATCCTGGTCCCGTTGTATTTAGCACGACGTATTCGGACCTGAGAATGAGCGGGGCGCCATGCAACATTGGCTTAACCCAACTGGGATCGGTCTGCGCCTTCACACAATTCTCAATGACGGCCTCAAGAAAAGGATGCCCCGGCGCTGCGCCAAACGCATAGTTTCCGATCTCCCAATCCATTTTATGGCGCTCCCTTAAAAAGTGGCTGATGGTAAGCCCCTCGAATGGAAATACACAGCCGCATTGCAACAGAGTTGAGAGGCCGGTCGCTAGCAGCACATCCAAATCAAAGTAGAAACCGCCGTGCCTGAAGACCGCAAGATAACGAAAGAAATCATATCGTTGAATAGGAAATCGAAACGATTCAAATACCTTGCGATACTGCGGGAATTCTCTATCAATGAAAGCGTTCACGTCGCGGTCGTCAAAAAATAGATATTCATATTCTGAATTCAGAGTCCTTATGGTACCGAGCATTGCGCGTGTGCGCAGCGAGTGTTCGGAATTTTTGCCTGTCTGGATAATCCGCTTTGGAATCGAGCTCTGCACGCGATCTACGATATGCGAATTGTAGGGTAAAACAACTTCGGCTGATTTCATCAGAGTGCCGCTCAGGAGTTCAATATGCCTGGGGTGTTGCGGGGGAGGGACCACAAAAATCTTGCCGGATCCACCAGTCGAGCATGGATCCGGCATCGAGGTTCAAAGTTGCTTATTGAACAATCGCCGTCAGACTGCTTGGAGGATTAGGCGACGCTCCACCTCCACCGCCCCCGCCGCCTACCGTACCAGTTACAAGAGGGTGTGGATAGGTATACGGAAAATAGTGGACGCTCCACGTATTTGTTGCGGAGCAGGTATAAAGAGTTCCCTGTGAGCCCTGGTCAGTTGCGAAGTAGCCGACACCGCCGCGCCCTTGATCCTGCGACAGAACAGAAGGTGTCGGAGTACAACTCGAGGGGCGATTCGCTAAAGTGCCGAATCCTACTCCCGAACTTCCGTTGAACGGCGAAGAATTGGAGCCCTGCGGCCCCTTACCCACCTCGTCATAATAGTCGCGATTAGCTGAAAAGTAAGTAGACTCTCCCGCTTCATCGGCCGCCGACACTTTGTTTCCGGTGATGGTGTCCCGGTTGTTCCAGGCATATACCGGGTAAAGCAGGTGCGCAAGGTAATCTCGCCCCGGTTGGTAAATCGTGGGGTATGATCCGCTATACTGCGCGGGATAACCCGCTGCGATGGATAAAGCAGCGGAGTTGATCGGCTCGCTGACCGGAGTAAATGTATTGTTGAAGAACATTTCTTCAAACGAACCTTGGTGGTGAATCAGACGATAGCCGTCGGGAACATCGGAGCCAGACGTAGCGATTACGTGATTGTTGTAGACTTCCCAGTTAGCGGCTCCGTTTCCGTGCCCTCCGGCTGTTTCGGCGGAGTGAATCGTCACTAGGGCGTTGGTTACCGTGTTGTAGCGAAATACCATGGCAGCCATTGGCCCCCAGCCATCCACGGCTCCGGTTCCGGCGTCGGTCATATTGGCGACGGCGATCGTGTTGTTTTCTATGAATAGGTTGTTGGCCGTTCCCTGCTGACTGGCGGGCGCATTAGAATCCGCAGCTCCGATGATCTGCACGGCGGCAAATGAACTTCCGCTGGAAAACGTGTTGTGATCGATGACGCCGTAGACGTATTGCTTAGAGGTATTTTCCCCGATAGTGATGACGGTAGACGACGCCGAGATTCCAGTGCATGTATTGTGGTCAAAACGGAATTGGCTGATAGTTCCGGAGCATCCTCCAGCAGGGCAGGTCCACACCAAGCCTCCGGCAGATGTAAAGGTGAATCCCGAGATGCGGTACAGTTTGGAGGAACTCCCGCTCGGAAACCCGAACGTTGTACCGCCAGAAGACACTGTGCATGTACTCGCGCACATGAAGCTAATACCCTTCGAAAGCGAAGGGGTAATTACGGACCCCCAATTGTAAGATCCTCCAGCAAACGTCACTGTAGCGCCATCGCTGGCGCTGCTAACTACATTGTTAACATCAGAGACCGAAGCCCCAGCCGGGCAGGACCAGCTTGTCCCACTTCCCGAACAGGCGGCTCGCGCCGGAATCGCAGAGAATATTGAGATTAGTCCAATGAGGTAAATCAGCTGCCGAATCGGAGCCGATCGGATTATCATAGCTTTCCCTCGTAACAAAAATTTCTTCACTCAGTCGCATTGTCGCAAACCGATGTCTATAGTCACAACTGACTAAAGACTCACGACCCACAGGCCAACTGGACAAGCCGATTGCTCGGTTTTGCTCTCCGGTTGATGGCCGGAAAATCCCGTCATACGGCACCTTGGGATCACGTAAATCAGGCCTGCTTGGCTTCGCGAAGCGCCACTGCAAAAAGTGTAGTCGTTACTTGGGAAGGCAACTACTGTCGGAAGTACATCCCCCTTTCTTCACATGAATTTAATGTGCTACTCGCAAATCCGCAGCGGACGAGCCTTGCGCCGCAATGTACTGCTGCAATCTGCTGGCAATGTCCTCGGAAAACAGCGCTGCTCCTTGCGCATTCAGGTGTTGCGAATTGGTGAAATATTGCGTGTCCGCGGCGTGTGACCAATCACTGTAGTCCCAAAGTGGAACATGGTACCGTTGCGCCAGGTCATGAAAATGACCAAACACTTCAGCACGATTATTTGTCAGCTTCTGCATTTCGCTGTATTCGGGCGAATAGACGAATATGAGCTGAATTCCGCGCTCCTGGCACAGCCCGGCCAGATCTTGCATGACCCGAATACCTTCGGGCTCAATCGGCCAACTCACACCGTTAGGATTCGTGGCCCTGAAGCTGTCGAAATCGTCAGTCCATGGTTTCGGTCGAGGATCGAATCCCTGAAAAAAATCGCTCTTAGGGGACCAACCAAAAAAACCTCGGATGCCCAGCATCCAAGAGAAATTCATATCGTCAACCACGTACCCGTACAGCGGCACATAGCGGCTTTTCCATGTGTCCGGAGTGATCTTCCGCAATGGGGCATAGATTTCGTTGTCGTAAAGGTAGGGCACGTATTGCGCAAACGCATACACTTCGTGAGAAGTCTCAAAGGTGAAGGCGTCGAGATTGTGCACCACCATTTCTGGCTTTTGGTTGTGCTCGAGATATGCCTTCAACACAGCAAGCTGCATATCGGTTTGCGACCCGTTGCGGCCGAGGTTGAAAGCGCTACGCCCGGTCGTGGTCGCAATAATCCGCGGGTCATAATGCGAGGCCGCGCGGGATGACCCCGTAACCACAATTTGAGCGTTGACCTTGCCTTCCATCATCTGGTTCCAGGCCCCATACTCCGAGGTCTTGATGCGTCGAAGGCCCGAAGTGATCATTGCATTCAGCGCAAAGGCCATTACAGTCAGGACCGTGAAGAAACCTATCAAGCGCCGAAGCGCCGACAGAGCCGTCGAGGGTGGCTTGCTCCCAGAGGCGGGTTTGGTCCCCGCGCGCGCAGCGTCGTAGTTCGATGCCCGTGGTTCGTCGACCATCACGCTAGAGAAATTGTCCGACGATTCAGTTGAGATTGCCTGCCTGTACACGGTGCCCTCTAAAACTGAAAGTAGATGAATTGCCGGTTCTGGTAAACCCCGAACATAACCACCAGTAAGACGAATGCCGCGTATGCGGCCCACTTTGCGGGCACCGGCATTTTGCCCAGCAGGCTGAACGGCGTTTTCCGTCGCGCCAGTAGCTGACCAACTTCGAGAGCCAGAATTGAGGCTAGTGCTACTGGCATTTGCCGCAACAGAAATTGCGGCGTCTTGATATTTCCGAAGTCCCATCCGCTGAACAGGTGCGTAGCCACATAGACCGCATCACCCATGCTATGCGCCCTGAATATGATCCAGGCGAAACACGTCAGAATAAACGTGCTCAGCAGCATAGTCGCTTTGCGAATGAAGCTCCGTTCGTGCAATCCTATCGCGCCGAAGAAGCGATCTCTCCAGCCTTTGGTGAGCGACCCCATAACTAAATAGGATCCGTTCAGCAATCCCCACCATACGTAGGTCCAATTTGCGCCGTGCCACAGGCCGCTGATTCCGAATGTGATCAGCAGGTTGGCAATGTGCCGGCTTTTGTTGACCCGGCTGCCGCCGAGCGGAATATAAAGGTAGTCCTTGAACCACGTCGATAGTGAGATATGCCAACGGTGCCAGAATTCCGAGATGGACAGCGAATAGTAAGGCGTGCGGAAGTTCTCCATGAGACGGAAGCCAAGAACCTGGGCCGCGCCAATAGCAATATCCGAGTAGCCGGAAAAGTCGCAGTAAATCTGGTAAGCGAAAAAGAATGTCGCAATAGTAAGCTGCAGGCCGTTATGACCGCGCGGAGCCGCGTAAACATCATTTACATAAAGCGCCAACCGGTCGGCCACCACCAATTTTTTAAAGAATCCCCATGCCATTCGCTTCAGGCCCGAGGTAACGTTGGCATAGTCGAACTCATGCCACTCACGGAATTGATGCAGAAGGTTTTGCGGCCGCTCGATCGGTCCTGCGACCAACTGGGGAAAAAACATGACGTAAGTCGCATATACGATAAAGTCCCGCTCCGCTCGCTGCTTTCCTCGGTAGACCTCAATGACATAGCTCAAGCTTTGGAATGTGTGAAAAGACAGGCCGATCGGCAAAATGATCTTTACCACATAGTGTGGGACAGGCCATCCGAATAGGCCGGCAAGTCCTTCAAAACTGCTGGTGAAAAACCCGAAGTACTTGAATATGAAAAGTACGACACAGGTGGAAACGATACTCACGACAAGGAATGCTTTTTTCTTCGGACCCTCGACTTTTTCGATATAAATGCCAGCAACATAGTCGATCAGAATCGTAACGAACAGGATCAGAATGTATATCGGAATAAAAGCCATGTAGAAAAGGCAGCTCGCAGCCAGCAAGAGACCCACTCTTAACCTCTGCGGCGAGAGGAAATACATGGCTACAACAGCCGGGAAAAAAATCGCAAATTCAACCGAATTAAATAACATATCGCTTCTAAAGGCCTAGATTGATTGAGCGCTCAACGTGGGGCGCAGACCATCTGTTAAAACATCAGCTTGAACAGCAGCAAACGATTTTTTTCTATCGTTGGGCGTCTTTGCGGCATATGAAGCGCCCATGAACGCCCAAAGGAAAAATATCCACACCGGCGATTGCATCTTGAATGAGGCTTCGGTGAAGTTATAAACCATGCATATAAAGAAAAATGCCATTCTAAGACCAGCGGTTTCTACATTGTTTCGAACGAGCTTTATAATCTTGGCGTAACCAGCAATCACCATCGCGCCAAGTAGAGCCAGACCAACCCAACCTAAATTCAAATAGATTTCAATGTAACCATTATGTGCCTGGTTAAGTCCACCCAATAGCCGGGTAAATAACGCCATTCGCTCGCCCACCCAAAAATTCTCATACCCAGCGCCAACCCAAACGTTTGTCGCGTATGGAATCACGGTTTTCCAAACTTCTGTGCGTCCAGTGAGACTTGCGTCCCTGCCCAAGGCCGACAAGGCACCGCCGCCTATACCCAAAAATAGGACGCAGTAACAGACGCCAATCATAGTTCCCATCACCAGTGTGGCCAACACTGGCTTTCGAAAAGTCCTGAATGCGGTCATTATTACCAGGACGTCAGACATCAAAAAACAAGCGAGGGCTGTCTGAGAATTGACGACAAAGAGGAGATACAGAATCATCGTAAAAACGATTCCAATCGCCCACAACTCGCGTTTTTGGCGCCTATTACGTTTCCCAATTTTATAAAGGCTTATTCCGTACCACAGTAAGCCAGCGCCGTAAAGCATGCAGATCATGCCAAGCGCATTCTTGTCCGTCCCAACACCCGACCATTCGGGCACTCCGCCCCGCGAATAAAATCTACCTAAAGAAGGGTAGAACCGGATAAGAAGGATTGATGCAGGAACAAGAATAAAGCTGATCCGCGTAAACAACCATTTCAGTGCGTCAACCCAATGAGGCTCGGTAATGACTATCAGAATCATGATGATGTCACCGAGCGACCGGATCCAGCGCTTGGCGAGTACCTCTGGATAGTCACACCAGAGCATACTAATCAGGCAATAAGCGAAGTAAACGATAATTATCGAGTTTTGGGACAAGATCGCAAACGACTGTTTCTGTCTCTTCGCGAGAACAACCAAACCTATCAGCATCAATGATGTGAGCACATTGCGATCGAGCGGACTTCCGTCGATGTAAGCTGTAGCCTGTCCGCCAGGCTCGCTAAGGCTAAGCCAATTGCTTATTGGCCGCGAACTAGCAATCAAAAGCCAGGCGTAGGGAGCCCAAATTCCACTCGTAACTTTGAACGCACCGCGGTTAAGACGGAATAGTCCGTAAATGATCAGAACAGTTCCGAAGGTTCCGAGAAGAGGGATCATTTTTAGCTGACTTTTGCGATCAGCAAAACACTGCGGTATAGACTTGATTGATCGGCCGACTTTTTGGTCTTATGCGATCCAGCACGACTACACCGAGGGTCGTGCAGATAAGGCACCCGATAAATGCAGAGACTATGACGCCGACACTGGGGCCAAGCGGATGTAGCCCTCTCCGTAACAGCTGCAGGATCACAATTTGGGCGATATATCCAAAAAGCGAATATTGCCCCAACAGCACCGCTATCTTGCCAACGTAGGTCGATTCGCTGTAGGCCTTTCCCAATAGGTAAATCAGAGCTACACTCAGGCAAACACCCACGACCTGCAACGGGTAAATTACGTTCCACACGGTAATGGCGCCTAAGTACAACAAATATGCCAGTGCCAATAGTACGGGGCGCTTCACAACGGTATTGATCCGCTCCATCGAGAGATGCCCAACGCTTATGCCCAAAGTTCCGATGCTGAAGATTTCCAGATAGCCATTACTAATGCCAATGAGATTGAGCAGCAAGGCACATCCGACGAAGAATGCGCAAGCAATGTGAAAGACGAAAACGTGACGCCGAAACACGGGCAGTAGAATGCCTGCCATAATCAGTAAATAAGCAATAGGAACGAGCACGGAAAAGGCGACAGGAGCCGTTCCCAAAACAAACGCCATCCCCAATTGCGTTATTGAAGAAATGCGACCATCACTTCCAGCGTCCTGAACTACGGACATTATCAATCCAATGTTCAGACACCCTACGACGGCAAGCAACTTCAGCCCACGAACTAGCAATCGACCGCGAATATTCGGCCGTGCCGAGCCCTTCTTGGATAAATAAACTTGTGATATCAAAAAGCCGGTGATGAAAATAAAAGAAGGCGTGAGAAATCTCAGGTATTTGTAAACGTCGCCGTCAGCTCTTATAAAGTAATTCATCCAGTGGTATAGGACCATAATCAAAACCAGCGCGCCCTTGGTAAAATCGAGCGCTGGAACGCGCTTTGATTTCTGCGGCGCGGCAAGCATAGCCGTCTGTGGAGCACCGCCGGATGCACCGGACAAAATGCTAGTGTCAGGTGCTAAGTCCGCGACAACTGTCGAATACGAGTCAGCCATGACGGTTACTTCATCTGCTCTGAATGAGAAATTACTGCAGCGCTGAATCTACGAAAATACGATGGATTAGCTCCAACGTAAGCAGGGTGTGGATCGCAAGCGTGTGATTGCGCTCTCCGCTGATGTGGCTCCGAACGATTTTCGGAACCGCCCCGGGCTGCAAGTAGGAACGGTTCAAACTCCGCGAATCAAGCAACATTTCCTGAATATACGTGGACAGCGTATCTCGATACCAGACACGAAAATGGTAGAACTTATGTCTGCCAAGAAAGAGCTTTTCGGGATGCAACGGTGCTAGTAAGCGGTCGATGGGAGCGGCCCATTGCGGCATACCGTAGTCGTAGGCGTATTCCGCCTTTACGGTAAAATCCAGAAAACTTCGGATGGCCTGTGCGCGCCAACCATTTTGCTTGTCAATTGGGGACCGGTCCGTGCGTATGGCCGCCAAATTCGGATCTCCATCCTGAATCAAGCGTCGCGAAACCTCGGGATTTTCAGCGGAAGCTTTGGGCGCGCAAAAGACCGTCTTCACGAATTCGTTGTCAAGAAAAGGAGACCGCAACGACAGCTGCGTTTCCTCGAGAGCGAGTAGACCGTAATGATGCCAGGGAGCCTGGCGGAAAACGGCAAATGACAGCGGATGGCCCTCGATCAATCCTTCAAACGTCTTCGTGGCGGCTGTGATTTCTGGAAGCAATTCCGGACGGAAAAGATCGCCTGAAGGCTGTACTGGCTTGAACCCCCGAACCCGACGCAGTACCTCGCCTCCGTAGTTCCCGGTCATGCGGACGGGCGCGATTTGCGCAGCCCGTTCGTTCACGTACAAATCAGGAGAATGGTTGACCGGCACGCAGCCATCCGTAAGGCGGACGGTGCGTTCAGCGTAATGTGCAAACTTCGATAAAAACTCTTGACCGAGCGGTATTGTCTGGTGTGCCTGTCCACATGCATGCGCCACCTGGCGCGCAACCAGTACATCCTGAGAATCACGAAACATCCCGCCGAACGAATAGCAAGGAAGCGAATCCTTAGCCGCCTTATGCCACGCCATGATCATGCGGGTATCAAGGCCCGCCGTCAGAGATATCCCCACCTGTTGGCCGCCATTAAAATATCGAGGCAGATTGCGAGAAAACACACCGCGCAATTCCTCATAGTAGGCTTCCGGATCTAGAACCGGTTGTTCTTCCCACTCTGCAGCGTGAAAGTAGCTGTTTCTGGCTTCCAATGTAGCGTTCCGGAAGACCCAGGCTGAACCCGGCGGCAGAACAGAAATCCCTTTGAAGAGCGAGCGATTCTCAAGCACGCAGCCGCAGGTGATGAACTCACCTAAACCGCGATCATCAATACTTCGCAGTTCTGGGCGGACGGCTAGAATCGCCTTAGCCTCGGCTGCAAAATAGAATGCTCCGTTCGCCTGGTGATAATAAAGCCGATGCATTCCGTAACGATCATTGAAAAGCATTGCTTCATTGCGAGGTCGATTCGTGAGCAAACCCTGAAACCGTCCATTTAAGCAGGCTGGGAATGTCGAATCTTCCTCGGATAGATGGACAAGATACGATGGGTCGCCTGCGTCAACCGAATGCCCTTGAGCTTTAAGCCGCGCAACCGTTCCGGGCTCCGGAAAGTCCTCTCCGGAAAAAGTGAGGGAAATATCTCCACGCTCGTTGGCTAGCGGCATTCCGTCCGAGAATGAGCCTCGCCGCGCCACCCACCCTACATAGATTCCCAGCTGTGCGTCGGTGCGGGTGCCAGTCACATAGAAAGATTCATGGCGCAGACTCTCCACCATGCGGTACAACTCACGCGTGGCCTGCTCGGCCGGCATGCGTGTAATCAGACCTACAATACCGGGCATGGTGCTAGGCGGATTCCTTTACGGTTTGAAATTTGCGGGCATACCACGAGTTTCTAACTTCGCGCAGCTTGTCAGACATTGCTTGCGGTAGATGTTCAGACAACGGCTGGTGCAGCCTGAGTCGGTAGGCAACGCGGCCAACGGTTGTAAGAGGAACATAATAACGAGGCAGGTCGACGCGCTGAAAGCCATTCACTTGTTTGAATTTCTGAATGCCATCTGTGGGCTTACTGCCGTAAGCGTAGCGCTGATAAACCAGTTGCGTAATACCCCGTTCGGCACAGACCCGTACACAGTGAGAAATCAGCGCGTTGGTCGGCGCTTTGTCGCGATGCTCGACCAGCGAAAGAATATTCATCAGATTGGCCCGCGTTCTGGATTCATCCATGGTCAGTTTTACGAAGCCAGCTAACTTGTCTCCGACAAATGCTCCGATAAAAAAGCTGCTGTCGAGATAAGTGGCGGCCTCGGCATGGACGGTCTCAATGTCCTTGCCGAAATGCGGAAAGCGGCGTCCCTGCCGAAATGGGGTTTCATTGTAAATTTCCCAGATCCCTTTCAGCAGGTTGTCGTCGAAGGGCACCTCCCGCAACACAATCCCCTTTTTTTCTGCTTGGCGAGCACGGTTACGCGCTTCCGGACGAATCTGCTTCCACCAGCTATCGAAAGTAGTAACCGGAATTACGGCCGCATTGTCGGTTTCGAAAGCGTATGGATATTTCGGTGAAGCGCCCGGCCACAGTTCGAGGAAGGTAAAAAGATCGACGCTAGCGCCAGAACTTCGCAGGCCTTTAATGACCTCCTCTGGGTTCTTCAAGGAGGCGTAGCCGTCAGCGTCCGGTCGAGCAACCCGTAACATGTTGCCAGTTACTCGAATATCGGTGCCGTTAACTTTGATAATTTGTGTCATTACTTTTTGATTCCTCAGATCTTATTTCTCACCCGCTCGGGGCCCTCAAATATTGCGTTGCCTGGTTAACGGTAAGCCTGCAAAAGCAAGTAATCGACTGCCGTGGTCTACTAGCTTGGTCAAAAAGGACATGAATACGTGGTCTCCAAAAAGAGCTAAGACGGGGAGAGCCAGCGTGTAACAAGGCACTGCGATCAGCGATTTTGCCAGGTTCCGCATCCGGTGTCGCGGATGCTTGGGAAAATTGCTTCCACGCAACAGAGCTCGCTTCAGGACGTAACTACGAGTACAGCGCGAAGCTGGCACTGATTCATAAGCAACCGCTTCATCACACCAAATGAAGGTGCAGCCCTTCTCGATCATCTGCCGGAAGAAATCCACGTCTTCCCCCGCAGTTGCAAATTCAGGCCGAAACGGCGTGACCATACCATCCAGAATTCGCTTCCTGAAAAGTACGTTTCCTGTACGCGCTTCAGGCCACTTTACAATAGACCCGGTGGCATGAAATTGCCGGTCGAAAAAGCGTCCCTTTGTTAGCCACTTAGGTACTTCAGCTTCAAAAAATGGTTTAACCGGACCAAGCACGCCATCTACATTGTGCTTCAAACAAGTCCTCAGCAGAGTATTGAGCCAGCTATCGATGGCAAATTCGTCATCGTCGATGAATAGAACGAAGTCGCCTTCAGCGTGGGCCAAGGCGTTATTACGCGCCATTGCGATGTTCTGTTGCGGCTCGGCGCAGTAGGTAACTGGAATTGAGGATTGTGATGCAAATGCGTCTACCACCGGACGTGCCGACTGCATCGCGTCATTGTCGGACACAACAATCGAAAAGGTGAATATGTCTTCGGTTTTTTGATTCGACAAAGTTAGCAATAATCGTTTAAGCAGCTCAGGTCGTTTGAAAGTACAGATACACACACACAGATGGTGAGTGGGATTGCCCTGCTTTACCAAGCTTGCATTACAGCCGGCCGCGCTATCAGCTCGCATTTCCATCAAGCTCATAAAACGCCTGCCTTTCGGGCGATACGTGCAGCAGTTCGTCGCGTGGTCTCGGCTACGCGCATCGCGGGCAATGCTCGACGTAAAAGATCCCGTTGCAGAGGAGCACCGAAGGCGTATGCCTCGCAGCGGCGCGCGCGAAGACAGTCAAGCACCGACTCTTCACTCACCGATGTCTGTAGATCAAGCGCCATCGCTAAAGGAAAGCTTTGACGGTCGGTATGAAAATCCAAGCCCACAAATGGAAGTGCGCCTGTCTGATTCAACAGGTTTGGAGCAGTTGTGCTCGGCGCCCAACCATCATATTTGCGGTTCCAGACCTCAATGCCGAGAAGCTTATCAGCCCATTGCGGTGTAAAAGACTGCCAGACATCCTGTCTGGAGGGGTGGGCCAGCACCGCAACCCCTTGCGCCGCGCTTACAGCTTGCAACATTGCATCCGTCGGCAAACTCTCGCCCAGGAAAGGAACTGGTCCCCAGGTTAGTACATGCACACGGTTGAGTGCATCGCTGTACTCGATACCGGGCATGACTAGAAATTCTTTAGTGCTGACTTGACCGCAAGCCTGCCGGTATTCTTCGAAGCGCCCAGTCGTGAAGCCGCGATCATGCTCGGTCATCATGAGCACACGGCAGCCGCGGTGGCGGAACTTGGCCGCCAGTTCAGCTAGCGACCAGCTACCATCGTAGGACCACTTCGAATGTACATGGCAAACCGCAAGGACTTCCATAAATCAGTGTACGCCCTTGAGCAAGTTACTCTTAACGGTGTAACTCACATCGGCAAAGAACACCTTCAGATCATCTCGCCGCCAGTTATACAACGTTTCGCCGCGCCTGAAGACAGCAACATCCCGCAGGCATTTCCACATCGACGGCCAACTACTGAGAGCTTTCGACTTAGGTCCTCGTAACACAAACAACAGATGCATCAGCTCACGGCCGGCGTTTCTGGAAACAATTCCCGCTGTGCTGGGTGCCACCATACCGGCACCGGAGTTCTGATCAACTGTTAACATCACCTGCCAGGCTGGATATTCAAGGTGCTGCCGGCGGGACAGCGCCATGCTGCCCCACGGCCGTCCATTAAATTCAACGAAGAAAACTTCGCCGGCCTCATCGCGCAGAAGTTCAATCATGAACATTCCGCGCCAGCCAGTTCGGCTGATAAAGTCTTCGGCTTGTTGCTTGAGCTCCTCAGGAACGAGCTGCGAAACGCACGCACTCGAGCCGGAACCTTGAGGGTTCATCATTCTCAACCGGCGATGAGCACTCCACGCTCTCACTCCATCTGGGGCAGCAAGGCCGAAAATGCCTTCGCCGGTGCCTTCAATAAAAGGTTGTACAAGTAAAGGCACGCGGCAGGCCCAGCTCGCCAATGCGCTCTCCAACTCTTCATCATTCGCGCAGATCCAGTGGGGGCACGACTTTACTTTTCCGTCTTCGATCAAAATGCAATTTGCCGATTTGAGAATAACTGGGTAGGAACTCGCCGCAGCAAGGTCGCGCACCTCGTTTGAAGTACGGGCCAACGCGGTTGCTGGAATATTAAATCCCGCGGCCTTCGCCAGCTGAATTTGCACATATTTACTCAATGCCAATTCAGCATGCGCCCCTTCTGCGCCTGCCAGCAACCAGCCATCATCGACTTGTATCTTGCTGCACAGGAATAGAGCCTTGTCATCAAGCGGCAACAATACCTGCTGCGGAGATGCACCAGCCTTCTTAATAGAGGACAAAAGCGATTTCAGATCGGAGAGGGCTGCTTGCACATCTTTTTCGGGAGCGCAGATTTCGTGACACACGACATGGCGGCTGTGACGCAACGCGGAAGAACGACCCTTGCGCGCAAACGCGATCACCTCGAAACCTTCATCTACTAGGCTCCATACTACTTCCGGCGCGGGGATAGCCTCGGCGAATCCCACAACGACGGTAGCCCGAGGGGCTCGGCGTCCATCTTGCTGGCCCGGCACGGCGCCCGAATTTCTTTTTGGACGAGCCTGACTTTCCGCGTGGCTGGAGACAGTCAACGCATAGCGGCAAGCAACTGGAATATCTTCGCAAACACGAAAAAGTTCCCCGCCACGTAGGAAGTCGTACTCCTGGCGATTAACCGGGTGTGTTTCTATCTCGACATTAGACTCGCGAGCATATGAAAGTTTCTCTAATAACCGCTCGCGAGGTTCAAGCAAATCGAGCGCGAAGAAGTAGTCGACCAAATGGTGGCGTTGGGCAAGTTTACGATCGACCCTGGCGCGATATAGGCGGTTCGCCAAGCTCTTTTCTCCACGCCGAAAAGAGAAGTTTCTGCGGACGACAGTTCCTTCCGGCAACAATTTCCCCAGCAATACATTCGCGCAAAGGTGCGCATGATGATGCCCGTCGATCCGCTCCGGCGAGCGCCCATAAAGACGTTGAAATTCTTCCAACTGCTGTGAAACTACGTACTCAAACGAATTCCTCAAACCTGGGTGGAAAACC
>Ga0157372_10000887_pt1 | contig 32484 bp, 20 predicted proteins | sample C55metaG_FD_115307 | JGI IMG/M metagenome (GOLD analysis project Ga0157372, IMG submission 115307) | Corn rhizosphere microbial communities from Kellogg Biological Station, Michigan, USA - C5-5 metaG | ecosystem: Host-associated > Plants > Roots > Rhizosphere > Soil | place: USA: Michigan...
GGAACCGCCAGTCAGCGCGCCAGAGGAGACATTGACGCTCAGCACCCATTTTGTTTCACCAACGCTGTTTTCTATTGGCAGCGGAAACAAGTCAGGACATTCCCATGCGCCGCTGACGGTACCGGCCGGTCCGAAGTCGCTCAAAGCAGCCCAGTGCACAAGGTCCGAGGAACTGAAAAATCGTACTTTGTGCTGGTCCGCAAGCACTGTCACCATGACCCATCTTTTGGTCTTTTCATGCCAGAAGACTTTAGGGTCGCGGAACCCCGCTAGATGGAGATCAATAACCGGGTTGCCTGAGTATTTTGTCCATGTTCGACCGTTGTCATTGCTGTAAGCGATGTTCTGAGTTTCTAGGTGCTCCGAATGCCCGGTGTAGATGGCCACCAGACACGAGGGGTCGCCTCCATGGCTGATACAGAATCCACTGGTGTTGTGCCAATCGACCACAACGCTGCCGGAAAATATCATGATGTTTTTCTCTTCGGCAAGGGCGATCGGCAGATCGCTCCAGTGAACGAGGTCAGGGCTCACAGCGTGCCCCCAATTCATGTGTCCCCACTCAGAGCCAAACGGATTGTATTGATAAAAGAGGTGGTATTTGCCTTTGTAATAAACGGTGCCGTTGGGATCATTCATCCAGTTCTGCGCCGGAGTGAAGTGAAACTGTGGGCGATATGCCTGCTTGCGCATCTCCTTCCCAGATCGCACTCCCCCGCTTGTAGAGGCGCTGAAGGATCCAACCAACAACCCGATGCATAGTGCCGCGCAAACGGAAATGCGCTTGGCCATGTGTTCCCTCCCGCAAACAAGCCGTTAAGAATCGAATGTGATACTATTTGAAACGTTTCATATTCTCAAGTGGGGTTGCACTCCGATTCGGAAAAACTGATCGCTGGAGTCCTCACATGACCACAACACTTGGAAAATTTTGGACGGTGTGGGTTCTTTCCACGGCGATGGCGCTATCGCCTATGCTCACGGCTGAAACCGCGCGGAAGACGATGAAGTCGGGTATTCCTAAGATGAAATCTCTGCCGTGGTATGTGACGGCAGCCGCGATGCATCGCATGATGTTGAAGCCGCCGAGCAAGTTCTATCTGCGCGAACAGCTGTCCCTCAATCTCGCCAAGGCTACGGAACAGCTGCGCGCACTGGAGGCGGAGGGCATCGATGTACTCGATGTATACGCCCCCGAAGAGGGGGCGACCAGTTACGGGGGGCTCGATGCAAAAAATCGGTATGCGGTTGATCCCGGAATTGGAACTGTCGATGACCTGCGTCGTGTAATCCACGAGGCACACGCGTTGCACATGGACGTAATCAGCTCACAAAATCTGGGCTATGCGGCATTGGATGCACCGCAATTTATCAAGGCTGAGGACGATGTGCGAGCCGGCCGGTCCACGCGAGAGACGAAATTTTTCTTTTGGAGCAAGAATGCAGATGCCCCTCCTCCCGGGACCTCGAACAGCTATTTCTTCGTGCGACCCAATTTGCCAAACTATGACGCCAAAAAAACAGAGTTCTGGCAATGGAGCGAGCGCGCACAAGCATATTTCTGGACACGCTGGCCCGGAAAAGATGCAAACGGCGCCACGACACATCTGCCTCAGTACAACTGGGGAGCGGCGGAGTGGCCCGAAGAAGCGTCAAAGGTAATCGACTTCTGGATGAATACGGGGCTCGATGGGATGGTTGTGGACGCCGTGAACTGGTATATCGGCTACGACTGGAAGACGAATGCGTCGCTCGTCGCGACATATCGGCGCCATCCGGGCATGAAGCTCATTCTGCCGGAGGGCGGTGGAGCCTTTCACACTGACTATCCGACTGGATGGATTCTCGACGGCGGGTGGACGGCTCTTTACGACTTTGGAATTGATATTCCGTGGGAGAAGGAGAAGAAGAATCGGCCGATTCTGGAGAGCATCAATACCGGGAATCCAGTTATTTACGAAGACTCGCTTCGCAAATTTCACGACCCTGTTGTGGCCTCGGGCGGGATTCTGGTGGCTTACGTCGTCGATCTCAAAGATCCACAGAAGCAGCAATTGGCCGAAGAACTGATTGCGACTTCGGGAGATCTGCCTTGTTATTGCGGACCGGACCCCGTAACGAATCATCCCGCCTCGGGTGTTGCGGAGATTTTGAAACTGAAGGCGCGTCATCCGGCGCTCTACCAAAACAGCCTGCGCCGCCGCGTGGCGACCGACCAGGACCAGAGTGTGTATGCAACTGAACGCTACGCTGCCGACGGTTCGGAGCAACTACTTGTCGTTTTCAACTTTTCTCCCGACGAGAAGGATGTGACCGTGGATGCCCGAGCGATATATGGGAGCCGATATGATGACCTCGAATCGGAGCGGAGACAAACGCCGGAGAACGGCGACATCAAGCTTCGTCTGGCTGGGTACGGACATCGTATCTTTCGCATTGAACAGTAACCCTCTGTTCTGTCCAGACGATGTCCAACAACACTCCGCTTTCCTACCGAATCAAGAAAAGGTGGTAACCGTACGCTGAAAGGAACAACACAAGTTCCGGCTGCGAGATTTCCGTTCGTGAATTCGATGACAGGTCAGTCATTTCATGACCATTAATTGCTCCTAGATCGACTCTCACCGTCTGCGGGGTTGGCTGGAAATTGAAGACTGCCAGGAGTGTCTCCGACTTGTCGGAACTGATGCGCAGAAACGAGTAAAACTTGTTGTCATCTTGGGTCGGGATTCGCAGTCGAGTGCTGTCGAGATACAGCGCGGAATGCTTCGCTCTGATCTTCAATAAGGAGACGGCTTCTTTTGCAGGTTCTTTTTGCTCGGATGAATTGCAATAGCAAACTACATCTCCAGAAGTTGCCAGCAGCGCTTCGACGAACTGCTGTTGGTCATCATTCTGCATCGTTGGAACGGGGGCGTAAAGCGAGCCGCCAACTGCGAGTACGCGATCGTGATAGCTGCGCAATGCCGCTTCAAATATGCGAGGATCGCCTTTTTCTACACTCTCTTTTAAAGGGTTGTTGCCTTTCTCCCACCATATACCAAGTCCGTAATCATATATGTTGCTCCAATGCCCCTGGGTCACCCAACCCACAGGATCATCTGAGTGAAATGCACCGCCTCCCTCTGGCTGCGAGAAAGTGTTCCCGTAACTGGCAATCGGGCCCGTAATGCGGCGATTACCTTTTTCCCACGTGTATCCGACATACCAGTTCACCGCGTCGATGACCATTCCGTCCAAGCCGGTGTCCATCCAGAACCGCACGACCTTTTCCGCCTCAGTCGGCCACGCGTCGTCGACCCAGTTGTATTGTGGAAGATGGATGGTGTTCCCGTCCTTGTCTTTCCCGGGCCATCTAGTCCAATAATAGTGTTGGCAACGGTCATCCCACTGCCAGAATTCTGTTTTTTGAGCGTCGTAATTTAGTAGGTTTGGGCGCACAAAAAAATAGCTATTTGATCTCACGGGAGGCGGTGGCGCGTCGGCACGGCTGCTCCAGAAGAACATTTTTGTATCGTGAGTCGTGCGACCAGAACGCACATCCTCGCATGCCTTCAGGAATTGAGTTGCATAGATGCTGCTATATCCAAGGTTGTCGAACGCGATGACGGCGATCCCGAGTTCGTGGGCCCGTCTGACCATCCACCGAAAGTCGTCCATACTCCCGATGCCGGGGTCGAGTCGGTAGCGATCGATTGCATCCAGTCCTCCATAGCTGTTGCCGCCTTCCGCGGGAGCAAAGATTTCAATCGCATCTATGCCTTGCGCTTTCCATTGGCGAAGCTGCTCTTCCGCTTCTGTGTGATTAAGAGGCAGATGGTCAAAGTGCCAGTATTTTGTAGTGGGTTTCAGATGCACGCGCCGAATGGCAGCCACACTACGGTCAAAGTGATGAGCCATTTGGCTGGAAGGTGGGGGTGCTGCCTGTTCTGTCCCATACGTCCAATTCTGTGTTGGGCCAAAAACAACGACGAGGATTAAGGGCAGTAACCATTTATGTTTATGAATACGGGAAGTTTTCACTGCTCGCTCCCTGAAGCCGCTGGTCCTCAGCGCAAACAAATTCAGAATTCCGATTTAGCACCTCATTCAGGGCACCCTGATCACATCCGTGTACACCTTTGCCCTCGAACGGGGCTGCGCGGCAAATGGAGGCGCGGCCGAGTTGCGGATCTTCAACTCCGTCGGAAGGACAATTTTCTTGTAGGGTTGCGGCGGCCCTGCAATGCGCTCCAAAAGAAGTCTGGCCCCAGTCGTGCCTAGCTGATAACCGGGTTGATTCACGGTTGTGAGCGCTGGCGCAGTGAATTCAGCGAAGTCAAGATTATCAAATCCAACAATGGAAAGCTCTTCAGGGCAATGCAGACCAAGTTCCCGGGCTGCCCGCAGCACACCCAGAGCCATGAGATCATTGCATGCAAATATTGCAGTCGGCCTGGGTAACATGCGCAGCAACCGCTTGGCAGCCTGATACCCACTGTTAGGCTCAAAACCTGCCTCCTGGATATAATCAGGCTCAAGCGAAACTTTGGCCTCCGCGAGGGCGCGTTTGAATCCCTGAAGTCTTTCCAACGCATTCCCCAAGTGCAACGGGCCAGTGATCACCGCGAGCTGACGGTGTCCCATACGCAACAAGTGTCGCGTAGCGCTATGCGATCCAATTTCGTTGGCCACCAGCACCAGATCTCCCTTCCAACCTAGAGGCTGGCGGTCGAGGCAAACCACCGGCGGGCCGGTTTCCGCTGATTGGAAGTGAGCGCCAATCTGACTGTCCACCGCCGGTATGAGCAGCCATCCCGCGGGCCTATACGATCGCATTTCGTTCAGATAAGAAATTTCTTTGCGTGCATCGTTGTCAGTATTGCACAGTACCAGGCGGAAGGAATTCTTATAAGCAACGTCCTCTACCCCTCGTACCACCGCGGGAAAGAATGGGTTGGTCACGTCGGGGATGATCATGACCAGCATGTTGGTCTGATTACGGCGTAGGCCTCGCGCAAGCTCACTGGGCTGATAACCGAGGCCATGGATTGCCTCCAACACCCGCTGCCGCATTTTTTCCCGGACCTTCGCCGTGTTATTTATGACGTGCGATACTGTCCCGAGTGAGACGCCGGCGCGCTCCGCAATTTGCCGCATTGTGACGGCATGACTCATAGAAAGACTCGGCGCAACTCTAACAGATTAATATCGCGAAACAGCGCCGAGTTCCCATTATTCCGCATCCTGAGCACAGCGGAAGCCTAGTGCTCCGGAGCGATCCATGCTTGGAGAGGTCATTAGAAGCTTTCCGTGCTCGTTGAGTTTGTAAGCCTGGGGGAAATACCAGATGGAGCCTTGGGGTTGATAATAACTGCCTCCACGCAAGATCGCAGCGACCGTGTGATCATCTTGGAACTCTTCCGTCCACTGCCACACATTGCCAACTAGGTCCATGACGCCGAATGGACTGGCACCCTGCGGTTGCGCATCAACCGCATCCGGACCACGCATTGTACGACTCTTGTCAGGTACTGGAACAGCGCTGGCATTCCATTCATCGCCCCACGGGTAGAGACGTCCATCGGTTCCCTGGGCTGCGTACTGCCATTCCCATTCATGCGGCAACCGCTTGCCAGACCAGGATGCATATGCCCGTGCGTCTTGCAGAGAAACCCAAGTGACGGGCTTGTTGCCCCAGCCTGGAGGATATGTGCCGTCACGCCAGTCGCGCAAGAAATTAAGGTCGTCCTGCGGATGATAGCGGGTCGCCTCAATAAATTTCTTGAACTGCGCGTTCGTCACGGGATACTTGTCGATCCAAAAAGACTTCACGTGCATAGGATGATCATGAAAGCGTCGCGGCGAATCCTCCCAATCGTATTGAACGTCCACGCCGATGTCATCGAACCCCTCAATTTCGATTCCTTGTACACGAAAGCGAAACTCAGCTTCGGGAATTTTCACCATGTCGGCAGGTGATCCTGAAGGCGGTTTCGTCGGGGCAATCGGCACGATATGTTGCGGCAGGACTTTCCACTCATGCGAGTAACTTGCCAGCGGTGCGGCGGTGAATTCTTTCATTTTCGACATGAGTTTTTGCATGCTGGAATCAGGGGCGGTTTTTGAAGCCAATAATGCCCCATAGCCGTGTGCCTCGATCTGGAAAGACAGATATGTCCGGCCTGCTTGGTCTTTCGTTGGAGCGAGTTCGATCCCGTGGTAGAGATCGAAGTAGCGCATACCGTCCTCGGTTGGCAGTTCCGCCTGCGGACCATTCACGTTGTATTCGTTGCGGTTCACGATGGTCCAGACAGTTTGCTGGCTTAGCGGCCACCGGCTAGCGTAAACACCGTAACGCAACATCGGCGCCAGAGGTTCCCAGTCGGCGCTTATGAGAAAAGGGGCAATGGCACGTTCGATTGTAGCGACGCGCCGCGTGGCTTCAGCATCTCGCGGAGTAATTCCGTTCCAGATTCCCCAGATGTTCTCCCAACACTCCCAACCCACGCCGTTGAAAAATGCAAACTGCAGGTTGTCAGTTTTGTCGCGCTTCCAGCGGTCCGAGATATTTACCATGTGCCGTGGTTCCATCCATTTGTATTTGTCGACCATCGGGACAAACGGATACTGATACTGCCCCCAAGTCATCACGTTCCAGGCAAGCGCTTCGTCAGCGGGACCGCCCTCCGGCTCGAATGCCAGCGGGTGACCGGCCTTGTCGGCAGCCGCCGAGAACGCGAACGGCACTCCATCCTGTGTGTCGCCATTGATTCCATCGGCCCCGATTTCCGCCATCAGTTGTGCAATGGCACTGGGCCAATCCGTGCCCGGATCTCGGGTGCCCTGATCCCACATCATCATGGGGAACAGCACGCGGACACCACGGCGATGGAAATCAGCAATCATCCCGCGTACTCCGGGTACGCCGCCGGGCATTGACCGGATCATGTCGTGCTGATTCCGATTATCAATTCCCATGTTTGGATAGGTAGGCCAGATCAGCACGGCGTCGATGCCACCATATCTTTTCTCTAAATCATCCAGATATCGGTCGACCGTATAGCGATGAGCAATCGGATCATAAAAGTATCGATCCTCGACCATCATCTGTGGCTGGAAGAAACTCGACTGCGCCCATTTGAGTGCACGCAGATCGTATCGGGAGTCGTCATAGCCGATGCGAATCCTGCGTTCACTCCGCCAGTGCCGAATGTCTGCCAGCCAGTCGTCATGTTCGTTCTGGGTGCAGGCTGTCGATCCGCCCTCCCATGCACCTCGCATAACGAGGCAACCTGGGGTCGGAATCTGCTGCCGGTCGGGACGGAAATGCGAATCCTGGGCCGAAACTCTGGTGACAGTCGCGAGCACGACCGCGGCAAGACAAAACACGACGGAGAATTTCATCGAGGCGCTCCTGCGGACTCGCAAATATAAAACGTTTCAAAATAATTGTCTAATGCTTTCTACAGGTTCTCTAATCTCTCGACTGCCGGAAGCTACGCCGCTCGTCTTGCCCGAGATTCCAGGAGTGTGCCCACCCGCGAGCAGATGAATGCAAATCGCAGCTGCGCTCTTCAAGAATTGGCACAAACAGTTAAAACCACCCTCGATATTTCCTTTGCACCGTTTAGCGTGGTACGAAGATCGCTATGATACCGTTGTCCTCGCGAATGGTGATTATCTGATTCGCCTTCACATTAGTAAATCGTTCGACCTTTTGCGTCGTCGGCCACTTTACTTCGATTAAATCCACAGACTCGGCTCGCCCTAACCCGAAATGGAGTCGGAGATCACTTTGTGACATAACGCTTGTCCCGCTATGAACTTCGTCCATCTGCGCGTGGCTGCCCGTCAAGACACGAACCCGCGCTCCAATCGCGGTTCGATTGCACTTGGTTCCCACCAGCTTGATCTTGATCCAGTTCTGCCTGCTGCCGCCGTCGTTGCGGAGGAGGGACGGCCGGTCGTTCATATTCAAGACTAGGACGTCGACATCGCCATCATTGTCATAGTCCCCGAACGCCGCGCCCCGACTGGAAAACCGAGCACTAATGCCGGGACCCGCCTCTGAGGAAACATCCTGGAACCGCCCGTTGCCAAGATTTTTATAAATGAGCCGCGGATTTTTGAAAGTCTCGCCAAAATCATACTGATCGATCTCAGGATAAATATGCCCGTTGACCTGTACGATGTCGGCCCAGCCATCATTGTCGTAATCGACAAAACCACACCCCCAAGCCACATAGCTGTGATTCACTCCTACGCCCGAATTGAACGAAACGTCACTAAAGGTGCCGTCACCGTTGTTGTGGTAAAGGTTGCACGTGTCGTTCGCGAAATTGGTCTTGAAAATATCGAACCAGCCGTCACAATCATAGTCGGCGACCGCTAGTCCCATTCCGGCCTGCTCGTGCCCTTCATTGTTATAGGCACACCACGCCTTCACACCGACATCGCTGAATGTGCCATCGCGGTTATTCTGAAACATGACGCTGGGCCCGGAGTCCACTGCGACATAAATGTCTGGCCAGCCATCATTATTGAAATCGTAAGAAACGGACGAAATCGAGTGTCGAGGCCCGGGGTTCAGAATCCCGGCTTCTTGAGAAACATCTCTGAAAGTACCGTCACCCTTATTGTGGTAGAGGATGTTTGTATCAGCTGGGAGGCCACGCGGCCCGCACACGGTAGGAATACCCTTCCACTGGCAGAATCGCGGATCAGCAGATGCAACGGGTTTTTCCGGATCCAGCTTGATGAAATTACATACAAAAAGATCGAGGCAACCATCCCGGTCATAATCCAAAAAGTTGCACCCTGTTCCCCATCGTACCCCTTCCTGGTAGAGGCCGGCTTGACGGGTTACATCCGTGAAAGTGCCGTTTCCGTTGTTGTGGAAAAGAATATTGTGACCCCAGAACGTACAAAACAGGTCGTCCCATCCATCGTTGTCGAAGTCACCCACGCAGACACCGGTCTGCCAGCCACTCCGTCCCAGCCCAGACGTTTCCGTTACGTCTTTGAAAGTGCCATCGCGATTGTTCTTATATAGGTGAGTCGTCGGCGTTCCGCGTGACAGCCAATGTGCATCAAGACGCGTACCGTTAGTAAGGTAAATATCGAGCCATCCATCGTTGTCGTAGTCGAAAAATGCAATCCCGCTTCCTTTGGTTTCAATTATGGATCGTTTGTGGTCGACGGCACCCCACACGTTCATGCTTTTTAGCCCTGCCTGGTCGGCAACATCGACAAACTGTACCGCAGGGAACGTGGAATCTGCTGCCGTCACAGCTTCCACCGCCATCGGCCGTCTCCAGTTCCACAGTGGAGTGGTTATTGCATCCAGCACGGAGCTGCCAAATAGGACAAGAGATGAGCCTAGAAAGTGCCGTCTCGAGTTGTTCATGCGTTCCCGCCGCGCCAGTGATAGCAGATGGCCCTCATGCCTACTTAGCCGTTCCTGCAGGAGCGGATTGCAGCTGCAATTGCTGGAATATGCGCATTTCCTGCTGCGCGTCGGCATGCCTACCCTCTGCCTGATAAACGGACGCCAGGAGAAAATGAATTGTTGGCTCGGATGGTTTATCCTTTTCGGCAATCAATAGATCGGCTAATGCGTCGCTGTGCTCACTGAGCCGGATAAATGCGCGTGCCCGATCTATGCGCGCCGGCATCAGATTGGGGCACATGTCGATGGATCGATTTAATTCAGAGACCGCATCTTTGCTGGACCCGTTTGCCTCGAGCATGGCATCAGCCAGCTTCCAGTGTGCGATGCAATTATTGGGGTTGTTCGTCAGCTCTGCCTTGAACTCCGTTTGGGCGGCTTCCCACCTGCCGATACGCCAGTAAACGTTGCCCATGGACATATGCGTTCCCGGCTGATTCGGGGCTTTATCGATTGCTCTTTGATACTCCACCATTGCACCGGAGTAATTGAGCATGCTCTCGTCGATTTCGCCCGCGATCTCGTGTGCCACGACTGAATCAGAATCAATCTCATCGATCTTCGTTCGTGCATCCTCTGCCATTTGCACATATGTCTTGCGTAGTGCGTACCATCCCTCGACATTTTTTGGATTGCGATCCAGAAGGCGATTGAGGTGCGATGCCGCGTCTTCATATTTCTTAAGATCGATCAGAACCAAAGCGAGCGTCATCCGCACGTCGTCATCGTCAGGGTTGAATCTGAGAGCTTCTCGAAGGGGAAACTCTGCTTTCTCATTCATTCCTAGACGAAAATAACTCATTCCGAGCATTCCAGAGGCTGAGTGCAGACTGGGATCAAGTTCCAATGCTCGGTTCAGAGCCTCCACTGCATGGGAGTAATCACCATCTTTGAGGCACAACATGCCTAAGTTGTTGAAGGCCGGCGCGAGTTCCGGCGCGAGCTTAATGATGACACGATATTTTTCAATCGCTGTAGCGGTGTCACCGTGCTGTTGGGCCACCTTGGCCTGAGCGATTAACTGCTGCACCTCGCGCTTCGAGTCCGGTGTGACCTGGCTGCATGCGAATCGGCTCAACGCGATGGCAAGAAGGAGAAACCACCGGGCTGGTAGTTGAGGCGCACACGGAAAGCAGACGATGGAGCGGTTCGTGCTCACTGGGGATCGGAATTATATTTAATCCGCGTTAATGCAGCAATTATGCACTTAATGATAATGTTCCCTTCCGAACAATTAGGAGATTTCCCCTTAGACTGAGACCTCTAGCCATAGGAGGTCTGTTAAAAAAGGACGGCCATGAGCAGTCATGAGCTGAATCGCGTGGAGTGATGGGGCAAGTAAAAAGTGAAGACTTGAAACTGATAGATGTCGCGGTGCTGTTGTGGCTGAGCTATCGGCAGACGAAAAGATTATGGCGAAGGTATGGGCAGGTGGGGGAGCGAGGACTCAAGCATGGCAATGCAGGTCGGGCCTCGAATTGTAGCAAAGCGGTGAAAGTGGAGGTGTACTACCGGGGAGAGACGAATCTCTTCCGTGACGACCAGCTTATCAGAACATGCGGCCACAGTTCCCGAAGCAGGTGATCGTCGCTCGTCTCGATGGAATACGCACTGACGCTTCGCCCTAGCTACACGGCTTCGCTTCCGTGCGCATTGCGACGACATCATCAACAACAAAGGGCACATTTTAAAGATGACGACATTTTTAAAGAGCTTTGACACAGGCCCACTTTCTCCTTGACAAAGTTCACTAACCCTTACTAGAATCCGCGACGGCTTTACATTTTGAAACCTTTCAAACCCTAAAAAGAACCGTGTCAGGAGGCCCGCCATGAAGCGCCGCGTCCCGTTTTGTTTGTTGTTCGTATTGCTGTTTCTTCTGCAAGTTTCGTGGGCGCAGTTTGCGCAACGAGGCGGAGTGGCTGGGACGGTTTTTGACCCATCGGGCGCGGTTGTTCAGAGCGTAGATATCACTCTAGTCGATGCCGCACAGGGCCAGACTCGTCACATAATGACGGATAGCGCTGGTCATTTTGAGTTCAATAACCTTCCCGCGGGCCAGTACCGGCTGACAGCTTCACACGAAGGCTTCCAGAGCGCGACATCGGAATCGATCGCGGTCAACATCGGCGCAATCGCCAGTTACGACTTCAGGCTGCAGCCTGGCTCCGCGCAGCAAAGCGTCACCGTAACGGCAGAAGCCGCAGCCCTCGAGACCGAAAAGGTAAGTTTAGATACCAATATCACTGCCCGCCAGTTCGAGGACCTACCCCTGAATGGGCGCAATTTCACGGCCATCGCGGCTCTAGCTCCCGGAGTGGCCACATATCCGCAGTCCAATATAAATCCGGGCGGAACATACTCCGTCGGTGCCATGTTCGCTATGGGCGGTACCTCCTATACCGTGGGTGGATCGTTTGTCGGTTCACGCGACAATGGGTTTTACATCAATGGAGTTAACGTCAACGACAATTACGAGAGCAGCATTAGCTTTGCACCCTCGACTGAAGCACTAGGTACGGGAACGGTCCAGGTTTCAGAATTCTCTGCCGCCACCGGGCACGACATTTCCACTCTGACGATGCAGACCAAGGCGGGTGGAACCAAATTCCACGGCGAGGCTTATGATTTCCTGGAGAACGACGCCTTAGACGCGTTCAACCCATGGGATAACGCTTTGCAAATCATCACTCAAACTCCAAGTGCTAAGCCCATCTTGAAGCGCAATCAGTTCGGCGGAAATTTAGGCGGTCCAATACCAATACCGCATTTCAAGGATAAATTCTTCTTTTTCGCGAATTACGAGGATTTTATCGAGCATGGCGGCAACCAATTGTTAGCTGCTTCGGTTCCTTCTGCCGCCGAACGAACGGGCGATTTCAGCGAGTTGCTATCGCCAAACCCCAACCCGATTCAGCTCTATAACCCCTTCTTTACAACCTATAGCGGCGGACTCAGTTCACGCCCACCCATCCCGGGTAACCGTCTCGATTTGGCGACGCGTCCGGACGGATCGCCATTGATCGATCCGGCATCCGCAGCGATACTTTTGGCGCTTTGGCCATTACCAAACATTCCCAATGTGCCCAGTAACGAAGTCAATTACACCGCTTTTCAAACGCCAGGAATTTCTAACTACCACGTTGACACCAGGTTCGACGCGAGAATAACAGCCAACGATAATATCTTCGTCACTTGGTCAAAATCAAACGGACACTCAACGCTGTCCGGCGGAATTCCTCCGGTTCAACTTCATAACGTCCCGGTTCAAGACCAGGCTTACTTGGTAACAGCAAATTACGCGCATATATTCACTCCGCGCCTGACCAACGAGTTGATCTTCGGAGTTGGCGACGGCGCTCTGGTAACCATACAGCCGAGTCAATTGAGTTTCTACAACGGCAGCAGCAATCCTATTAACCAAGTTTTCCAGAATACCGGTGCCGGTACGACGAAGGGAGTCTTGGGGATCATCGCCAGCAATTCTCCAGCCGCGGGTGGAAGCTATGATTCGAGCTACGCAGTGGCGGGCGCCGGCGAGATATTCCGCGCGGAGAACGAGTCCTACCAGGTTTCCGACAACCTGGACTGGGTGCGCGGCCGGCATTCGCTGTCTTTCGGAATGAACTATTTCCGAAAGAGCGAGATTGACTGGGACATTATGCGGCATGTGGGGTTCGGATCGGTTGACGGTTTCAATGCCTTTAGCGCGAGCGGCGGTGATCTGGGCTACCAGGGCGGCGACGGCATCGCGGACCTCATGATGGGAGCTCCCAGCAATATGTGGGTACGCTTTACGATCAATGGCGGTGGCCCGACCTCGCCGGATTACAACATCGTGTTCCCCTATTGGGGCATGTACGTGAATGATAAATTCCGGATTAGCCCAAAGCTCACCTTGTCCGCCGGCCTGCGCTACGACCTAAGCATCCCGGACTACACGCCTAACCCCGCTATTGCTCCCTGCTGCGCTATCTATACTTCAACTGGAAGTGGCGGCATCCTTGAGTATCCTGGCATCGCTCCCGGGCTTTCAAAGCACTATCTGTCAGCCGATAAACATGAATTCGCTCCTCGCCTGAGCCTAGCCTACAGTCCCAACCTTAAGACTGTCATTCGCGCGGGCTATGGCATCTTTTTCGACTCCGGGGCCAGTCAAGCGACCAACAATGTGGGCACGGCTATATATGGGACTTCCGCTGCTGTCAACTATTCTGTGAACAACTCGACATTGGGCCAAGCCATCGATACTCCGTTCTTGGGACTGTCCGATATCTTTCCTGCACCTGTAAGCACAACCTTAGGGTCCTTCCCGGTTTCAACAGGAAAAGGTCAGGGCTACTTAGGAGATGGTCAATGGGCATCAATTACTTACTACGATCAGAAATCAACCCCCTTGCCATACATCCAGCGCATGCTTCTCGACGTACAGAGGCAGGTAGGAAGTCGTGACACCGTCGTCTTGTCATACGCCGGAGCGCAAGGGCGAAAGGGGCAAAATCCCATAAATGTAAATCTGCCCGCATATTCCACGGGATGGACCTCCGGTGGTGGTAGCGGGGATCCAGTGTTTAATGCCGCCCGCCCCAATGCTGTCGGCAGGTTTGGCGATATATACGTAGTAAGGCCCAATCTGAACTCTTTCTACAATGCCTTGATCGTTCAATATCGGCACGATTTCAGCCGAGGATTTCAGTTCACGAGCAACTACTCTTGGAGCAAGACGGTAGGAGATTACCCTTGGTTCAACGCTCTTGGGGCGAACGGAGCCCCGGGCGGTGCAGTCAGAGGATTTCAATACGCCAATCTTGACAGCCGCGGCGAAAGCAATCAGTCCCATCGGCATCGCTTTCTCTTCAGCGGTATATGGACGCCGGAATATGGTAAGAGCTGGCCGGCCTGGACTAAAGTACCTCTAGCCGGTTGGCGCTTGGCCGGCATCGTGACTCTCGAGTCCGGTGAAGCGCTTACAGTCCAAAACGGCGGCCCCGGAACACCTTGTCTGAGCAGCGATGCCGGCACCAGCATATGTCCCACTGGTTTTGGTTCGAGCGCGCAGGATGGCGCCGGCTTTGATGAACTACTTGTTTCTGGTAACCCGAATTTGAGCCATGGCGACAAGACCTTCTCCCGTCAATTCGATACCTCGAAGTTCTCGGTGCCTGCAATGAATGTTCGCGGAAATTCCGGCTTCGGAACAGTGAGGGGACCCGGACAGAACCGGATCGATCTTTCCCTGGCGAAAACATTTCCTCTTTCCGAGAAAGTTCATCTTGAGTTTCGAGCAGATGCCTTTAACGCTTTCAACCACACAAATTGGAGTGGCGTGAATACAACGTATCCCAGCGGCAGTGCGCAATTCCCCTTTGGACAGGTCAATGGCGCATTCGAGGCACGCATCGTCCAGCTTGCTGGAAAGATTGTCTTCTAAGGCTCTTCGAGACCTTACCCGCTTCGCGCGTCCTTAGCCGCACGGCTGGAGGTCTTGTGAGCTGTCGGTCTCGCTGAACCGTGCAATACCGGACTAACTAGGCGAAAGAATCGGGAATAATGGAGCTCGCCTCCTTCAGTTCAAATCGCTTCAACTGTAGTGGAGCTTGCCGATGTATCAACCTGAGACGTATCTGATCTCTCTCTCGTTTATGATTCTCACCATGCTGTGCTGGGGTTCGTGGGCCAACACGATGAAACTCGCACCTGGTTACGCGTTCCAGTTATTCTACTGGGACTACGTCATCGGTATTATTGCCGGCAGCGTCGGTTGGGGATTGACCTTAGGCAATTGGGGCGGAGGTGAACTTTCATTTCTCAGCAACATCCACCAGGCAGATACTCGGCACATCCTATTTGCCGTCGCCGGCGGAGCCGTGTTCAATGTAGCTAACTTGCTTTTGGTAGCAGCCATTGACATTGCCGGGCTCGCGGTAGCGTTTCCGGTTGGAATCGGTTTGGCGCTGGTGGTTGGTGTTATTTTGAATTATGCGATCGCCCCGAAAGGCCATCCCGGACTGATCTTCGGAGGCATGGGGCTCGTTGTTTTGGCGATTATTATTGATGCGCTCGCCTACCGTCGTCGAGAGAGAGAGCGACGTTCCGTAAGTGTGCGCGGAATCTGGATCAGCATCGCTTGCGGATTGCTCATGGGCGTCTTCTATCCCTTGGTGACCAAAGCCGTGACGGGAGAACATGCGTTGGGTCCCTACTCAGTAGCTTTCTTCTTTGCCATCGGAACCGCGCTCTGCGCGATCCCGCTGAACTACCTGTTCATGAGGAAACCTTTGACCGGGACTCCCCCCGTCAATATGTCTCAATACGTCCACGCGAAGCCGAGATGGCATTTCTGGGGCTTTGTTGGCGGATTCATATGGTGCTCGGGAACGGTGTTCAACTTCGTGGCATCGCACGCGCAGATGATCGGTCCGGCGGTGTCCTACGCCATCGGTCAGGGAGCCACAATGGTTTCGGCGGTGTGGGGCGTTTTCATCTGGAAGGAATTCGCCAGCGCTCCACCGGAATCCCGCAAACTGATTCCCGCCATGTTCATTTTTTTTCTGCTTGGGCTGGGCATGATCGCGATTGCGCCCATGGTGAACAATAAGTAAAAGGGATTAAATGGAGAGACCTATCATTGTTGTTGGTAGCATCAATCTTGATTTGGTAGTCGGATCCGACCGTATTCCCCAGGTAGGAGAGACTATCATCGGCAGCACCTTCAATACGTTCTATGGCGGAAAGGGCGCGAACCAGGCAGTCGCAGTTGCGAAGCTAGGATACCCGGTTTCAATGGTGGGAAATGTCGGCAGTGATGCTTTTGGCGCGCAATTGCGCAAGGGGTTGGAAGCCGTAGCTTTGGATACGACCTACGTAAATACCGTAGAAGGGCCATCCGGCGTCGCTCTAATCACAACTGGAGTAAGCGGCGAGAACAGCATAGTGGTCGTGCCCGGTGCGAACAACCAGCTCACCCCAGCGATGCTGGAGAAAGCGAGGCCCATTCTCGATCTAGCTGGATTCATCCTCGCGCAACTGGAAATTCCCCTTGAGACCGTCGAGTACCTGTCTCAGTTCGCTGTGGCGCACGATATTCCGCTTATGCTGGACCCCGCGCCAGCGCGCAAGCTTTCGGACAACCTGCTTCGCAGCGTGTCATGGATCACACCCAACGAAACAGAGGCTCAACAGCTGCTGAACAGCAATATAGACTTCGCCGACGGCGGTATTCATGCAGCGGCAGATCTCCTGTTGCATTCTGGCGCAAAAAACGTCCTGCTAAAGTTGGGATCTGCGGGCTGTGTAATTGCGCAAGGGACCATGCCCATGCAAGCAGTTCCTGCATTTTCAATAGACGCGGTGGATACGACTGGTGCGGGAGACGCCTTCAATGCTGGATTTTCAGTGGGACTGATGCGCGGTTATACGGTTGAAGAGAGCGCCGTGTTCGCCTCCGCCGTGGCGGCGATCTCAGTCACGCGGCCCGGTGCGCAAGCCTCTATGCCTGATAGGAGTGAGGTCGATCTTTTCTTGTTACAACATTCCAAGCCATTACCCTGTGTGTTGTACCCGGCGAAAAATCTTGATCCGAGACGATGAAATCTGTAATTCAGAGACTGCTCGGCATGCGCTCACACTAGCGACACTATGCAACTTCAGATCGTCGTCCTTGTATATGGTGGAGCGGTCGTAACCACATATGAGTAGAATCCGCAGCCCATTCGAAAACTGCTAACTGGCGGCTGTGAGCGACGTCCATGTAATCGAATTAGTCGCCTGCAAAAGAAACGTGTACTGTTGCGCCACGGTGATGATTAGGCAAATGGGCGATCCACGGGTAAACGCGCAGGTCGGACAACATGCTCAGTCGCCTGTCACTCTGCTACTGATCCTTCAGCAACCCACCTTGCGTTAGACCGTACTTCACAGCAACGGCAAAAGAAGCTGCTCGCCCGCTGGTTGTTAAGAGGAATCGTTCTAGGCTCATCATAATTTAGTGGACAAAGTCAGGAACCCTGGTGTTATCATCAGCTTACTGCCGTATTGAGCGGGAGTAGTTCAGTGGTGAACACTAGCTTCCCAATTTTTTCGTACCAAGTATTTCAACGATTTAACAGGTCTTGGGGTTGCCGCTAAGTACCTCAAAATACGTAAAAGTCTAACATCATCGCGGGTCCCATTGCGGGTGCTCGTTTCGGGTGTCGTTACTGGTGCAGACATCCAGGTGTTAACGAGATTCTGCGGGATGTCTCCGCAGAAACGCTAGCTGCAAACGATGTTTGAGCCCTCACATTGCGGGTACTGCTATCTCTCGCCAAGGACTGGATATCTTGTTCATGTTTGAGTATTTTTCGATTGCTCGAATATCACCAACACCCAGTCGGTTCTCAACACATTTGCCGTGGCAGGGGACAAAATTGACAACTGACGGCCGATCAGTCGTTTTTCAATTAACTTCCGGATTGCCCGTCATCTAGACACGATGTCTGCGTTTCGAAATGCGCTCCCACTACAAATCGTGCAGAACCGGGCTTCGAGTGCACCAAAACTCTGATTTAGCGCTATACTCCTGCCCCGCCGTCATTCATTGCGGCGCGTTATTATCTGCGCAGAGGTGTCCACGCATGAATAAATCGCGCTCTGGAAATATGTTCATCGCAGCTCTCGCGTTCGGACTGACATTCTTCAGCGTTCCCGCCGCGTCTCAAACTGCGGCGCTTCGCGCAAACGATACCGAACTGCTGATGCTCGGTACTGCGGGCGGTCCGCCTTTGCGAAAGGATCGCTCCGAGCCGGCCACTCTGCTCATCGTCAATGGGCGACCATATTTAATCGACTGCGGCATTGGAACCATTCGACGCCTGGTCGAGGCTGGGATTCCTTCCGAAACGATTGGAACAATCTTCTTTACGCATTTGCACCCGGACCATGATCTCGGCCTCGCCGACCTGATGGCCAACGATTACTTCCACCTTGACCTCGCCTCCGACGAGCGGAAGATTAATATCTACGGGCCGCCGCAAACGAGCGAATTGGTCGAAGCTGCCCTACACTACATCAGCATTCCGTTTGAAGTGTTCGCCGCGGAAAAGCCCGGGTTCCAACTGGGCCGCCCGAACCGCGGTCTGGCCAGCCCATTTGTCGCCCACGAAATTGACAGCGTGGGAGTTGTGTACCGCGACGACAAAATTCAGGTCACAGCTATCGAGAATTCGCATTACGCTCTCATGCCGGCGCAGTTCCGCGCGCATTTCAAGTCATATTCGTACCGTATCCAGACGCCCCACGCCGTGGTGGTATTCACGGGAGACACCGGACCCAGCGATGCGGTCGCGAAACTTGCGAGGGGCGCCGACGTTCTCGTTGCCGAAGTGGAAGAAAGTTCGGACGAACTGCGCGGGTTTATTGACCAAATGGCGGCCCAGAACCACTGGTCGCCCGCCCGCAAGGAGCAGTTTGCCGCGCACATGGAGAAGGAACATCTAACCGTGGACAGCCTCGGAGAACTTGCCTCGGAAGCCCAAGTACAATCAGTTGTCTTCTATCACTATGACCCGGAAAACAAAGCTGAGCAACAGGCTCGCGTCACTAGCATGAAGGAGTATTTTCACGGATTGGTTCTGGCGCCGATGGATCTGGACCGGTTCTGCCTGTCAAACGACGCCCAATCAGAGAAGCCTAAATTCGAGTCGTGCGGGCAGAACACAGCCCATCAGGAGTAAGCTCCGGGTCTCTCTGCTGAGAGCAAACGCGGGAGAAGATGTACTTCTCAGTGAGGAGATTCAGGGCCGATTCATCGTGCGGAATCGGCGCCCATGCCGAAAGGCTCTGGTTCACGGCAGTGTGGAGAAAAAGAAAACCGCACGTGTCGGGAAGGTGCGCGTCAGGCAAACGTCACTCACAAAGCATCGCAGTCGCGGTCGGGGTGGCGCCCGGGTGGTCGGCTATTCGGAAGTTGGAACAATATTTATTTCGAATTCTGTGTGCGAATTGTGTGCCAGATTCCGATCGATGCTCAGATTCGGAAAAACGACCGGTCTGACTTGCGGCCGATTAGCCGTTCTGTCTCGATTGAATTAATCCCCGTGATCGCTTTTCCCGCCCGACGGTGTGCGTAGAGTGTGCAGCTCAGCAGGGATTGCCGGCGTCACACGAATGACAGACTTCGAAAGGGAGGGACACTACGAGTTCGCGGTCCTGCCTGTAGCCAGCTATCGCACGGCCCAAGCAGATTCAGCGGGAGAAGTAAGCGCTGATACTGCTGCGCAGAACCTATTACATCGCGCGATTCAAGACGCATGATCCGACAAGACCCTCAAAAAAGGCCCTTACTCTCAGCGCTAACTTCGGGGAATGCACAAGAAGACCAAGCTCGATATTTCTAGCTTGTGCCGCCTCTGTAAAGTTGGCCGACGAAACGAACACCTCTCGATGACTACAACTACGCACTTGGCATGCAACGCGGCACACTCATTAGTCGAGAGCGCTCGCGGATCAAAATAGACTTCGGGTAATCGCTTTCCCAACGGCCATTGTGTTGTGCGGAAGCGATTTCGAGCCCACGCAACAATGTCCGCCACCTGAATACCTGAAGTCTTTTTCGTGTCAACAGGCGCAACTTCTTCGATAGCGTTCCACAGACTCCATCGGCCGGTAACATTGGACAGCTGGCGCTCACGCTCCCATTTTCCGTGGAACGGATTAGGAAATATTCATTCTTATCAAAATAGTAGCGAACGGTGTCCGTGTTCGGGTCCATTACTTGGGGATACAAAAACCGTACCATGACAGGATAAATCCGAACAGAAATTTATTACACAGGTCGATAGGGTCGGGTATTTGATAAGTCTCATCGCGCAGTTTCTGCCACGCAATCAAATCCACTGAGCAATAGAACACTCGCAGACGGTCTTTGGGACGAGTGGAGATATACGATAAGCACCGATGACAACTCCAAATGCACTGTCGTGGTTCCATCCAAGATTGGCTGCAAATGCCTTTTCGAGCCGAAAAACCTCTTTCATGTGAATGTAGGAAGCCTTTGGCATATGGCTGTCGAAAATGTGCTGCCAAGCAGTCTCAAATTCTGTCCATATGTCTTCCCGGGCAGCAACAGCGGCCAGCGTGATCCACTGGTCTTCCAATTTGCCACTACTGTCAAGATATGCACTAAGAGCTATCAACAGTTCTCCTCATCATTTAAGCCTCGCGAACAATAAATATTAGCTTTGACCTCTTTTGTGAGCGCCCTCAGGAGGGCTGGGAATCTGTTCTTTCGCTCCCTTCTGAATTCAAGCCACCCTTCGTAATCATCGAAACATTCTCGAATGCGGCTGACGATCTCTGCGCTGGTTATGCGAAACCAAAGGTCCTTTCAAAGCGAAGGGTTCGCCGTCGTTCAAGAACGCCTGCACCATACAACCACTCCCCACTAAATCCGAATCACGGCGTCACGAGAAATGTTTTGCATCGCGCCACAATACGTGTAATCCTCGCGACGGAGAATAACAACCCATGTGCTTTTCAGCCACCGCGAACTTTGTGGGCAGCGGAGTTCTGGGCGCTGTCGGTGTCGTCACCTTGACCAAGGTGAAGCACCGTCGCGAACTGCTTTTTGCATCTCTGCCCGTGCTATTCGCTGTCCATCAATTTATTGAGGGATTCGTCTGGCTGGGATTGGACGGGATTCTTTCCGTTGCTGTGGCGCACGACATGGGTGCGGCTTTCATGCTTTATGCGCAAGGGCTTTTGCCTTTCCTGCTGCCGCTCAGTGTGCTGCTATTCGAGCCAAACGCGAAGAGTCGCAGGCGGATGCTGCTATTTCTCGTCCTGGGCGGTGGAACTACGCTCTATATATTGTGGGCGCTGACGGCGTTTCCACTGCAGGTGTACGTCAGGGGGAACAGCATCGTTTACATCAATCAAGCGACAAATAATGCGGCGGTTGCGTTTCTGTATGTGATTGCAACTTGCGGTTCTCTGTTTTTTTCAAAGATCAAGATGATGGTTACCTTCGGCGCGGCAAATCTGCTGATACTACTGGTTGTGATGGAGTTCAAGCGTTACGCATTCACCTCCCTTTGGTGTGCATACGCAGCGGTCGCTAGTGTCATCATTCTCGCCTACTTCTGGAGCAGCCACGGACACCGGCCGTTCCTCTATGCCTAGCCAGGGCGATTTGACATTCCGTTTCTGAAACTGCCTAAGTAAAGAGCCTACACGGCGCGCGTGAGGCCCCGGGGAATTGCGCCGAGATTCACAACCGAAGCTACGATGGCTACCCACATGTATGCTGGCACAATGACTTCCTGGCCGGTGCCGACGCCGAGTGCCGAAAGTGCCGTGTGCAGCGCGCCGTTTCCGCTGCTTATAGCAACCGCATAGGGCACGCCAAGGTGCGTTGGCGAATTCTTTCTCAAATTGTTCAACTTCTTCTCGCAACTTCACACCGTAATAGCGGAACGGAGAACGATCTCGCAACCAACGAACCGCAGCTTCAACTTCTTCCTCGTCCATGTAATCAACTCCGGGAAACTCAACGGCAACGGCTCAGTGCGGACCGGGGTGCCTCCATGGATCGCCAATCGCTGCGTTGTCAGGGCGAATGAATATTGCTGGTGCTCGGTTGACATTCGGTGATACTGAGCCGACGGTATGAGAATCTTTTCCATTGCAGCCTCCTGCTACTGCCTATCGGCAGAGATCGGAAAAGGTTTAGCTCAGAATGCGGCGGTATGGGCGGGATTGAAAAGGCCGGAATGCGGGCGACGGAGTTCGCCTGAAATCTGCACCCGCCCGGCCTTCCCCTCGATTTGGATGTTGCCCGGAATATAGCAGTCAATCGCAAACGGGGCATTACCAGTGCGTTTTTGTTACGGAATCGGAACAAAAATAAAATTGGAATCACGAGCTCCGACCCATGATACTATTCGCAACCGCAGGCTTTCAAACCTTTCCCCGACGCAGTAAGAAAGGTTTTCCCGGAAACGGGTGGACTCGGGGGAGGGCTATCCGTTTCCGTGCGGAAACGTCATTCAGCAGAATTTCTTTGTGAACAGGACCATCGGAGAACGTATCCGCGACCTCGAAACCCGTCGCCAATGACTGCACGAAGAAACCATAAAGAGGGATTTAACGAAGACCAAGATTAGAGCCATTACAGTAGCTATCTCGCATACTCGCTTCGAGTGCGCACCCGAATGCGAATCCTCTCAAGCCTCTAATTCAGAATCCTCAGCGGGAAAGGGCGACGCGTCAGAGCTTGCTCCGGACTCCAGCATTTTGGTCTTTTTATTATATGTTCCTCTCACGTCGAGCAATTCCGCGTGGCTTGGCGGGAAGACATAATTCTGCACAAACCAAAGGGCGTCATGATTGAGGCGGCGGCTGACTGCCTCGCGCCCGTGCTGCTTTACGAAATCGCAGAAGTCATCGGAATAGATTACGGTGGTTTTAATGCCTGAGCTTTCAATGGCGCGTGCCTTCAGCCATCCACGATCGATCCATTTCTGGATCTCTTCGGGTCGCGTGTGCAGCGCCCGCGACAAGGAAAATTTGGTAAACCAGTCCCGCTCTCTCCTCGCGCCGACACCTAGGCGATGTAACATCGACCGAACAGATCCCAAAGGCCGACCAAGCGCTTTCGCGGCTTCACCTACTGCCATTGTCGTGACGAGGTCTGCGAGCCGTTGCTGTTCTCGCTTGGTCCATTCGCGGTAAGCACGTTTGTGCCTTACGCCCGACTGACGCAGAAACCGCAAGCACACATCCCGCGGATTTCCTGAAATTTCAGCTAACCTGCCGACCAGCGAGTGCTGTTCGGGCTGACTCGGTGCTAGATTTCGACGAACTCGCTCTTTGTATTCTTGGATAAGATCTCGCGCTTCTTTGGACCAACGAAGCGCCCGCCTTTCGCGCACATCCTGTTCGCCCATACTCCTGAGTTCGGTAGGCCGTAAGTTCACTAAGCACTGACCAGTGGAAAATGCTCTCAAAGTTCCGCTTGTGCCTTCCGCCAACCTCCTCTGTTAATACAGAAGCAGGCACGAGGTTTTTCCTCAAAACACCTTGCAAGATTCTTGATTGATATCTTCGCCGAAAGCGAGTAGGTGGGTATGATAATGCGAGCTCATCGCAAGTGATCGATCGCGTTGGTCAGCTCGCGGAGTGGTTTTGTACGAAAACAGAGCCGGGGACGTAAAAGGAAGGCTGTATAGAGCACCTTAACCTGGAGCGGTTTACTTCTTCAGTTCGGTGCTTGGACACGCGGGTGGAGAACCGCGACAGATGATCGACGAAAGGGAGCCCTTCGGCTGACTGGAGTGGAAGCGTCGAAATTCTGCAAAACCTAGCAGTGGTGTGCAAAAGTCAGGCGACTGAGCACATGTTCCGTTTGGCGCATGGACCATCATTTCAAGGAAAGGTGTGCGCTGTGATCTACGGGTACTTCGATGGAAGCGGCACCCACGACAGTTCAAGGGTCTTCTCTCTTTGCGGCTTTTTGGGTGATCCGCGCATGTGGGATGACTTGAATCTTGAATGGAACCGCATCTTGGATAAGCCAGATTGGCCTAAGCGTCCTTCCGAGTTTCACATGTACGACTGCGTTCACGCTCTGAGGGAGTTCGAGGGATGGAGCCTAGCCCAAAGACTGGCCATCTATGGCGATCTTGCAGGCTTAATTACTGAGTGCAATGTCTTAGCAATCGGTTCCGTTTGCATTGCAGATGCGCTGAAGAGCTGTACGCAATCCGAAAGGCAATTGCTCGCCAAAACTGGATTACGCAGCCCGATGGACGTGGTCTTTCAATTGGCTTTGCAGATGGCAATCAGCCGCATCCATCAATACGCACAAGCTCACATACCGCCAATCAAAGAGGAACTTTCTCTTATCTTCGATGAAGAGCCTAATCATGTCGCCGAGAGGTTCCACCGACTCTACAACCATCATTGCAGGAATCACCATACTGGATGGATTCTCAACGGAATTGCATTCGAAAAGAGTCACAAGCTAACTCCGCTCCAAGCTGCCGATATGCTTGCTTACACCACTTATCACGTGGAATTAAAGAAGCGATTCTCGACGCTAAGCGACTTTGATTTTCCTGTAGTTCCTGGATTCATACGGCTGATAGAAAATGTCGCGGCATCTGGCGGAGTGTTTGATTATGAGAATGTAAGGCGATTACTACTCACACGCTTCATTGATGAGGCGAATGCGCCCTATGCCCTCTCACGGCATCCTCAGGATATCACCTTGTCTTGAGGGGATACATGCGGGTGCCACTGTATTTACACTCGATGAGGATTTCTCGAGAATAGCTTTTTCAACCAGACGTGGTTGTCCAGTTCTCACCAGATCGGAAGATGGTTACTGAAGTTCGTGAATTTGGGAGGCCAGACGAAGCTAATACAGAAGCAACCCAGACGGACTTTTTTCAAACACCTTGCAAAATTATTTACTGATAATGCTAGTTGTCATCGCAAGTAATCGATCGCTCTAGCGAGCTGACAGTCCTCGCCGGAAGCGAGTCCGTGGGGTTCGATGTCGAGGTCAACGTCGGGTAGTACACCCGAACCTTCCGCGCAGCTTCCACTCGGGCTGAACCAGCCGAACACTGGCACGTAAAGCCAGTAACCACTTCCTACCCGAAACGCCCTTGATCCTAGGACATTGCTTCTCGTACGCTTGCCGATCAAGATTGCAGCTTGCGTCTCTTTGGCGAATTGCGCAAGCATTTCCCCGGCACTGTTCGTCCATTCATTGATCAGCAGAACTACACGCCCATGGAACGGCTGTTTACCCAGACCTTGAGTGAGCAGCATTAAAGACTTATCTCGAACGGAAAACCGCGCCAGGCAAGAAAGAAGTCCCAGCATCGAGCTAGGCATCCGAACTTGTGGCAATTGCGTCACATCGTATCCTTGTTCTAGCCGTCGCCGACTGAGGTTGTAGCCTATAGGAATACGATCGGGGCACAGGTAGCTTGCCAGGCGAGCAAAACCAAGACTCCCTCCAAGGCATCCCCTTAGGTCAACAATAAGGCGGTCGCATCCTTGCGCCTTAAGTGAGTCGGTGGTCCGATCCAACAATCTTGAAAATTGAATTCCAAAAGCGCCGGGAAAGAACGGGATCTTTAATATTCCGATCTTCCCTTCTATTTGCAGGCTCAGGCATCTGGGCTCTACGAGCGGTGGTCGCCCGCCTTTTTTTTTCTTCGAAGGAACAAACAAAATGGCCTCCCTGAGTCGGCTCTCGCTGGGGGATTCCGTTGTTAGCCGGTGTTGCTGCCCAAAACGAAATACTGGGAAAACAGGAGGCGATAACAACATACTATCGAGGGTAATCAAAAGCTGCCCACGCTTAATGCCGGCTTCTGCCGCAGGACTCCCGTCAAATACATCGAGGACCATCCACCGTTCTGCACCGTGGTACGGCACCGAACGGAGCGTGGCTCCAATTGCGTGCTGCGGTAGCGTGGCCTGAGTATCGAAACGATAAAAATTCGTGTGACTGGATTTCAGTTCAGAAAGAAGTTTTCGTACACCATTCTCAAATTCATCATCATCCCCGATCAATAAAAAGAGACGTTGCTCTTCAACAATTTTGCTCCAGTCGGCGTAGTTCACGTGACAAACGTTAAAGTGGTATCTGAGGACAGTCGCTTTTACGCGAGAAATAATCTTCAGACGCTCTGCCGGCGGGAGCATTGGGATCATTCTCCGATCGGCGGCTCGGCCACTCCCTCAACTGTGAACCCAGCCCAGTAGTATGGAACTGCGTTGGTGCCAAACTTTTTAATCATCCTCCGCTTTGCGATCGCCAGCGCATCGGCAGCTCCTCTGCCGAGGTTCAGTTCGGCATAGAAGCTCTTCATCAAATAAAGTGTGCTTTCGTCTTCTACCGACCACAGAGTGGATACGACGGTGCGAGCCCCCGCCAACAAAAAAGCGCGGGACAGTGTCGAAACGCCCTCTTCTCCTTCTAGAGGTCCTACCGCCGTATTGCATGCCGAGAGCACCACGAGTTCCGCATGCAATCGAAGCTGTACTATCTCTGAAGCTTCAAGAAACCCATCTTCATCGTGGCTCGGATCACTGAGGAGCACGAGAGCTGCTCGATCAGGGTGGGTCTCGTTCGCGATAGCATGGACGGCCAGGTGCATGATGTCATGATTGATCGAGCTTTTGAACCTACTTTCGGTCGCATCCGTGCCCAGCAACAAAGTTCTTGAGTTTAGGGGAAACGCGGCGGCAGCTGCTAGCGCCTCTTCTCGTGAGCCAGGCAGGTTGGCAAGTGCCGCACCGCTGTAGCCGCGAGTCACCGCGGCTGCTTTCAAGTTAGTGCCGTCATACGGGACACCTCCGACGGCCACAATTGTCGCGGCAGCGAACTTCAGCGTGGATCGCGAACGTAACAGGAAAAAGCTGGTCGCCGATGGGGAGTACACGATTGTCCGGGAGAGAACAAGACACTGCCCTTCTCGATCTATCATTGCATCGAAAGGCACCAAGTGAAGCTGCCCATCGGGAATGATTAGTAGTTGCTTCTTACTGATAGCCTCCGGAATTTGATCCAGCAGGGCATCATATAAACGACGCCCTTCCTCATCAGCAGAATGCTTCGCCTTCACTTCCGACAAATATGCGCTCACCAGACCTGCGATCATTCGCTTTCCAGGCAATTTCACGATCTTCGCACTGTCGTGAGTGATCACCAGACAATAAGATGCGGGGTCATTAACCACGTACTCCAGAATTGCCTCCGAACCGGCTAGGATGCCCTCCACCTGTCTAAGGGTGATAAGGCGTTGAACACTGGATCTCAATATGCTGATTTCTGGAGCAATCAGACTATTTTGTTCCGCAAAAAAGATCTGATTGCGAAGCGCTTTGATTTTGCTATCCGAGCGGGCAGCCATCAGCCCAAGGCGCAAGCGCGCGATTTTCTTTTCCGTCTCTCTGGATTCAGGTGAGGAACTCGCTCCCGCCACGAGCAAGTCGGTCATCACGCGTCCACGAACCTGCTCGATAATCGCAAAGGCTTTTTCGGTGTCGCCAGAGTGCTCGGCGATTAACGCGAAATGTTTTGCATACAAGTCGCTGGCTGCTTTTATCAGAGCAGTCTTGCCGAGAGTACTGTCGGCGTTGCCAATCATGATGTCCTGGATGTTGGCTGCACGATCGTAAATACGATCGGCGACCGCGTAGTCGCGTTTATCGATTTGTACCTGAGCCAGGGAATCGAGTGCTGGGGGAATACGCGGAATATTTCCTGCTGCTTGAGCCGCCTGTGCCGCGCCACGCGCAAACTCTTCGGCCTTCTGCAAATTCCCGCTCAGCCTATATAGGTTCGAAAGTTCACTCTGGATTTCCGAGGTTGGGTTTCCATACCCGGTGTTCGCGTAGCGAAGGGCTGAGTTGAGCGAGCTAATAGCCTTCGGAATGTTCTCTTGTGCTCTAGCCAGCAGGGACGCTGTCGAGTAGAGATCGGCAAGCTGATAGGGATCATTCTCGCGTTTAGCCTGGTTCATCAAAGTATTCAGTTCGACTTCCGCTCCCTCGATCCGTCCCGATTGGATCATCGCTACTAGTTTCGCGTGTTGTGCAAGCAGCGGATATCCAACATCGGGATTTTGTTTGGCAACATCTATTGCTTGCTGTGCATATGAAATCGCTTGATCGTTCATTTGCTGCCACAAAAAGCCGTTAGCTGCTGCAGTCAAATAGAAGACTTCCCCGCCAACATCATGGGTAGATGTGGCCGCGATCAGTGCTGTTCCGACATTGCGCTGAGCGGCGGCAAGATCACCCTCATAAAAGTCCGCAAACCCGAGCTGCCCTTCTGCCCGGTATTGCCATTTTGTGTTTCCCAAGTCCTTTGCTAAACCAATTATTTCAGTCCAATCACGCCTCATCGCCGGCACGTCGATTTCTCCATCGAAATCACCCTTCACAATGAGGCAAAACATGCGAATTTGCTTATTGGATTGCAGGATCGGGTTTGCCGCGAGTTCCTGCGAAAGCTTGTAAGATTGCTCATTAATTGGGGCCAAGTACGCTCCGGCGCGGATTGCCCCTAAACGCGCATAGAATGCATTGCTCTTCTCGCCTGCGGCCTCAAATAACCGCTGAGCTTTCACAAAATATGGGCGAGAAGAATGCCAGTTGTACAGATCTGCAAAATAAAGAGCTCGTTGCAGAGCATTTTGAGCTGCTGCATCCCTCGACGCTTTATCGGATGATGTCGACGCCGGCTTATTCCCTGAGCGGCGTTCTTGGTGAAGCGCGCCGGCACGCAGGACCATAATGGTCACGACAGTGAGCACAACGAGACTGACTCTCATGGTTTCAGGTCGTTTGTTGGTGGAGCGTTTTGGACCAACACGGGGACACTAACGCGGAAGTCTTTGGCGACGACTGCCAGTTCGTATCCTCCCGGCGGTACGCGACTGAAATCAGCATGAGCACGTAACAGCATTTGACCATGGTTCGAATGTGGTTTCGCGGTAAGGAGCCACACCGCAGACCCATGGGTATTCAGCCTGATGGAATAGTTCCGATCCTCGCTACCGAGGGGCAATTTGAAAGTCAGGTCCACGCTCGGAATCGCGGGGATCGCTGGAGGCACGGGTCTGCGCTTAACATCAGTGGCGCCTCGCGTTGGTGACTCATCACCGAGATCGATAAGCAATGAAATGGCAGGCGTGGCTTTCGGAGATTGGGAAGAAGACGGCGATTGCGCCGCGCCGGCATCCGTGCTGGATGCGGTTGGTGGATGGCGATGTCTGGCGATCAAAAGAAAACAGATCAGGGAAAAAATGATCACCGCCGTTACGGTGATTTCAATTCTTTGCACACGACGAACTCTCTGCACTGGAAGTCTTGCTCGTTCGAGACACGCAAGGTAGGTGTTAAAGCACGGTGAACAGACACTCAGGTGACTACTGATCGAGCCTTCAGATCGAGTTGCATGTTCGGCGAAGGCTCGCAACACGTCTGGCGAAGGACAACCTTGTCGCTCAGGATTTGGGAACGCCTCGGAAAGGTATGGGCGTGCAAACCCGAGCAGATGCCGTTCCGTTATCTTCGCGCGATTTTTTTGAGTTTCCATTGCAGTCTTGCGAGCCATCGATGCACTCTGATTAGTTCAATCCCAGTTTCCTTTTAACTTTCCGGAATGCTTGGCTAAACTTCGCCTCCGCAGCATGACTTGATATTTGATAGACCCAGCCGATTTCCTTCCAGGAAGACCCTGCGATACGTCGATAAAGGACATCGCGCATCTCGGGGTCACATTTCATCAGGAATTCGTCTAGCAGGATCTTCATCTCAACCGCTCTACTCGGGTCCCATGTTTTCGGGGTAGAAGCTAAGAAGCCGATCGCTTCGTCTAGGCGCAGTTGGCGCTTCTTCGTTTTGTTTAAACGTCGGAGAAAAGCTCGGAAAAGGTAAGCCTCTAGATTTCTTACTGGGGCTTCATTGCCGCACCGTGCTCTTAGGGCTCTGCTGACCGCTGCTGCAGCTTCTTCGAGCAGGTTCGCTGCCACAGCCGGATCTATAGATTCACGTTCGGCGTGCCGGATGGCGCGGCGGCTGATCTCCTCGGCCGCAGAAAGCACCGGAGGAGTAATCGCTTGTCCGCGATGATCGACCGGACTGAGGGATGCGTTGCTCTTCTGGCCCGCCTCCTCTGGCATTCCAAATTCACGAGCTTCAGTACGCATCTTCTGACCTGCTGAGAGAAGTGCACAAGCCGTCCGGCTTTTCGGCCCGCAACGTCCTCAATAGGGCAGAGTGCCACTAAACGCCAAAACCTCAACTCTTGGTTCGAACGCTCCTGTGCACCCGGTCGGGCGCAACCATACATGCACATTTCGATAGCTTTGTAGAAATATTTTTTGTGCAGAAAATCGTGCATGGCCGGCCTGAAGCTGCGGAAAAATTGCCGGCAAGGGGGTCACAGCTTTTACGTGGCTTGGATTGACAGTGGAACGCGACCGCGATGGCGCGAGCAAACCCTGAAAGGAAGATCGTGGGCCACAAAGCAATCCAAACCAACCGCTTCGACGATGACCGAGGTTGTCACACCCCGGATGTTGTCACGCGCCTGAAGGACGGCACTGTACCACTTCGCGGGAGCCGAGGTTCTCTGTCAGATAGTTGACAGACTTACTTTTGACGTCCGGCAACAATGCTTGCATCTGAGGTCACGCCACTATCTAAGCATCTAAAACTTCTCACAATCGCAGCACTTTCAGGGTACGGACTCGAGTTGGCTCCGCACCCGCGGCGATGAAAATCATTTAGCTTTCAATGAAGGATTCCATGTCCAGCCGAGGAACTAGTCAAATTCATGTTGTCGATGATCACCAACCTGTGTCTGAGACCATCGCAACGGAACTGCGATCCAGGGGCTATTCGGTGTGCACTACCGACAGTGGTCGCGATACTCTACCGCGACTCAACAATATGCCATTGCGACTCGTGATTTCTGATCTCAACATGCCCAGAATGTCAGGCTTCGAAATCACTGATGGAAGGACTGCAGTCGGGCGCCATAAGAAGTACCCACGCGTACTGAGAACTGATCCGTGCGTCGGCACAATCGAGTGCCATAACGAATTGGAAACATGCCAGCATCCTACCTGGGGAACAGCTGTCATGCGAGCGGATGACGATATGCTGCTGATGGTTGATCATTCATTCACCCGAATGCATCAATGGGAAAAGAACAAACTAATTGGAAAACCATTCGCGATGACCCTTGCTCCGGAAGTGCGACCTGATCTGCCTCTGCATCGGCGCCTCGCGGATGAGCGAGGGCATTCTGAGTATAAGTCGGTGCACATTCGAAAAGATGGGAAGAAATTTGCAGTCTTGACTCACCTCAGCACGATTAGGGACTTCGAAGACAAAATAGGCTATCACGTAGTGATGGTGCTGAACATCAGCGAACACGAACGCACCGAAGAGCTTCAGAGACGTAGGCTGAAGGATCTGAGAGAACAACTTCAGGAGCGTGCACTTGCGCTCCGGCAGGTGACTGATCGGCTCGTGAGAGCCCAAGACGACGAGCACCGAAGGATTGCGCGGGAACTCCACGACAGTGTAGGACAGTATTTAGTGGCTTTGAAAATGGACCTTGAAAGGCTGGCGGGGCTGCAATCTCGCTCTAATTCTTTGGAAGACACGAAGCAGGAGTGCCTTTCCGGCTGTCTGTATCTCGCCGATGTGTGCCTGAAAGAAACGCGCACCCTGTCTCACTTGTTGCACCCGCCATTATTGGAGAAGACAGGCTTCATGTCAGCAGCGCGCTGGTATATAGTCGGGTTCGCGAAACGCAGCGGGATAGACGTGAACTGTACGCTCCCGGAAAACGACTCTCGATTTCCTCAATGCGTGGAACTAGTGCTCTTCCGGACTCTCCAGGAATCTCTTACGAATGTCTACAGACATTCGGGTAGCAAGACCGTTGACATTCGCTTCATCATAAAGTCAGACCACGTGGCCCTTCGGATTTGCGATCGAGGTCGCGGAATTGATGCAGGTATCGTGAAACAGTTTCAAGAGCACGGAACCGGCATTGGTATCGGATTGGCAGGCCTCCGTGAGAGGGTGATCGAACTCGATGGTCGCCTGCACTTACGGTCCGATGTTCACGGCACTGCAGTGACTGTCCGCATACCTGTTGTACAAAGGTCTAAGGTCTCTTATCAAGGCGACCTCAGGGAAGCAGCTGCCGCTTGATTCGGCAGGTGCGCTCCGATCCGAAAACGGCTGAGCACGATTGTGAACTACTGGAAAGGATCAATTAAAGAATTTCTCGACATGAACCGGTTCTGATTACAATTTGCGAGCTTTTCCAAACTTCTGGGAACAGCGGTGCACTTGAATGGACTGCACTGCATCTATTGAATGAGCTTTTCCAACCTTGTATCGGTTGTGGTTGAGGAATTGGGAGGACACTTGTATGTCTCTTGAACGTTTTCGAAGGGCGAAGATGATCGTATTGAATGAACGATCGCTGGCTTATCAGGCAGCTCGCGCCATGGAGGATAACC
>Ga0157372_10000889_pt1 | contig 32439 bp, 29 predicted proteins | sample C55metaG_FD_115307 | JGI IMG/M metagenome (GOLD analysis project Ga0157372, IMG submission 115307) | Corn rhizosphere microbial communities from Kellogg Biological Station, Michigan, USA - C5-5 metaG | ecosystem: Host-associated > Plants > Roots > Rhizosphere > Soil | place: USA: Michigan...
CATCGTGGAGTTGCTGCTGTGATAAACATTACTGGGGTCGTGCACGGTAAAATTGCGATATTGGGCGGAGAGATCGATAAAGAGATTCTCTTTCCATTGATAGCTGACCAGGCCCGACACCAGTACGCAGTTGGCCGGAACGCCGCTGCCGATCTGGAAACCATAATCGCGGGGGCGGGTATCGTAGCTCTCGAAGATGTTGCTGCCGAAATTCACACCGGCCGAGTCCAGCCCCTGCCTGTAGTAGATGATCTTTCCTTCGAGATTCCATTTGTAGGAGGGCTGGTAGTGTGCGATGGCGATGAACTCATCGAAGTTAGCTCCGAGAGGGTGGGCCAGCGGCTGGTTGTAGTGGCTGAAATTGGATACGGTATCGTTGTGGGTATAGGTGAAGGGTCGAACGATGTTCGTCTCGAACTGCAGATCCAGGTTGTTCACGCTAAAGGCGTCCACATATTTCAATCCCAGCTGGAGGCCTTGCTTGTTGGCCCAGTACCCTTGCCCGTAGCGCAGGATCTGGTGAAGGATGAACTCGTTGATTACCAGCTGACCATAGAACTGCACGACATGCCCGATATTGGCCTTCCAGTCGATGCCGGCGGTGGTCTTGTCGGGGCTGCCGTTCTGCTGCTGCGCCGAGACCAGGAAAATGACGGGATTCAGATAGGAGAAATCGTAGTGATCGGCGCGGCTGAATACCACGTTCTCGTAGAGGCCTACGTTGAGCCAGGGGGTGGCGTTGACGTTCAGATGATGGACCACCGCATACTTCTTGGGATATTGGTAGTCATTATGGATGTAGTGCTGGCTGACCAGCTCCATATAGATGGTCTGGTAATTGAGCTTCCAGATGCGGGTGTTGAACTTCAGGAAAAGATAAGGAGCGGCGTAGTCGCTGAGGAACAGGCTGCGATAGCCGTTTCCGATGAAATTCTTATCATAGCCGAATTGCCAGTCGACGTATTTCCAGGTGTTGAAGTAAATAGAGGCCCTGTTGTCGAAATAGTCGAAGCCAGTCTTTCCGAAAGACTTGTAATACCCCGCGCCCGGCACCGCGTTGAACTCCGTTGCGCGCTGCTGGAAATAGCCCGGGCCACGTTCCTGGTTGTCGGTGAGATAGGCCGAAAAGCCCAGTTTATTGGCGATGAGTCCCCTGAGGGTGACGCCTTTTGAATTATAGAAGACCCGTTGTTTGTTGCTGGATTCGTAGGATTGGGTTTGCTGGATGGCCGGGTCGACGACGAGGAAGAAATCCTTATCCTCCACCTCATAGAAATTCGCCTTGTTCCGGTAGAAGGTATTCCAGATCGGGTGTTTGCTGGCGAAGCTGTCCTTTTTCTTTGTGACCCATTCGATATTGTTCATCTCCAGCGAGAAGAGATTGGCTCGATCGACCTTTGTCAGGTGATAAAAATAATCGTAGGGATACTGTTTATCCAGGGAGTCCGCGGTCTCGGCCACGCGGACGGCCAGGCGGCGGCTGATGGGCTTGGCTGTGCTGATATTGAGGTCGGGGTTGATTTGCAGCTTGATCTCCATCCTGTCCAGGAAGTGGTCGAATTTCGATCCCTGGGGCAGGTAGCTGGATTGCGCATGGACCCTGGCCGGCAGCAGTGCGGCCAGCGGCAGGGAAAGAACAAGAAAGGTCAGGGAGGATACAGACAGTGCTATTTTTTTCCGGCGTCTTACAACGGTTTTAATAAATTGCGTCATAATGCTATCAAATAAAGGGAGGATCTATTATTCGTTATGCGTAATTACCTGATCAAGAACGTCGCCATAGTAAACGAAGGTAAGATTAGTACGGCAGATTTACTAGTGAAAAACGGGCGCATCGAAAAAATCGGGACGGAGTTGCAGCCTGTCTTTGCCGTCACGGAGGTGAACGGAGAAGGACTTCATTTATTGCCCGGGGTCATCGACGACCAGTGTCATTTCCGGGAGCCGGGACTAACCCACAAGGCTACCATCTATACGGAAGCCCGGGCGGCCGTTGCCGGCGGGGTCACCTCTTTTATGGAAATGCCTAATACGCTTCCCCCGGCTTTTACCCAGCAGCTGCTGGAGGAGAAATACACCATCGGTGCGAACAGCTCGCTGGCCAACTATTCCTTTTACATGGGGACGTCCAACGAGAATACCGAAGAGGCGTTGCGCACCAATGAGAAAAAGCGGGACGTCTGCGGGATCAAGATCTTTATGGGTTCTTCGACGGGAAACCTGCTGGTGGATAATTACCTTACCCTCGACAGGCTTTTCCGGGAGAGCGAGGTCCTCATCGCGACGCATTGCGAGGACGAGAAGATCATTCGCCGGAACCTGGAACGCTTGCGGGCGGAAGGGCGGGAGCTGGTGGCGGCCGATCACCCGGTGATCCGGGATGAAGAGGCCTGTTTCGAGTCGTCCTTCACGGCCATCCAGTTTGCGAAAAAGCACAATAGCCGGCTGCATGTTTTTCACCTGACCACGGAGAAGGAGATGCAATTGTTCGGCAATATGCTGCCGCTGGCCGAAAAGCGGATCACCGCGGAGATATGCGTTCATCATCTGCATTTTACAAGCGAAGACTATGCCACTTTAGGGAATAAGATCAAATGCAATCCGGCCATCAAGGCGCCGCATAACCGGGAGGCTTTGTGGAAGGCGATGCTGGACGACCGGCTGGACGTCATCGCTACGGATCATGCGCCGCACACTCTTGCCGAGAAAGAAGGCCCCTATGAGCGGGCTCATGCGGGGCTTCCGCTGGTCCAGCATTCGCTCCTGCTGATGCTGCACTATGTCCGGGAGGGCCGCATCCCGTTGGAGAAAGTGGTGGAGAAAATGAGTCATGCCGTGGCCACCTGTTTTCGTGTCAAGGAGAGAGGGTTTATAAGGGAAGGGTATTTCGCCGATTTGGTATTGGTAGATCTTAATCGACCCTCCACTGTGACGCCAGATGGGATCCTATATAAGTGCCGCTGGAGTCCGCTGGAAGGGTTTACTTTCCCGGCTACGGTCGTAAGCACTTTTGTCAACGGGCATCTTGTTTATGGAAATGGGACCTTTGATGAATCTCAATGGGGACAACGCCTGCGTTTTGACTACTAAACCGTCTTTTCATCATCATGGAAATCGACAATACGACGTACGAGGACCTTTCCCTTTTCAACAAAGAGGAGGAATTCTCCATCTTCCACAAGCTGGATTTCACCCGAACCCGGGGCGGAAAGGATGTTCTGCTGGAATATTTCAACCATCCCTTCAGCACGCCGGGGCCGATCCGCGCTACGCAGCAGATCCTTGGGCTGATCCTTGCCAGGATGGGGCAATGGCCTATGGCTGTGAGCAACGGGACGATCATGGTGATGGAGCGTTTCTACGAGACCCAGATCGACGAGATCCCGCATGGCCAGAACCTGCCGGCGGCGCTTAGCTATAAGATCTTTCACGGGCCCGACTATGCGGTGGTGAGGTATTCGGTGGGGCATTTCGGCGATTTTGTGCGGGGTATGAGCCAGATCCTCGCCCTGCTGGACGGTGCGCAATGCCCGCCGCTGTTGGGCGAGCTGCTGGAGAGGGCCAGGCGGCTGCTTGACGAGGATATCCTTCGTCAATTGGCCAAAACGGGATCCAATGTAAAGCTGAACCCGGTGCAGGTGATCTATTTCGGGCATTATCTCCGTCACCGGTTCAAGACTGCGATGATCTCGCTGATCGATATCCACAACCGGCTCGATGCCTGGTATTCGATGGCGACCGCCATGCAGCGATTCCAACTGAGCTTTCCCGAGTTCCTGGAACAGGAGGACCCCTACCTGGAAGCCGAGCGGCTGTATCATCTTTTGCTCCCCAATCCCGTCGCCTATGATATCCGGCTGGACCGCAATACTAATTTTGTCTTCCTCACGGGGGCCAATATGGCGGGTAAGAGCACCTTTATCCGGAGCGTAGGGGTCGTCGTCTTCCTGGCGCATTTGGGAATGGGCGTTCCGGCCCGGTCGATGCGGCTCACGCTTTTCGACGGAATTCTGAGCAATATCAATGTCGTCGACAATATCAGCAAGGGTGAAAGCTTTTTCTTCAACGAGGTGCAGCGTATCCGTAATACATTGGAGAAGATCGGTTCGCAAAAGAAGTGGTTGGTGCTGATCGACGAACTGTTCAAGGGTACCAATATGCAGGATGCGATGAAGTGTTCGAGTACGGTGATCAAGGGGTTGATCCGTATCCGCCGGAGCCTGTTCATCCTGTCGACGCATCTTTATGAGATCGGGGAAGAGCTGAAGGAATACCCGAACATCCTTTTCAATTACTTCGAGACGACGGTTAAGGACGATCAGCTGGAGTTCAGCTACCAGTTGAAGCCGGGGATCAGCAATGATCGCATTGGATATTTGATCCTCAAGAGGGAGAAGGTGGTGGAGATGTTGGAGCGGCTTTAAGCGGCCTGTGGAACATTCATCTGTGAAACATCGTTGCAAATTTTTTATCGGCGCGTTGAAATTTTGTCTAGCTTCATCGGCTAAACCTTATGGATATGTTGGTGAAGACGTTTGGAAGTGCGGTGTATGGAGTAGAGGCTATCACCATCACCGTGGAAGTGAATGTGACGGAAGGACTGCACACCTTTATCGTCGGCCTCGCCGATAGCGCGGTGAAAGAAAGCATTCAGCGGATCGAGAGTGCGATAAAAAGCAATGGTTTTTACATGCCCCGGACCAAGATCGTGGTCAACCTGGCGCCCGCGGGTATCCGAAAATATGGCTCTGCCTTCGATCTGCCTATCGCCATCGGCATCCTTGCCGCCAGCGAACAGATAGCCAACCCAGAGGAGCTTAGAAACTATCTCATTATGGGGGAATTGGGGCTGGACGGCAGTATCCATTCCATCAAAGGCGCTTTACCCATTGCCATTCAAGCCCGCAAAGAACATTTCAAGGGGCTGGTCGTTCCACAGCAAAACGCTTCGGAGGCGGCGATCGTCAATCAATTGCCGGTGTTTGCCTTTGGGCATCTTCGGGAGGTGATTCGGTTTTTCGAGGATAGGAGTTCGGCCTCCGCGGTGGTTGTCGACGCCCGCCGTTCATTTCTCGAGCAGGCCCCATTGCCGGAGCTGGACTTCGGCGAGGTGAAGGGCCAGGAAAATATCAAGAGAGCCCTGGAGATCGCCGCTGCGGGAGGTCATAATGCGATCATGATCGGGCCGCCGGGGGCGGGAAAGACGATGCTTGCCAAGCGGTTACCGGGGATCCTGCCACCGCTCAGCCTGCAGGAAGCGTTGGAGACGACGAAGATCCACAGCGTGGCGGGCAAGCTGCCAGAGCGTACGACCTTGCTTTCCCAACGGCCGTTCCGGTCCCCGCATCACACCATTTCTGGGATGGCGTTGGTCGGTGGCGGCAGCATTCCCCAGCCCGGGGAGATATCGCTTGCGCACAATGGGGTGTTGTTCCTCGACGAGCTGCCGGAGTTTACCCGTAGTACGCTGGAAATGATGCGGCAACCGATGGAAGATCGCAAGGTTTTGGTCAGCCGGGCCGCGCTTTCGGTAGAATTCCCATCCTCTTTTATTCTTATCGCCTCGATGAACCCGTGTCCCTGCGGCTATTACAACCATCCCGGGAAGGAATGCACCTGTCCCGCCGGCGCAGTTTCCAAATATCTTAACAAGATATCGGGGCCGTTGCTGGACCGTATCGATCTGCATGTGGAAGTGGTCCCTGTGTCGTATTCCCAATTGTCGGCGTCGGCCAGCGGGGAAAGCTCACAACGCATTCGTCAGCGGGTGATCGCCGCGCGGGAGATCCAGCACCATCGATATGAAAAAGGGGGGCATGGCATCATCCACTGCAATGCCCAGATCGGCGGCCGGTTGCTCAAGCTGTACTGTCCGATCGATCAACCCGGCGAAGAACTGGTTCGGATGGCGATGGACAAGATGAAGCTGTCTGTAAGGGCGCATGACCATATCTTAAAGATCGCCCGGACCATCGCCGACCTGGCCGCCAGTGACTGTATCCGGGCAGAGCATCTTGCCGAAGCGATCCAGTTCAGGAGCCTTGACCGCGAGGGTTGGGCGGCGTGAATACTTTGTTCGGTTATGGTCAAACCGGCTGTGCCGGTTCAAGGCCAAACCTATAACTCCTTTGCGGCTGGAAAGTCGATCGGGATCTTTGCCAGGCGGAACGCATAATTGGTAAGGCTCATCACATTGATCAGCACCAGCAGGTCCATGATGGCGGCATCGCCAAACCCCAGTGCGGAGAAGTCGCGGAGCAGGGCGTCGGAGACTTCGCCGCGGTTGTCGAGGACCGAGCGAATGATCGCGTAGAGTACCTGCCATTTCTTATCGGGGTGGGCGCCGGCGCGAAGGGCAAGCGTGTCCTCTTCCTTCCAGCCGGCCTTGATCGCGGAGGCGGTGTGAGAGGCCAGGCAATATTCGCAGCCATTTACCTGAGAGACGATGAGATAGATACCTTCGCGGTCGCGGGCATGGAAGGTGTTCTTCGCCTGTCCGCGGACATATTGGGTGTAGGTAGCAAGGGCATTGGCGGAGTAGCCGATGGTGGCATACAGGTTGGGCATCTTGCCTGTGGCTTGTACAAACTGATCGTAGATGGCCTGAGCATCGGGTGTCAACTGATCGCGGGAAGGAACCGTGAAAGGGAGCATAGTGTGTGATTTTGCGTGCGAATTTACCAATCGTTCTTAAGAGCGAGGTTGGATCGTTCGGGGGCCTGGGCCGCTTTGGCGGGCCAATCGCGATCGTACCATACGAAGAAATTGAGCCAGATGGTCCGCGACAACCGCATCAGCGGGGGCTGCAGCACCAGGAGCAGGAGGCCGTTCACGCCCATCCACCAGAACAACCGGTTGTCGTGGAGAGACATCCCGATCAACACTTTCCACGCGATGAACGATGCGACGCTGACGGCAACGGCCAGGGCGTAGCTTACGAAGCCCGTGCCATACCAGAATCCTACCTCTATCTCGAAGGGCTGACCGCAGACGGGGCAGGTCTCATTCATCTGCATAAACCGTTTCAGGTGATATGCATTGCCATCGACGAAGAGATGGCCCCGGCGGCAACGCGAGCACCGGTTGCGCAGGATGCTTATGATGAGGCTGGGTTTGTGAGGGGAATCGTGGTTGTGGGATCTGTCGGCACACATATGATTACTTTTTTATTACCACAAAGTTATCGTGGTTTTGGCACCAGCCGGTTGTCCTAATCCGCCCTAAAATGGTACTTTTCATTTCTTCTTCCTGGGTGGAGTGACGGGGGCGGCTGTCTTTTTGCCGCTTTTTGTGAGGACCGACCGGACGGGAGGAGGTGCCGGTGTTGCGGTTTTCGAAGGAGCGGGTGCATCTTCCCAGCGGCTGATAGCTTGTGAGAACCGGATCAGCAATTCGTTGTTGGCGAGATAGAAAAGCACCAACGGCAACATCTTGAACATCGCGCGTTTGGTCGTTTCATTGAGGTTCATCATCGGCAGCAGCCAGCCCAGCGCGCCGAGACCGATATAGAGGACGAAGATGGCATAGAGCCAGTTGCGGGCTTCCCGGTTGAATCGTCGCAGGGCGATGGCTTCGGCCAGGAACAATATAGCGGTGAGATAGAAGATATACCCCCAGAGGTGGATGGCGAACTCCCCGGTCAGCAGGTGACCGAAGATGTCGAAATAACGTTGGAACAAAAGGCGAAACGAAGTAAGATCGTTGTTGACGAGTCCGCCGATATCATAGTGCACCGGCAGATAGTATTTTATATAGAGCTGGGAGGGCAGATAGTAGCCCAGGAAGGAGGGCAGGAGGAAGAGTCCGATGGCCAGCAGCACTTGTTTTACGGGGATTTTCCGCCGCCGTTGGACGAGGAGGATCAGGGGCAAAAAGAGCAGCGCCAGGGCCAGGGTCTCGCTGCGGATATAGGTGGCGATGCCCATAAGGAAGCCGCTGAAGAAGAATTGGTTTGCGGCGCCGGTCGCCGTCCATGCAAACAGGAAATACAGGCTGAGGAAAAAGAAGATCATGTTGCTGTAGTCATACAGGATCATGAATGTATAGGCATACATCTCCGGCGTCATGATAAACAGCAGCAGGAGCAGGCCGGCGAGCAGCGGATGGAGCCGTTCGCGAAGGGCGTGGTAGATGAAGACGGTGATGCTGACAAAGAGGATGCTCAGCCAGATCTGTCCGAAAGGAAAGCCGGCCAGCTTATAGATCACCTGGAGCGAGATCAGGAAAGGGGATTTGAACTGGTTGTTGGTGCTCCAGAGGTCGATGCCAAAAAAGGAATTGATGAGGGTATGTTCGGATATGGCGACCTGGGCGATGGCCTCCGGTCCCGAAAGGGCGTCGCGGGAGGTAGGCGGAAGGTAATAAGCGCGCCAGATACTGACGAAAATAAAGAAGCCGATGATGACGAAAAAAGGGATCTCATAGGGACGCACCTGGAGGGAGGGACGGGGAAGCGACCGCCGGAAAACGGCAAACCCCTGTTTCCGGATGTGGTAGAGAACCGGCGCGCTGAAGGCGACGGCGGCCAGCGCCAGGGAGCCAAAGACGGAAAGAGGCGTGATCCCAATGTGAAGAAGCTGCAGTAAAAAGGGGAGGAAAGACGCCACCGCGAGACCGAGCAACAAAGAAAGGGCGACCGTATAAGCCGGCTTCAATTGCATTCTGAAGAGGAAGAGAATGCCATATCCCGTGACCAGGTAACAAGAGAGCAGCAGTAAGAAGGCGATAAGCGGCATAGATAATTATAGGATAGGTGGATATTTTTTATACCGGGCGAGAATCTCCTGCAACTGCTGAGGCGAGTGGATGGTATCGAGTGCGGCCCCATTCCTGGAGATGCGCAGGAGAAAATTCGCCTTGTCCACGTGCGGGGAGTTGGTCCATACGCCCTCGAGTCCGGTGTAATAGTAGAACACCGCAGGCTCCGGAGCGTGAACATTCGGGTAGATATGCAGGGAATCGCGATAGTAACTGTTGGGCTCGAACAGGATGACGGCATGGGTCATATGCTTCTTCCGGATGGCGTCCAGCACGCGCATGCTGATGGTGTACGTGATGCCATACCGTTGCGCCCTGACGGTATATTCCCCGGCGGTATCGTCTTTTTCCTTCAGGAAATCCGACCAGTATTGCAGGGGTTTGGCGCGAAACCATTCCTGGTAATAGCCAAGATTGAGGACCAGCAGGATAACGCCAAGGGCAATGACCGACAATAAAAAACCTTTCATGGTGTTCGTGGTTTTCAAGTGTGTCCAAACGTCTTTATGGCGCGGTCCACCGCGCGGGCTGTCATCGCCATATAGGTCAAAGAAGGGTTCTGGGTCGAAGTAGAGGTCATACAGGCGCCGTCGGTGACGAAAACGTTGCCACAGGCGTGGAGCTGGTTCCACTTATTGAGCAGGGAGGTTTTAGGATCATTGCCCATTCTGGCCCCGCCCATCTCATGGATGTCGAGGCCGGGAGCCTGGCCGGAGTCGCCGGTGCGGATATTGGTGAATCCCGCGGCGGTATACATCTCCGTCATCTGTTTGAAGAAATCCTTCAGCATTTTCTCGTCGTTGTCGTCATAGCCGATGTTGATCTTGAGCTGCGGCATGCCCCAGGCATCTTTCAGCGTATCGTCGAGGCTTACGGTATTGGTCTCTTTGGGGATCGTCTCCCCCATCATGTGAGAGCCTACATGCCAGGGGCCGAGGCTTCCCCCGTCCAGGTGCTTCTTCAGCGTCAGCCCAAAGCCTTCGGTAGGCCGGTCAAAGCTGCGGAAGGCGGAGAAACCTGCCGCATAGCCCCGGAGGAAATCGGCATCCTTATCCTGTTGAGCGACGTTGCGGAACCTTGGGATATAGGCGCCGGTTGGCCGGCGACCGTCCGTGGTACTGTCGAGGAACCCGTTGTACTCGGCGGAGATGTGGCCCCGGTAGTTATGAAAGGCTACATATTTTCCCAGCAGTCCGTTGTCATTGCCGAGGCCATGCGGGAAGCGGGCGGAGGTGCTGTTCAGGAGGATCAGATTGGTGTTCAGGGCGCCGGCGTTCACAAAGATCAACGGGGCCGTGTATTCGAAGGTCTCTTTGGTGTTGGCGTCGATCACGCGCACGCCGCCGGACTGCTTCTTTTTCTCGTCGTACAGGATAGAATGTACGATGCTGAAGGGCCGGAGGGTCAGGTTTCCGGTGCGTTCGGCCCAGGGGATGGTGGAGGAATTGGAATTGAAGTAGCCGCCGAAGGGGCATCCGCGCTGGCATAAGTTCCTTTTCTGGCATTGTCCCCTACCCTGTTGCAGATGCAATGGAGTGGGTTCGGTGAGATGGGCGCAGCGACCATAGATAACGTGACGATCCTTATAGGTCTTTGCAACGAAGTCCTTGAAATAGTTCTCTACGCAGGTAAGTTCGAGCGGGGGCAGGAATTCCCCATCCGGAAGATTCGGGAGCCGATCTTTGTTGCCTGAGATTCCCACGAATTTCTCCACGTGGCTGTACCAGGGTGCGAGGTCTTTATAGCGGATAGGCCAATCGACAGCAAAGCCGTCCCGGGCGGGTCCTTCGAAGTCGAAGTCGCTCCAGCGTTGTGTCTGTCTTGCCCAGAGGATCGACTTACCGCCAACCTGGTAGCCGCGGATCCAATCGAAGGGCTTTTCCTGCACATAGGGGTGATCGGTGTCCTTTGCAAAAAAATGCATGGCGTCTTCCCGGAAGGCGTAGCATCTGCTGACGACGGGGTTTGCCGTCTTTATCGCATCGGGTATCTCGCCCCGGTGTTCAAATTCCCAAGGCATCAGGTTGGTGGTGGGATAATCCTTGAGATGGCGAACATCCCGGCCTCTTTCGAGAACGAGGGTCTTATAGCCTTTTTCCGTGAACTCTTTGGCGGCCCAGCCGCCGCTCATTCCCGAACCGATAACGATCACATCGAAATGGGTATTTTTCAGTATGTCTCCCATCGTATATTTATTAGCTGGCCTGCCCCGCTTCTGTCTTCACGGGAACGCAACCGTGCCATCGGCCGGGCACCAACTCGTAAACCTGTACTTTCGTCAGGAAGTACTGTGAAGAAGAATAAGCGAGGATCGTAAGCCTTTTTGCAGTAGAGTAGAAAAACCCAAGTTCATCGCCGGGCATTTTCTTTGCCTCGATGGCGGTGAGCAGTGCCTCGCGGCCGGCGGGGGTCAGGTTCACAAAGGATCTGCCGCCGGAGGTCTTTGCGAGGGCGTCGAATTGCTGCAGGCCGTTGAGGAATTTAGCGCGGTCGGCGTCGGTGGCGCAATCGTCGAGCATCTTCCAGACGAACCGGTCGGCCGATACTTCTTTTGCGCCGGGCGTGTCTGTTGTCGGGATCAGCACGGTCGTGAGTGTCTCAAGCAGTTGTTGCTGGTCGCCGGTGACCTTGAAGTGGTTGAGTGAGATGCCCCTGGCGGATGGCTGCTGGAAGCAGGAGGGCAACAGGGCCGCGCCTGCTGAGATGAGTGCCAGTTGCCGGATGGCGGTGCGTCGATTGATGCTCACATTCGAATATACGACAAAATTGAACCGGAGTTGTTGGATGGCCGGTAAAATCCGGCTCTGAAAATTAGGCTTTTCCCGGCCATTGGCTAATGATGGACCTTCGGTCAGAGCGGCTGTGCCGGTCTTGGGTCCGCTCCTACGCTATCTTTTTAGCGGATACCAGGGGTTCCGAATTATAAACGGGCCGATTGTTATCGAGAGGGACGGGCTGATCCTTACGAAATAAGGACCGCATCATCAGCAACGCCGTGCCGACCATGATCTTCATATCCAGTGTGAAGCTGACATTGCGGACGTAATATGAATCCCATTGGTAGCGGCGGAAGATGCTTTCAAAAGTGGTGGCGGGGCCACGGTAACCCCGGACCTGCGAGAGCCCGGTAATGCCGGGACGGGCCATATTACGAAACTGGTAATTGGACACCAGATTGCTAAACTCGTTTGTATCTTTGAGCATATGCGGGCGTGGGCCGACGATGCTCATATGGCCGAGGAGGACATTGATGAACTGAGGGACCTCATCGAGACAGGTATTGCGAAGGAATTTGCCGACGCGGGTTACGCGCGGGTCGTTGCGGGCGGCCCGGCGGGTGTCCGCATAGTCGTTGACGTACATGGTCCTGAACTTATAGCACCAGAAGGTCCGGCCGAGGAAACCGACCCTTTTTTGCCTGAAGAAGACGGGCCCCTTCGAATCCAGCCTGATCAGAATGTAGAGAATCGGAAACAACCAAGGGAAGACGAGAAGAATGACGGTGAGCGAAGTCACAACGTCCATTATCCGCTTATAAATCAAATAGTTGTATCTGTCACTCCAATACTCACGAATGAACTGCCATTTTCCTTTTTCCCAGTTTTCCGGACAACGAACGGACGATTCAACAATAGTGCTCTGCATGTTACGAAGGATTGGTTTTTCTCAACATGATAACGCTTCACTGTGCAACCTTATGCTGTTCGCTCTGTAAAAGCAAAATCCTTGTTAATTCATATTATGAATTTCAATGCTCCACTGTCTAGTTAGCAAGAACGGTGCCATTGAGATTCATATCCGGGTCCCACGCTGGTGGTTGGATTTCTACCGGAGGTTGGGGTAAAGCTTATCTACGAGGCCTTTGACAAGGCATACCGTAAAAACGTTGCATAGCAATCTGTTAATTGAAAGAAATCCGGAATCCGTTGTGGGACTGGATTTTAGCTCATTTTCCACAGCTTACACGCCCGTGGTCCGGAACTACACGAAAAACCGTGAATTTGACACGTCCATCCTTTGTGGACTCTGCTAAAAAACCTAAAGATCAGTTGAGAACATTTTTGGGCTCGATCCACTCGGGATTGATGGCCGCAGGGACCTCATCGATGACGATGAATTTGCTGAGAAGATAAGAGAAGGTCTGCATAGCGGTGCTATGGATGATGCGGATATCGAGCCAGAAGTTGGCGTTGCGAACATAGAAGGCATCCCACTGGTATCGGCGGAAGATCTTGTCGAAGCTTTGTGCCGGACCGCGATATCCTTTTACCTGGGCCAGACCGGTGATCCCGGGCTTCATCAGGTTGCGCAGCTTGTAAGCATCGACTACTTTGGAGAAGTTCGCGCAATCCTTGTACATGTGCGGGCGGGGGCCTACGATGCTCATGTGGCCTGCCAGTACATTCAGGAATTGAGGAATCTCATCCAGGTTGGAGTTGCGGAGAAAATGGCCCATTCGTGTTATGCGTGGATCGCCATCCGATGCCTGTTTTGTATTCGCCTCGGAATTGACGCGCATGGTCCGAAACTTCAGGCAGTAAAAAGGCCGCCCCAGGAACCCGACACGCTTCTGAATAAAGAATACCGGTCCCTTTGAATCGAGCCTAATGAGGATATAAAGAATTGGGAAAAGCCAGCTAAACAAGAATATTAAAACCGAAATGGAAAGGACAACATCTAATATTCTTTTGACAATCAAATAACTACGTCTGCCAGATATATAGCTTCTCAATCGGATTTGGGTTCTTTCTTCTGTTTCTTTTCTTTCAGGGACTTGGACCGGCGACTTGGTTTCGACCATAAGACCGAGGTTTAATTTATTTACCTGTTTAATGATAAGGGATAAATTGCTCTAAATTAACTATTTAATAACTTTCCGCCTTCTGCTCCGCCCGTCAATCTCCTTTGATCACAATTCCGAACTATTGTTTAACCCAGATCAAACTTTTCCGGACTATCTATAAATAAATTCGGTATTTGCAACCCTATAACAGCAATTCCACCTACTTATTGCTTGAACATTAGGAATTTTCTCCTAAGGCGCAATCCGGCAGAAGAACTCATCTTTGCCGCTATCGGGCAGGTAATTTGGGCAAGAACATCATTTGCCGGGCCAACCGGGAAGAATAGTATCGTATTTTCTCGACGGCAAAGAAAGCGATTTTTTTTGGAATAGCAATACTACTAACCGGTAATCATCCGGGCGCATGCGTTGCGACTCTGCCATAAAAAACGCCGAGAAAACCGGTCAATCCCTTTACTTTTGCAGAAACTCAATCAGGCGAGCAGTGGTAACAGTCCATGAAATTATACATTAACGAATGAAGGTCGGCATTTTAGGTACTCGAGGTATTCCCAATGCATACGGTGGTTTTGAACAATTTGCGCAATATCTTTCCCTGGGATTGAAGCGAAGGGGCCATGACGTTTTCGTATACAATTCCAGTGATCATCCATACCGGGAGAGCCAATGGCAGGGTATCAGGATAATCCGTTGCCGGGATTGGGAGAGCCGGATCGGTACGGCGGGGCAGTTCCTATACGACTACAATTGCCTTAGAGATGCGGCAAAGCGGGATTTCGACGTATTGCTGCAATTGGGCTATACCAGTAATTCGGTGTGGTACCGGTATTGGCCAAAGAATGCGCTCAATGTTGTCAACATGGACGGATTGGAGTGGAAGCGCAGCAAATATGGCCCGGTGACCCGGAAGTTCCTTGTATGGGCGGAGGCGAAGGCGGCCCTGCACGCGGACATCCTCGTTGCCGACTCCACCGGCATCCGGGATCATCTGCAGAAGCGGTATGGGCGAGAAGCCGTGTTCGTTCCTTATGGGGCCGATATTCCTCAGAACTATAATCCGCAGGCGGTCGCAGACCGAGGTCTTCAACCGGGCCAATATGTGATGCTGATGGCCAGGATGGAGCCGGAGAACAATATCGAGTTGGTCCTCCAGGGGTGGATGGCCTCTTCTAAACAGTTGCCTTTGATACTTGTCGGCAATACCGGTAACCGGTTCGGGCGGCGTCTGACGGCTACCTACAGGCATGAAAACCTGCGATGGCTGGGAGCCATCTACGATCAGCAGGCAGTGAATTCCTTGCGTCGCTATTCTAAGCTGTACTTTCATGGACATTCGGTGGGCGGCACAAACCCTTCGTTGCTGGAGGCCATGGCCTGTGGCTGTACGATCGCGGCCCATGACAATGTATTCAACCGGGCGGTCCTCGGTGGAGACGCCTTTTATTTTTCCACGCCTGGCCAGGTCAGCGGTATATTGGAAAACGAAAAGGACGGGATGGAACTGGATTGGCGTCGGGAAAGGAATCTTGAAAAGATAGCCCGGGAGTACAACTGGGAACGAATAATTACTGATTATGAAACTTTGTTCCTCCGGCAATGAAAGTCCTATTCATAGTAAGATCGACACTTGATTCCAACAAGGGCGGAGATACCATCCAGATACGGGAAACTGCGAGACATCTGAACAAACTCGGGGTCGAGGTAACAGTATCGGGCACCGGCGAAGTTTCGTCCTACGAAGAGTACGACCTTCTGCATTTCTTCAACATCACCCGGCCGGCGGACATCCTGGGTCACATCCGGAAGAGCGGAAAACCTTTTGTCCTTTCACCCATTTTTGTCGATTATTCTGAATTTGACCGTAAATTCAGGAGAGGGGTGAGCGGTCTGGCGCTACGTTTTCTGGGCATCAATGGCATCGAATATGCGAAGACCGTTGGCCGGTTCCTATTGAAAAGAGAGCGCCTTGGCACTTTTAGCTATCTGTTCTACGGCCAGAAGAATTCGATCCGGAAGATCTTGCGGCAGGCGAGTATGCTCCTGCCCAATTCCAATAGCGAATACCGGAGGCTGGTAACAAAATATGGCATTGAGAAGCGTTTTTCCGTCGTTCGCAACGGGGTCGGCGAGCTCTTCCTGCGCCCGCTGTCTCCGGCTCCTCCCCGGGATCCGTTGCTTGTATTGTGCGTCGCTCGGATTGAAGGCCTGAAAAACCAGCTGAATCTTATCAAAGCGTTGAACAACTCCCGTTTCTCATTGGTGCTGATCGGCCAGGCGGCCACTAATCAACCTGCTTATTTCCGGCACTGCCAAAAAACGGCCGCATCCAACGTCCGGTTTGTCGGTCATCTGCCGCAGTCCGAGTTGCTTCGTTACTATTCCCGCGCGACCGTACATATCCTTCCGAGCTGGTTCGAAACGACAGGCCTAAGCTCACTCGAAGCCGCTGCAATGGGATGTCATCTCGTCATTACCGATAAAGGCGATGCGCCGGAGTATTTTGGCCGGTCTGCGTGGTACTGTGATCCCGCTTCACCCTCGTCGATCCTTGCCGCCGTCGAAGCGGCGGCTGCCGGTCAGTCCGATGGCGCGTTGCAAGAGCGGATCACTTCCGAATATACCTGGGCCGCCGCCGCCGCCGGCACAATGGCCGCCTATGAGGATGTATTATTGCATTTAAACGAGAAAGCATAACAAACCTTCCCCCGGGAGGGGCTTTATCTATGACAAGATTGGTCCATTTAGTACGAAATTTCTTTTCCGATGGCCACGAACGGACATTGAAGGCCAGGAAGAACGTGGTCTATTCCCTCCTGTTCAAAGGACTCGCAATGGCCCTTGCTTTATTGAATGTACCGTTGGCCATCCATTACGTCAATTCCACTCAATATGGAATATGGCTGACCCTTAGTTCGCTGTTCACATGGTTCAGCATGTTTGACATCGGTTTCGGCAACGGCTTAAAGAATAAGCTCACGGAAGCCTTGTCAAAAAGGGATATAAAGCTTGCGCGGGCTTATATCAGCACCACTTATGCAGCCGTTACGGTGATAAGCATCCTCCTCTTCGCGATCTTCCTCATCATTAACTTCTTTTTGGATTGGACGGCAGTGCTGAATGTCCCGCATGCGATGAAAGGCGAACTTAGCCTGATCGTCGTCATCATATTCAGCGTGTTCTCGGTACAATTCATCCTCCAGCTTATAAATATTGTCAGCCAGTCGAAGCAGAACACGATCATACCGGCCCTTATCAGCGTCACGGGAAATCTCGCCGGGCTCATATTGCTCCTTATATTTACGCACAATACGCAGGGGTCGCTGCTGAATCTCTGTCTGACGATCGGCGTTACCCCCGTACTGACCCTTGCGGTGTTCTCCGTAATTCTGTTTAAAGGTACGTTCAAGGACCTTGCTCCATCCTTCCGGCTTGCCGACCGGCATTATATCCGGGAGATCATGAACCTGGGGATCAAATTCTTTATTATCCAGATAGGTCTGATATTTTATTATAATTGCGACAACCTGATTATCACCCAGGTGATGGGACCGGCCGCCGTAACACCATATAACCTCTCCATCAAATATTTCAGCGTGATCTCGCTTTTCTCCAATATTCTAATGACGCCGTTCTGGGCAGCATTTATCGAAGCCTCCGTCCGGAAAGATCACGAGTGGATAAAAGGGACGGTCCGACATCTGGAAAAGATATGCCTGGGACTATTCGCTGTCAGCCTGCTCATGGTCGCATTGTCTCCTTTTGTCTATCGCTTGTGGCTCGGGACGGAGGTAACAGTGCCGCTTTCCCTTTCGGCATGTGTAGCCGTTTATACCTCACTGAACACTTACCGGACGATCTTCAATTTTTACATGAACGGTGCAGGCAAGATCATGCTGCAACTCTACCTGGTGATCTTTTCGGGTATCGGCAATATCCTATTGGGTATCTATCTATGCAGGAGGCTTGGGGTCGAAGGGGTCTTGTTGTCGACCATTTTGTTTTGTCTGGTGTCGGCCGTTTTCGAGATCATACAATACCGAAAATTGATAAATAACACTGCGACGGGACTTTGGAACAAGTAACAAACACACGACGCGACCATTCCCTGATCATCACTTCAACGGTATATGTAAGTGCGGGAATGACGTATTTAACGGATTCGCGTCAGCGGGAAGAACAATATATACAAAGCATCCTGTTCTATTTGCGTTCACCAGGTCTGGCTGCCATTATTGTTTGCGACAACAGTGGATTCGACTACTCGGAGAATGCAAGTCTACGGGATGCGGTCAGTACCAGCGGCAAGGAGGTTGAGTTCCTGCATTTCTCCGCCCCGGACGAGGGGATCAGGGAAAAGGGGAAAGGGTACGGCGAGGGTTTGCTGATGGCGTACGTTCTCCGGGAAAGCAAACTCTTGCAGCGATCGGCAGATTCCTTTTTCAAGGTTACAGGCAGGTTGACGGTGCTTAACCTGGATACTATCGCCCAAAAAGTCAGACCCGGTGAAACCTATTTTGACGCCGTGGGCCTGAATCCGTTCAAGAACCGGAAAAAGGTGGATACCCGGTTCTACTATTGTAATAAAACGGTGTTCGAAGCGGTCCTGATGAACGCCTTCGGCGCTGTCGACGACCTCCAGGGGTGCTACCTGGAGCATGTGTACTACCGGGCGCTAAAGGAGCACGGCATTGGTTTCAGGCGCTTTGTTCCGCCGCCGGTGTTCGACGGCATATCCGGAAGCACCGGCCTGCCCTACTCCACCGGGGCTTTCAAGCGGCTGATTAAGAAAATTCTCAGGTACTTATCATTCTGGCGATAACAAGGTTGTTGAAAAATATCCTTATTATTGCGTCTGCTGGACCGAGGTCCATCCTTCAAATCCATCAAATCAAGATCTTGTATGGCTGATAGCAGGTATAACGAGGAAGACTATATCCGGCTTGAGTCTGTTAAACGCCTCCTGCTGGAATTCACCAGGGGCTTTTTTTCGGTCATTGACCGGATAGCCGTCAAGTTCAGGGAGTTCTGGCTGCTGATCCTTCTTTTGTCGACCTCGGGCGTGGGTATTGGATACCTCCTGAGCAGAGTCGTTAACTACAATAGCGAACTTACGATGCTGGTGAAGTTTAACGACATGACCCGGTCCACCTATTCCAACATGATCAGTTCCCTGAACGATCTTGCGACCTCCAGGTCGTACGATCGGCTGGCCACCGAGATGGATATAAGACCCTCCGATGCCGCACAGATCTCGGATGTTATCCTTGAGGAACCGAAGAAAGACGATGCCCTCCAGAAAGACGACACCTCGCAACGAGTTCCCCTGCAGGTGGTCATTTCTTTGCGGAGCATTACGGTCTCGGATGCCGTTCAAAAGGGCTTTCTGGCTTTTCTGAATGGAAGTCCCTACCTGAAGAGTCTTAAGAGTGCGCAGCTTACCTATTACCGCGAAGAACTTTCTTTTATCGACGGCGAACTGCGGAAACTGGATTCGCTGAAGGTGGAATACAATAAGAGTATCAATTCCGGGAAGACCGCTACCATCTATTACAATGCCTTCAATCCGGCGGAGATCTATTCACGTTCGTTCGCCCTTATGCAGGAAAAGCAAAACCTGATCCGCTGGTTTGCGACGGAACAGGATGCCGTAAGTTTGATCAGTGCAATAAAGCAGGATAAGCTTGTCAAAAAGCGGTCGGGCAACGTCATCGTGCTCGGATTCATCACCGGTTTCGTGATAAGCCTCCTAATCATTGGTTTTCGCGAACTGCGACAAGCGGTCAGGCAATCGGCATCTCTGCCGTCAACCCAGGCGAAGGAACAATAACCAGCGCAAAGCATGGAAAGCAAGGGCCATATTAACAGGTATCTTCCGGTAGCCATCCTGTATTTTTTCTTTAATTCCCTGTTCCTGCCGCTGGGCCTTCTTTATACAACCCTCCTAGCGCCGATTTTCTTCATATGGGTCTGCCTGAAGCGAAAACCTACCGGGATATTCTATTATCTGTCCGCCGTGCTTGCTTTCGCGTGTATTCATATATGGAATGGTGCGAATCCTTTATATTACCTGCAATCGTCGGTTATCCTGCTGGCTACCTATATCTTTTGCCTGTCCTTCTATGTTTTTGTGCGTAATACCGGGAGTCTTCGATCTCTCTTCAAGGACCTGGTGATCATCAATGCCGTATTTACTGTGCTGGCCCTTATTCTTTTTCCGGTGCCGGGTTTAAGGGAACTGGTCTGGTACAACAATTCGATCACCAGCGGAGTCAAAGACGTTCAACGGCTTAAGATGTTCACGTATGAGGCATCCTATTATTCCACCCTGCTGGCTCCGCTGGTCCTTTACTATGGTCTGAAGGCGTTGATCCTCAAGCCGGCCCAGCGATGGTTGCTTTTTTCCCTGGTTACCGTCCCGGTGTTGTTATCCCTTTCTTTCGGCGTTATCTCGGCTCTTTTTCTTACCGTCGTATTCGTTTACCTTTCCGATCTCAGATTACTGGTCGAGAACCGGAAGACGATCCGAATCGTGGCGGTAGCCGGTCTTGCCGGTCTTTTGGGGGTGATCATCCTCTACAAATTGTCTCCCAACAATGTCTTGTTTGTACGATTGGGCAATATCTTCGAAGGGAAGGACACTTCCTTCCGGGGAAGGACGACGGACTCTTTCTTTATTGCCTGGCGGGTCGCTTCCAAAAAAAGTATCCTTTTCGGAGTGGGACCGGGACAGATAAAATTGTTGGCGGTGGATATCCTGCGGCAATTCTACCGATCGAATACGTTTACCCAGGCCAATACGTCGATTCCCAATTCGCTGGCGGAGACCCTGGCCATCTATGGCATCATCGGTATGGTGGCGCGCCTGGGTGCGGAGATCTACTTTTTTTTCCGCACGAAGGTATATACCAACTATTACCGCCTAGGGTTGTTTCTTTTCATTTTTATCTACCAGTTTACCGGTAGTTTCATCACCAATATTGCGGAATATGTCATCTGGATCCTGGCTTTCACACAAGGGCTTTTCCCCGAATTCGACAAGTGGAGACGCAATGCGGAGGGATCTTTTCCGGTTGCGGAAGCCGGCGCCCGGGAAGAACCAGATCTCCCTGGTCTTTCCTCATGATTTCGTCCTGCTGGCGCGGCGGGAAAATTTGGACGCGCGGATAGCCAGGACATGTTTAAAATAATAAAGCCAGTTTTGCAGTTTCCTATCCGGAAGGTATTTATCCTTGATAAGCAAAGTCTCGCGACAGCCAATTTTCCACTGCGCGTCACTCATGCCTCCCCACCGCATATTCGCCAGCACCCGCGGCAAATAGTAGAACCGGCAACCGGCCGTATACAAACGGAGCAGCAAGTCGTAATCCATGGCGCATCTGTATTGCTTGTCGAATAGCCCGAACCGTTCATAACATTCCCGCCGGATGAACACGGTCGGGTGGTTCACGGTCATTTCCTTACAGAGCCTGGTATGATCGCCTTTACGGATGTCGTCAACCCCGTCGGATCGCCAAAGCCGAAGGTCACCATATACAATATCGCTATTCCCCATCAGGGTGACGACAAGTTCCACCGCATCCGGTTCATACCAATCGTCGGCATTGATGATACCGACAATTTCCCCACTGGCCCGGCGGATGCCTTTGTTAAATGCGTCACTGATCCCTTCGTCCTTTTCGCTGACAAGGGAATTGACGTGTCCCCGAAACTGTTCGATAACGGAGAGCGTTCCGTCTGTAGATCCCCCGTCGATGATGAGATATTCGATATTGGGGTAAGTCTGGGCTGCTACGCTGCGTATAGTCTCCGCAATATGCTTTTCCCCATTGTAAACGATCGTAATAATCGAAACGAGCGGATGGTTGTCCATCGGTCAGGTTGAATTTTGAAATCTTTAAGTTGGCAAAGATCGTTGAAAATTGTCAAAAACCACTAAATTGGCCAAAACGTCCGAAATGCGCCGCTGGCAGCAAGAACTACTCTTTTATTCCCTGATCGCCATCCTTTTCACTACTCTGTTTTCCTGGTTCAATCTGAACAGCCTCGCGATCGTGCTGCTGGTGGCAGCGCGGTTGAGCTACCGGCCAGCCGAGGCGCTACACCTGGCTTTCCGGAATAAGATATTCCTCGCCTATTTTATTTTTTGCGTTATAGAAGCCCTGGGGTATCTGCATACCCACAATTTCGAGGAGCAGAGCAAGATCGTTTCCAAGGAAGCCACCCTGGTTGCCATTGCGTTCGCCGGCTCCACCGGAGCTTTTGGCGAGGCAAAGACTGTCCGGCGGTTGTTGAACGGATACTATTGGATCGTTTTTGCTGCTTCCGTTTATTGCCTTATTATCGCTTGGCAGAATTACGGCCTGACGAAGGATTTCGGAGTTTTTTTCTATCATTCCCTTACCCGGCCGATCTCACAGAATGCCGTCTTCTACTCGGTCTATGTGGTGTTCGGACTGGTTTTTCTCCTCTCGCCGGACAGCTTTTACCCCCAAGGTCGCCGATGGCTCCGGAAGTCGATGCGATCCTTTCTCATCCTTTTCTTCCTAGGGATGATCATCCTGTTGAATTCCAAACTAATGCTTGTGATTGCCTTGCTGATATTGCTCCATGCGGCGCTTCGCAAATACTCATTCCGGCGAAACAGGCGGCTCGTGCTGATAGGAGCATCCGTCCTGCTCTTATTGATCGTGGGGTTCGCAGTGACCAATAATCCGATAAGTGAGCGCTACCGGGACATGGCGACTGGTGATTGGCAGGTCATCCGCCAGGAGACATTCAATCCTGGGATGTATTTCAACCCCTTGCAGTTGCGAATGCTGGAGTGGCGATTTGCGGCAGAGGTCCTTCATACCCATCATGCCTGGCTATTTGGGGTGAGTCCCGGCGACTGCCAGGACCTGCTCGATCAGAAATACGTGGCAACCCACATGTATATTGGAAACCCGGTGGATGGCCCTCACCGGAAAATTCGGGGATTTATCGGCTATAACTTTCACAATCAATACCTTCAGACATTTGTCCAGTCCGGAGCACTAGGATTGGCGGCATTGTTGGCTATTTTCGCATGCCTGTTCGCGGGAGCCGCAGAGGCCGGCAAGCGGGAGGCATGGTTCAATGTATTGATCCTTGCTGTCTTTTTTATACCTGAGGCGCCCCTGACCATGCAACATGGCGTTTTTCTCTTCTGCTTCTTCCCCCTACTGCTGCTAAATCAGCCTGTGCTGCCGAGAAGAAGAGATAAAAACCCCTAATTTGCGGCAAATCTCCCAACGTTCATGAAACGATTACTAAAGAGCTCATTTTTTCGCCTGACCACCGATATTCTCTTAAGCCCCATGACCCTATTGAGCGCTATATGGTTCAAATTCATCCGTATGAACACGGCAAGACAAATGCCCCTCAGTGAAAAGATATTCATGTCGGTCGGAGTTCTCCCCATCCGTGACCAATATTATCAGCCGTTGATCAATCCTGCCAAATATCTGCAAAAACCGTTGGATGAGCCAAGGTACCTGCCGGGCATCCAATGGAATGTGGAAGAACAACTCGGTATCCTGGGGGGGTTCCATTACCAGGATGAACTCCGGGCCCTTCCTCTAACGAAGCAACCCAAGGATGATCTTCATTTCTATTATCGTAATCCCTCGCTTTGCCCGGCGGATGCAGAGTTTCTATACAATATCATCCGGCATTTTAAACCCCGTCGGGTAATCGAGATCGGCTGCGGGTATTCGACGCTGCTTTCCGTCGAAGCCGAACGACGGAATAAAGAAGACAACAAGGGGCATGTCTGCGAGCATATCTGTATCGAACCTTATGAAATGCCCTGGTTGGAAAAACTCGGTCTGAAGATCATCCGGAGTAAGGTGGAGGATCTGCCGCTGGAGACTTTTAGCCAGCTGGAAGCCGGGGATATCCTCTTTATCGACTCTTCTCATATGATCCGGCCGCAGGGCGACGTACTTTTCGAATTCCTGGGTATACTCCCGGCGCTGAAACCTGGTGTACTGGTTCATGTACACGATGTCTTCTCTCCCAGGGACTACCTTAGAGAATGGGTGTTTGACCAGCATTGTCAATGGAATGAACAGTATTTGCTGGAAGCTTTTCTCTGTTTTAACAGCGAGTTCAGGATTATCGGTGCAGTGAATCTGTTGAAAAAGAACCATACACGGGCGTTGGAGGAGAAGTGCCCCGTAACGGCACAATACCCAGGCGATGAGCCCGGTTCTTTCTGGATGATCAGGAATTAGGGTAACCGAGGTTTAACACCGGAACAAAATAAACGGAATGTTGTTATTTTTCGAAATGTAGCCCTGAAATGAAGATACTGCTTAAATACCTGCAACCCTACCGTTGGTTGGTAGCCCTGGCCCTGCTCCTTGCCGCGATCAACCAGGTCTTTTCCATGCTCGACCCGTATTTTTTTGGCAAATTGGGGTTGGACAAACTGGCCATCCATCCGCACGAAACCGGACACGTCGATCCGGGAACCCATCGGTGGGTGAAGGAGGGCGTCCGGACCCGGTCCGAATTCGTCTGGGCCGCCATTGCCTTCCTCGGTATCCAGGTAGGCGTGGCCATGGTCTCCCGGATCGCAAAAGCCTTTCAGGATTACTTCAGCAACGTTGTTGTACAACGGTTTGGCGCAACCATCTTTACCACCGGTCTCCGGCACTCCATGGCCCTGCCCTTCAGTGAATTCGAAGACCAGCGAAGCGGCGAGACCCTCTCGATCCTGACAAAGGTGAGGACGGATACCGAGAAGTTCATCATTTCCTTTATCAACGTACTGTTCACCGTGATCGTCGGTGTCGTATTTGTCTCTATTTACTCTTTTTCTCTGCACTGGTCGATCATGCCTATCTATGTGGCAGGTATGATCCTGCTTTCGTTGTTGATCAGCTTTCTTAGTAAGAAGATCAAGCGCATCCAGAAGACCATCGTCACGGAGACCAATGCCCTTGCCGGCAGCACCACCGAATCGCTGCGAAACATCGAGCTCGTAAAAAGTCTCGGTCTTACCGAGCAGGAAGTAACCCGTCTCAACAAGAACACCTTCAAGATCCTCGGACTGGAATTACGCAAGGTGAAGAGTATCCGCGCACTCAGCTTCGTACAAGGTACCTTCGTGAATTTCCTCCGGCAGTGCATCATGTTCATGCTGCTCTTCCTGGTATTTAAGGACAGGCTTACGGCGGGTGAGGTGATGACGATGGTATTCTACTCATTCTTCATCTTTGGTCCATTGCAGGAATTGGGTAATATCATTCTTGTCTATCGGGAAGCGGAAGCCTCCCTGAATAACTTCGACGCCCTGATGAAGAAAACACCGGAGCTGGCTCCCGAACATCCGCGGTCGCTTGGGCCGGTGAATGAACTTGCCTTCCAAAGGGTCGTCTTCAAACACCAGACTGCGCATCACAATGCCATCGACAATATCAGCTTCGAGGTGGAGAAGGGCGAGACTATCGCCTTCGTCGGGCCTTCCGGCAGCGGCAAGACGACGTTGATGAAACTGCTGGTGGGACTTTACCGGCCGATGCAAGGCCGGATCCTGTATAACGGGCTCGACGAGACCTCTATCAATTTCGAAGATTTGCGTCGGCAGATCGGGTTCGTGACACAGGATACCCAGTTGTTTGCCGGCACGATCCGCGAAAATCTGCTCTTCGTAAACCCCGGCGCTACCGATGACGATTTGCAGGAGGCGCTTAGAAAAGCGGCCTGTATCCCCCTGCTGGCGCGTGCGGAAAAGGGCATCGATACGATGATCGGCGAAGGCGGTTTGAAACTCTCCGGCGGGGAAAAACAACGCCTCTCGATCGCCCGGGCCCTATTGCGAAAACCCAACCTTCTCATCTTCGACGAGGCGACCTCAGCACTGGATTCACTCACGGAAGAGGACATCACGCGGACTATCCGTGAGATCTCAGCTGATGGAGAGCAGATCACGATCCTGATCGCGCACCGGTTATCGACGATCATGCATGCCGACCGCATCTATGTGCTTGAAAAAGGGGTCGTGGCTGAGACGGGCACCCATTCCGAGCTGTTGGCCGAGAAAGGCTTGTATTATGCGATGTGGCGCCAACAGATCGGGGAGCGGAAATTTGCGGCAATCAACCCATAAACAACAATACCCAAATCTATGAGCTGGCTTTCCGACATTTTCGGTGGCGGCGGCGTAAAGCAGGCCTTACGGGGAGGGGCAGTGGTGATCGATCTGCGTTCCGCTTATGAATATGACCAGGGGCATGTTCCCCGGAGTCTGAATATTCCTATCGATCGGATCAGGGCCAATATCGACAGGATCCGGGGTCTGAACAAGCCCGGTGATCCTGTGTTGCGCCACAGGAAGCCATTGTTGGGAAGCCGCCGATATTCTGCGCGATGCCGGCATCACGCGGGTCACCAACGGTGGTGACTGGCAGTCGGTGTTGCGGAAGACCGGTTGGTAGGGGGTCTGTCTTCCAACTTCTTCTTCAATTCGTTTACCTGCTTTTGGAGCTCGATCGTATACAGCGTCAGCTGCTCGATCTTCTCCAGCAACCTGGCTTGGGTGGCGGCAAGATCGATCCCATTCTGCCGGACTTCGGAGGCAGTAGGTATCCCGGGCAGGTGGCGGTTCTCCCTGATATAACTCTCCAGCGAATCCAGGGAAGGGAGGCGGTAATCACTTTTGAACACATAGTCGGCCCAGGGAGTAGCTTTGGGGTTGTTTCCGGAGAAGCTTTTCACCGTGACGCCATCGAAAACTGCCGTACCATTTACTCCCAATTTGAAGCCCGAGGTCGTATTGAGGGTGCCTATCGCCACATTTCCGGCGGCGTCGATATTAATAGCACCCTGGGACGGTTCGCTTCCGCCATTGCCGCCCAATTTCATTATCCCATTGCCTCCGCTGATCCAAAACTGTTGCCAGCCGCTTGCCGCATTCCCTTGCAGCATCAGATTCCCGGAACTTCCTGACGGGCCGATTATCGCCTCATGCCAGCCCTGGGGATTGGCTCCGTGGACAAAGAAAGCATAGGATGAGTGAATGAACCCGGCCACATCCAGCGAATAGGAGGGGGCCGTGCCGATGCCGACATAGCCTGGCAATGCGTTTCAGATATTATTGCCAGAGATGGTCCAGGCATTTTGTTGTGCAAACAGCAATTGAGTTAAAAAGAGGCAGCTGGATAGGAATAGTGCTTTTTTCATGCTTATATCAGGTGATTGGTTGAGTATTTGAGGTTTTGTGTCAATCGCCTATTTTAGTATAATGATCTTCTGCGTCGTTATCCTGGAACCATTTGTTATCTGCAGCAAATACATCCCGTTGACAAGTTTTGTCAGATCGAGATTCAGTGTGGTAGCCTGGTCGTTGTGCAGCCGGTAGACGGGCCGGCCCGACATATCGGCAACCATTATGTTCGCGTTGGCCAGGTCCGCAATGCTGCACCACATTTACGGCGCCCGATGCCGTCCCCGCAGGCATCCGTCCAGGTGTGAAACGTAACATTGTTCTGCACCACTTCGTTCCCGAAGGCACTGCTGAAATTTCCGTTTGTCCGGCAGACCTGACCATAGCCGGCGATCCAGGCAATCGAAAGCATCAAAGCAAGGGGATAAGTTAGGAGGGCGGCTCTTTTCATAATAGAGTTTTAAATCGTTGCTGGCAATGTGATTTTAAAAAAAATGGTCGAGATCACCAAACAACCGCGATAACAATTCAGGGGCGTGCCGATTGCCCGGAAAATCGTGCAAAAATGGGACATCCGTGGGGTTTTGAGTATTCTTTGATTTTGTCAGATATTTGCAGCCATGAACGAGAAAATCCAAGAGATCATCAAAGAATCGCTTGCCGTAAAGACTGCCATTTTGCAGGACCAACGCCTGGTCGGCGTCGTGGCGGATGTCGTTACCCTTATCGTGGACCGGTTCCGGGAGGGAAAACACTTATATTTCTGCGGCAACGGCGGAAGTGCGGCCGATGCGCAGCACCTGGCTGCGGAATTCTCCGGCCGCTTCTATATCAATCGTGATGCCCTGCCCTCGGAGGCCTTGCATTGCAACACTTCTTATCTGACGGCTGTGGCTAACGACTTCAGCTATGATCTTATCTATTCCCGCCTGATCAAGGGGATCGGCAAGCCGCGGGATATCCTTGTCGGAATGTCCACTTCCGGTAACTCGGTCAATATCATCAAGGCGCTGGAAATGGCGCGGGAGAAGGGCATCACAACGATCGGCATGACGGGGGAAAGCGGGGGGAAGATGAAGGAATTGTGTGATTACCTGCTCGATATACCTTCGCGGAACACTCCCCGCATCCAGGAGGGGCATATGTTGCTTGGGCATACCATCTGCCAGTTGGTGGAAGCCAAATATTTTGGTGCATGATGATCCGTGAAGCCATCATCCTGGCCGGCGGAATGGGCACCCGGTTGCGTTCGGCGGTACCCGATTTGCCCAAATGCATGGCGCCGGTGGGTGACCGGCCATTTATCGCTTATCTTACCGATCACTTCCGGCGGGGGGGCATTCAGCGCTTCATCTTTGCGCTGGGTTACAAACACGATGCTTTTGAGGAATTCTTGCGGAACCAATTCCCAGATGGCGGTTACACCGTATCGCTTGAGGAGGAGCCGCTGGGAACCGGTGGGGCGATCCGCCAAGCCTGCTTGCTTGCCATGGAAGAGACGGTATTGATCCTCAACGGGGACACTTTTTATGATGTGGAGCTTGACGCGCTTTCGGCCTTTCATCGGGAAAAAAATGCCGACTGCAGTCTCTGTCTTAAGTATATGAAAGACTTCGACCGGTTTGGCGTCGTAGAGCTCGACGACGATCAGCGGGTGAGGCTTTTCCGGGAGAAGCAATATTATTCCGAAGGGCTGATCAACGGCGGCGTGTATGCCCTGGATTGCAACCGTTTTCTGCGGGAGGACCTGCCGGTAAAGTTCTCCTTCGAGAAAGACTATCTCGAGCAGATGCTGGATAAGCGGGGAATTTACGGCATCCGGCAGGATCATTATTTTATCGACATCGGCATTCCGGAGGATTATCGGCGGATACAAAACGAGATCAACCATTTACTATGATATACCGAAGCAAAGCGCCATTGCGGATCGGATTGGCCGGGGGCGGAACGGATGTGAGCCCCTATTGCGATCTGTATGGAGGGGCGATCCTCAATGCGACCCTTTCCCTGTATGCTCATGCGACTATCGAACCGCTGGAAAGCAAGGTCATCGTCCTGCAGGGGATGGATCGCAAGGAGGAGCAGCGATGGGAGGACGGGGCTGACCTCGGGTCTTTGCCGATCGATGGCAAGCTGGATCTGCTGAAGGGGGTGTATAACCGCATCCGGAAGGACTATGGCTGGCAGGGTGGCGGGTTTCGGTTGTCCACCTTCGTGGATGCGCCGGCGGGTTCGGGTCTGGGCACCTCTTCCACGCTTGTGGTAGCCATCATCGGAGCCTTTGCCGAGATGTTGCGGCTTCCCCTCGGTGAATACGATATGGCGCACCTCGCTTACGATATCGAGCGGCAGGACCTGAAAATGGCCGGCGGCCGACAGGACCAGTATGCGGCGACCTTCGGGGGGGTGAACTACATGGAATTCTATAAAGAGGATAAGGTCATCGTGAATCCGCTGCGGGTAAAACAGCAATATCTCTTCGAGCTCGAGAACAATCTCCTGCTTTATTATACCGCCACCAGCCGGGAGTCGGCCCGGATCATCGAGGTCCAGAGCCGTAATGTCACCGACAAGAAAGAGAAGTCCATCGAAGCCATGCATCAGCTGAAGCACCAGGCGCAGCTGATGAAGGAAGCGTTGTTGATGGGAAGGATCCATGAGATCGGCGAGATCCTGGATTTTGGCTTCCGGCAAAAGCAAAAAATGGCCGACGGTATTTCGAATGCGCTTATCGACGATGTGTATGAACGGGCCCGGAAGGCCGGGGCCACGGGGGGGAAGATCTCGGGCGCGGGCGGCGGAGGTTTTATGACCTTTTATTGTCCGGGCATTGCGAAATACCGGGTGATGGAAGTGCTGTCGGGGCTGGGCGGTCATTGTCAGCCTTACCAGTTCACGGGTCATGGACTGACGACGTGGACGGTATAGGAGCCTTCTATTTGTGTCGCCTGGCTGCCAATTTTTGATTTTCGGCTTTCAATGCGTCCATTTCTTTCTTCAATTCAAGGGTATAAAGTGTCAGCTCTTCTATCTTTTCCAGTAGTTTGGCTTGTGTCGCGGCCAGGTCGATCCCGTCTTTTGCGACCTGGTCAGCCGTGGGGATGCCCGGAAGGTGATTGTGCTGGCGGATGAACTCGCCCAGTTCGCCGAGCGGCCGGAGCCGGTAATCTTTTTGAAAGACATAATCTGCCCAGGGAGTTTGCGAAGGGTTGTTCCTGGAAACAGTAGCCTTTACAGTAACCTGTTGAAATACGGCGGTTCCTGCCACGGAGAAGTTGTATCCCGAGGTATTCATAGTGTTGAGGCCCACGTGGCCGTTGGGATCGATATTCAGAGCGCCCGTTGCCGGTTCCGATCCCCCGTTGCCACCGATCTTGAAATAGTTGTCGTTGGAAGACGTGATCCAATAAATGGCGGTACCCCCGTTCGCTTCGTAGGTCATGCTGCCGCCGGCTCCTGTCTGACCCTGAATGAAAAGGCCCGACCGGTTTGGTGTGGTGATGGGAATGATGAGCGGGGAAGAATTGGTCCATTGCGCGAAAAGCAGGTGGGAACCAAGGATGAAGGCGGATAAGAACAGAGACTTTTTCATTTAGAAGTGAATTAATTGACTGCTAGGAAATTTAGCCACCTAAAATATCGAATTGCGCCGGCAAATCCTTGCGTTTGGGCTTATACTTCGCGGTCGTGCGGCTTCCCCTGAAAACCGTGTCACAACCCTCGGTTTTCGTGCATTGAAGTTGGTACCTTTGCCTATGCCTACGTTGGAAAAACCCAATTATCTCTGGAGCCTTTTCACCTTGAAATGCCCGCGTTGCCGTCGGGGGTCCATGTTCAGCCAGCCGAACGCCTGGAAATTGAAAGAGACCCTCAAAATGCCACAGAAATGTCCTGAATGTGGCCAGCGATTCGAGCTGGAAGTAGGTTTCTGGTATGGTACGGGGTATGTGAGCTACGCGCTTTCCTTTGCTTTGTCGGTGGCCAGCTTTATCGCGTGGTGGGTATTGATCGGCATCTCCACGGAAGACTCCCGCTTCTTCTACTGGCTGGGGCTCAACGCCATCTTCCTGGTGATCCTTCAGCCCTGGCTGATGCGGCTGAGCCGGGTGGTCTACCTGTATTTCTTTGTGCATTACGATCCCAATTACCGGAATACACAGGGGAAACAGTTCGATTACGAGACGGGAAGCTATTATATGAAAGATGACGAGGAGTCGCCTCAAAAGTGAAAGCCATCCTTATTGAATTGGGGATGGCTTTCGGGCTATGTGATTGGGTTAGTACTTATACTAACGAATAATTCGTCATATTATTATCAATCGGCGTCCTTCTTATCTGCCTTGAGGTTGAAATCGAGGGGAAAATCCAGCTTTAAACTGATATTCCGACCCATATTGTAGATACCATGGGTAGGGTTTGTGTCGGTGGCGGAGAAATAAAAATACTTCAACCGGCTCAGGTGATCATAGTAGGCGACGTCGAAAAGGTTGTTCCCCATGAGGTAGGCATTTACGATCGTCTTTCCTTTCTTATTGGTAAAACCCGCGCCCACGCCCGCATTGAAAAGCGTATAGCCGGCAGTCGGCGTTTCGGTATTATAGGCGATGAAGGCCCTGTTCTGGGCCGCGGAATACTCCAGCTGAACCTTTACGAAGGCATGCGTAATATGGGCTTTCCGGTCGTTGAACTCGTATCTAAGCTCGGAAATGCCATGCGCCGGTGGGATGAACGGGAGATATCTGGCGCTGTCGCCGATGGATTTGGGTTGGGAGCCTTTGTTCTCTCCATAGACCAGCGAGATGCTGTTCTCGAAATGGAGCGCCTTGACGGGATGGATATCGATGCTGGCCTCGCCGCCATAGAGCCGGGCCTTGGAGGCGGTGTAGCGGAAGAACGGGAAGTGGCTGACGGGGTCGAGGGAATCGCCGCCGCCCGCCATCTGCAATTTCTGGTTATAGATATAATTCGAGATCTCGTTATTGAAAAGGTCCAGTGTCGCTTTTACATAACGGGAGGAGAAGACGAATCCCAGGTCTTCCTGGAGGCTGAATTCGGGTTTGAAGTCCGGGTTGCCCAACTGGTACAGGTTGGTTCCGGGATGGACGCCATTGGCGGAGATCTCGGCGATATTGGGAGCACGGAACCCGCGGGCGATATTTGCCTTTACCGAGAATTTATCGGAGAAATTATAGGTAGCGCCCAGGCTGCCGGAGATGCCGCTGAACGTTTTGCGGTAGGCTGCGAATTGCCGGTCGGCTCCGGCGGTATCGGCGCCGGTGACTACCTTGTCAAAACCGGTTCCCGGATCGGATCGGGTATAGAGGGAATAGTTGTTGAACGCACGGGAGTCGAAGCGGATGCCGCCGGCGACGTCGAGCTTGTCGAAGGTCTTTTTTGCGAGCAGGAAGGGGCCGATGTCGAACTGGTGATACGAGGGGATCACGAATTCGGTGCCTTTGTCGGCGTCGTTGACCTGGTACATCCCATTGATGCCAACGGTGACATTCCAGTCGTCGAATTCCGGCAGGAAATATTTGGCGTCATAGGTGTAGGTATTTTGTTGCAGGTCGAGTCCGGGGATGGTGTAGAGAACAGGGTGGCTGAACTCCTGGCGGATGCTGCGCTGGAAGCCGAGATTCACCTGCAGGCGACCATATTCCCCGAGAGTAAAGCTGTTCCCGGAGTAAAC
>Ga0157372_10000890_pt1 | contig 32420 bp, 28 predicted proteins | sample C55metaG_FD_115307 | JGI IMG/M metagenome (GOLD analysis project Ga0157372, IMG submission 115307) | Corn rhizosphere microbial communities from Kellogg Biological Station, Michigan, USA - C5-5 metaG | ecosystem: Host-associated > Plants > Roots > Rhizosphere > Soil | place: USA: Michigan...
CGCCAGCGTCGTACGACAGCAGCGACAGCTTCCACATGCTGAACAGGAAGAGCAGCGAGCCGATCGTCACGGTGACGCGCGCGTCCAGCTTCTCGGCATTCCGTCCCACGATCGCCATCGTGAACGCCGACGCGAGCGCGCCCGGCAGGATGACCATGCCCGTCTGGTTCGCCGTCCAGCCGTGCAGACTCTGGAGGAACACCGGTAGCACGAACACGCTGCCGTACAACGCGAAGCCGAGCATGCTCGCGAACGCCACGCCTGCGGCCAATTGTCGGTTGAGCAGGATCCGGAAGTTGATCACCGGCTCCTTGATCGTCAGCTCGCGCCAGAGCAGCAGCACGAACGACGTCACCGTCGTCACGCAGAGCGCCGTCACGAAGCGCGAGTCGAACCAGTCGTAGCGCTCACCCCGCTCGAGCATCCACTGCAACGAGCCCACGCAGAGCGCGAGCAGCAGGATGCCCGTTCCGTCGATTGTCGACGTGCGCTCCTGGTGCTCCGCGTCGTGCACGTACGTCCACACCATCAGCGCCGCAAGGATGCCGAGCGGCACGTTGATGTAGAAGATCCACGGCCAGTTGAAGTTGTCCACGATGTAGCCGCCGAGCGTCGGACCGATGGTCGGTCCCACCATCACGCCCACGCCGAACATCGCCTGCCCGATGCCGACTTCCTTCGGCGGGAAGGACTCGAACAGCGTCGCCTGCGCCGTGGAGAGCAGTGCGCCGCCGCCCAGTCCCTGCACCACGCGCCAGAACACCAGCGCGCCGAGCGAGTGCGCCGCGCCGCAGAAGAACGACGCCGCAACGAACAGGAGAATGGAGCCGGTCAGATAGCGCTTGCGACCGAAGAACCCCGACAGCCAGCTCGACAGCGGGATCACGATCACGTTCGCGATGATGTAGGCGGTGGACACCCACGAGATCTCGTCCAGCGTCGCGCCGAGATTCCCCATCATGTGCGGGATGGCGACGTTGACGATCGAAGTGTCGATCAGCTCGAGCACCGCCGCCAGCGTCACGGCGATGGCGATCAGGTACTTGTACTTGTAGCGGTCCTCGGCGTCGGCGTGCGCGTCGGAGGCTGGACCGGAACGGTCGGTCAGCTCACCGAACGCGCCGCCGGGCCGGATGGCCGTGGACGTCATTCGATTTTACGGAGTGTCGGCGTGGGCGGTGTTACTTCGTGCTGACGTGTGCGACGACCGACATGCCCGGGCGCAGCGGCCGGTTCTTTCCGAGCCCTTCGGTGATGCGGATCCGTACCGGCACGCGCTGGACGACCTTCGTGAAGTTGCCCGTGGCGTTGTCCGGAGGAAGCAGGGCGAACTTCGCGCCCGTGGCAGCGCTGACGCTCTCCACGACGCCCTTCGCCGTGGAACCGCCGTACGCATCCACGTCGATCTCGACCGGCTGGCCGACCCTGAGGTCGCCGAGCTGGGTCTCCTTGAAGTTCGCCGTCACCCACACGCCCGTGTCGGACACGATGGTGAGCAGGGGCTGTCCCGCCTGCACGAGCTGCCCCACCTCCACCTGCTTGCGCGATACGACGCCGGTCACGGGCGCGGTGACCTTCGTGTACGAGAGCTGCAGCGCCGCGTTGTCACGCGCCGCCTGTGCCGCGCTGAGCCGCGCGTTGGCGAGACGCACGCCGGCCTGCGCGTTGGTCACGCCCGCACCGGCAGCGCCCGCATTGTTCTGCGCCGCGGCGAGCTGGGCGCGCGCGGCGTCGAACGCCGCCTGCGCGGCATCGAGCTGCTGACGGCTCACGACCTGCTTCGCCACCAGTTCCTTCACCCGGCTCAGGTCCTGCTCGGCCTTCGTGTAGTTCGCGCGTGCCGCCACCACGTTGGCGTTCAGCGCTGCCTCCTGCCCCGCCGCGTTGGCCACGGCAGCCTGCGCCTGGCCAGTCAGGCCATTGCCGCCAGCGGCGGCACGGGCGGCAGCGAGATCGGCGTCGGCCTGCTCGAGCTTGACCTGGTACTCGCGCTCATCGATGCGCACGAGGACGGAGTCCTGCTTCACCTGGTCGTTCTCGGCCACGTTCACCGCGGTGACGTAGCCGCTGACCTTCGACAGCACGGGCACGAGATGCCCGTCCACCTGCGCGTTGTCGGTGGATTCGTGCGCGCGACCATACAGCCACTGCTTCACCCCCCAGCCCAGGCCGAGCAGCACGGCGAGCGCGACGAGCGGCAGGATGATCCGGCGCTTGTTGCTCGGAGCCACCGGCGTGGTGGTCGAGGTGGTGGCGCGAGGCGCGCCGTTCTGCGGTTCCGTTGCGGTTGCCATATATCGGAAAGCGTGCGTGTGAGCAGCGGGCGTGAGCCGCCGCGTGAAGTATCAGTCGAGAGTGGAGATGACGCCCTGCGCGCGAGCGAGCGCGACGCGCGAGGCCTGGTACGACGTCAGTGCATCAACGAGCAGCGTGCGCGCCGCGTTCAGCGAAAGTGCCGCGGTGATCACGTCGGCATTGCCGGCCACGCCGGCCTGGAACCGCTCACGCGCTTGCGACACTTCCTGCTCGGCGAGCGCGAGCCGCTCGCGAGCGGCGGCGACGGCCTCGGCTGAGGACGCGAGGTTGAGCACTGCGGTGCGAACGTCCGCCTCCACCTGGACGCGCAGGTCGCGCGCCCGGTTCTCGAGGTCTCGCGCCGCGGAGGTCTGCTCCTCGATGCGCCCCTCGCGACGGAAGCCGTCGAAGATCGGCACGCTGAGCGCGACGCCGAGGTCGTACGTCGGCAGGAAGCTTCGGCCGTTGCGCTGACTCACCCCGTAGTCGGCGAGCACCCCGACGGTCGGTAACGCTTCCATCCTGATCGCGCTCGCCTGCTGCCGCGCCGCCTGCGCCTGCAACTCCAGCGCGCGGAGGTCGCTGCGGCCCTTGAAGGCGGCATCCAGCGCCGCCTGCTCCGTTGTCGCCACGTTCAGCGGCAGAGAAGCGAGCGAGTCCGCCAGCTCGAGGTTGACGAGCGGCAGTGACAAGGAACGCGCGAGGTCGATGCGCGAGCGATCGCGATCATTGAGGGCGACGATGAGCTGGGTGCGCGCCCCGGTGAGCTGCGAGCGAGCGCGGGTGACGTCGAGGGCCACACCGGTGCCTGCCTTCAGCTGATCCTGCGCGATCCGCAGCAGGTCGGCGGCAAGGGTGGAATCCTGCAGGCGTGCCTCATAGACCGCGTCGGCACGCAGCACGCCGAGGTACGCGTTCGCCGCGGTCGCTGCGGCAACGTCGGCCGACTGTCCCACCCCCGCACCCGCCGCGGCAACGTTCGTCTTCGCGCTCTTTACCCGCGCCAGCGCTGCCGGATCGAACACGCTCTGGCTGAGTCGTGCGCGCGCGTCGAATACGTCGAGCGGGCCGAGGATGCTGCCGTTCGGATCGATGCCGGGAATCGGCAGCTCGATCGGGAAGGCGGCCGCGCTGTTGAGCGTGGAGCGGCGCTCGGTAGCGAGCCCGCTCACGTTGGGAAGGAGGTCGGAGCGCGACTGCGTGACGCGCGCCTGTGCCGCCTCCACGCGGTAGCGCGCACTCTGCACCGCCGTGTTCTGTTGCGCGGCAAGACGCACCGCCTCGCCCAGGGTCAGGCGAATGGTGGAGTCGGCCGTCACCTGCGCGGTGGCGGCACGAGCGAGGAATGCGATCAGGGCGACGATCAGCGCGAGCAGGAGACCCGGCGTGAGACGGCGCTGGAGGAGCGTGCGATTCATGAGTGAGCGTGCGTCGCCGCGGCCGCATCGTCCGGACGCATGGCGTGAAAGAAGAAGTCGCGGATCTGATCGAGCATTGCCTGATCGGAGACTCGCGCGATGGACTTGAATGACGTGCGCTGGTGATACCAGAGCGCGTGGGTGATGAACAGCGAGGAGAGCATGCGCGCCGCGACGAGCGGATCCATGCGCCGAAGCCGGCCCTGATCCATCGCGCGCTCGATCATCCCGCAGACGAGCCGGTGCACCCGCTCGATGACCTCGGTCGTGTAGTGGGTGACGAGATCGGGAAAGTGATGCATCTCGGATTGCACGAGCCGGTGCATGGCGGGGAAGACGGGAGACCTGAGCCACGCCCAGTAACCCGTCATCCAGTCGCGAAGTGCCTGCTCGGCGTCTGCCTTGCTGGAGAGCGACGCTTCAGCCCGGTCGATGTACTCGATGACCGAGCTCCGGATTACTTCACGGAAGAGCTCTTCCTTGTTGGGGAAGTAGAGGTAGATCGTCCCCTTGGAGACGCCGGCGCGCTGGGCGATGTCCTCGAGTCGGGCAGCTGAGAGTCCGCGTTCGGCGAACACCTCGAGTGCGGCCTCGAGGATTTGTCGAGGTCGCTCTTCGGGGCGCCGGCGCCAGCGCGGCTCGTTCGCGGAGGGAGTCGTTGACATGTTTGCTAAATGACCGGTCAGTAAGTTAGTCGCTTTCACTGACCATGCAACCCCGCCTTCTCCACCGCCCCTTCTATACTGTCTGCATGCGCCGCAACGACGACCAGGAGCCGGACGACGATGGCCGCGTCCGCCTCGATAAGTGGCTCTGGGCCGCCCGCTTCTTCAAGACTCGCTCACTCGCCGCCGAGGCGATCACCGGCGGCAAGGTCACCATGCACGGCGATCGCGTGAAACCCGCTCGCCCACTCCAGGTCGGCGACGAGATCGCCGTCCGGCTCGGCCCATACGAGCACATTGTCCGCGTGCGCGAGCTGTCGGAGCGCCGCGGACCGGCGACCGTCGCCGCCACGCTCTACGAGGAGACCGCCGAGAGTCTCGCCGCGCGGTCGAAGCTCGCCGAGCAGCTCCGACTGTCCCCTGCACCACTCGTCTACGACGAGAAGGGCCGCCCGACCAAGCGCGATCGACGCGAGATCGACAAGTGGCGACGGCGGTAAGGGCGGAAACCCAGAAATCAACAAGAACGGAGAAAAAACGGCACGATCCTCCTGAAGAGGATCGTGCCGTTTCAGCGGTTCCCGTGCTGTCCTCCGATCTGCCGCTCTCAGCCGAGCAACGATTTCAATCCGGCCGATGTAATCTCGTGCTCACCCTCGTGCCGCTGGATTGTGAACGCCACGCCGGCTACCGAGAGTCGCTCCGCTTCCGCGGCCATCGTGGAAGGCGGTACGATCGGATCCTGCTCGCCGGAAACGAGGGTGATCGCCGCGCCGTGCAGCCGATCCGCCCACGCCGCCAGATCCAGCTCCGGCGGGATAGTCCCTGCCCAGAGCACCAGTTGATCCGCCCGCAGCGCGCTTGCCGCCAGCCAGCGGCACACCGTCGCCGTCCCCTGCGAGAAGCCGAGCACCACGATTCGCGGCGCGGCGCCAGCGAGCGAGTTCCGTACCTCGTCGGCCAGCCGCTCGAGGTACGACACGTAGTCGGCGATCTCCGACTCGCGATCCTCGCGCGTCATCCAGCTCGCACCGACCCGCGGCGACGCGTCGTTGCGTCGTTTCGGGATCGGATCCAGATAGAACCTCGACAGCGCCTCCGGCGCGACGATCAGCCGCGTTCCGTCATCGAGCGGCGCGAACTGGCGAATGAATCGCGGCGCCAGCTGGCCGTAGCCGTGACACACGAACCACAACTCACGGGGGAAGCCGTGCGTCGGGCCCAGGGTGCAGTAGCGCGCCGTGCGCGGGACGGCGATGGCGTGCGTTGTCACCTCCGGTCCAGCGGCTACGCCGTCGTCGGCACGCGCCTCGGCCATCTCGTGCCTCGCTCCGGCAGGATGACGACTACCGCCGTTCCGGCCCGCCGCTGCGCTTCAGCGGCGCGCCTGACGACGAGGCGCGCCCCTGCGCGAACAGCGCATCCTGCGACCGCGCATTGCTCAGCATCGCGATCGCGCGCGCGAGCTGGTGATCCTCGTTCACCGAGCGCTGACGCGCGCCCGCATCGCCGAGCACCAGGCGCGCCACGCGCCGGTCCAGCTCCCGGTCGAGCACGAGCGTCGCCGCACTGTCGTACTTCGCGTCGATCGTCACTCCCGCGTCGTTCAGGCGACGGCGCAGCTCGGCGCGCCACTCCGGCGTGACCTTGTAGTCCTTCTTCACCGACGGCTTGAGGTCGAGCGCATACTGGTTGAGCACCGTGACGAACTGCTGAGCCTTCGGGGCGATCGCGCGCAGGAACTGCTGCTCGCTCGTCAACAGCGTATCGTCGGGGACGATCACGTCAGGCGTGATGCCGCCGCCGCCGTAGACGGTGCGCCCCGCATCGGACGAATACGTCGGCCGCGCCTTCTTCTCTGCTTCCGTCTCCAGCGAATCAGGCCGCGTCTCCACGAAACGTCCATCGGGCAGCAGCGTGCGCTCGCGGTGGATGCTGCGGCCGCTCGGCGTGTACCATTTCCCCGTCGTCAGCTTGAGGGAGTAGCCGCCGTCCAGCGGGAAGAGCGACTGTACCAGCCCCTTGCCGAAGCTCGTCGTACCGATCACCAGCGCGCGATCGTGGTCCTGCAGCGCGCCGGCGACAATCTCGCTCGCCGAGGCGGTGCCGCCGTCGGTGAGGACGACGAGCGGCGGCTGCGCGATCAGTTGCTCCGACGACGCGCGCGCGATCTCATCAGGCGTGCTGCGCGACCGCACGCTCACGATGGACTGGCCTTCCTTGAGGAAGAGCGAGCTCACCGCCAGCGCCTGATCCACGATGCCGCCGCCGTTGTCGCGCAGGTCGAGCACGAGTCCGCGCGCACCCTCGGCAACGAGCTTCGACGCAGCCGCCTCGACTTCCTCCGCCGTATTCTCGTTGAACGTCTGCAGCGGGATGTAACCGATGTGGTCGCCGACCATGGTCGCATATGGGACCGCCGGCACGTGCACTACGGCGCGCTTGAACACGAGCTTCACCGGCTCGTTCACGCCCGCGCGCGCGAAGGTGACGTTCACCTTCGTACCCGGCACGCCGCGAAGTGCATCCGAGACGCGATCGATCTTGACGTCGGTCGCCGGCATCGTGTCCACGCGCACGATGCGGTCGCCCTCCTGCACGCCCCCTTCCTCGGCCGGCGTGTTCGGGAATACCCGCGCCACGACGATGCTCGTTCCCGCGCCCTTCTTCTGCTCCTCGAGGAGCATGCCGACGCCGCCGTACCGTCCACCGACGTTGCGGTTGAACTCCTCGTTCTCCTTCGGCGCCAGTAGCTCGCTGTACGGATCGTTCAGCTCGTGCACGAGACCGCGCGCCGCCTTCTCGAATACCTGATTCCCCTGCAGCGAGTCCACGTAGCGATTGGCGACGATGGACAGCACCTGATCGAACAACCTGGGCGTCGCCTGTGGAGGCGCCTGCTGCAGCAGGAATCCGCCGGCGACCATGGGGATGAGGAGCAGCGACGCGACGGCCGCGGTGCGGGGGCGGAGCATTCGATCGACCTCTGGGATGTGGAACCGGCGGGCGGGCGCGGGCCGGATGGCGAAATCTAAGGGAATCGCCGACGAGCGGTTAGACGGGGATGGACGCGCGAAGGTTGCACGGCGCAGTATTGCTTCCTGTGACCGGGAGCACGGTCACTCGATCGATCGTCTTCCCTCGCCGCCCTGCCCGACCATGAAATCGCGCCTCGTCGCCGTCGCCCTCGTACTGCTCGCCGCCTGCGCCTCTCCAAAGCCCGCGGCAGCTCCAGGCAACGCTTCGAACGCCGGCGCCCCGGACGACGCCCACGCCCGCCTCCCCACCGGCGTGCGACTCGACCCGGCGGCGCCCCTCCATGTCGTCGGTCAGATGCCACTCGCCATGGTGGACGCGCCGGAGCGTGACCGCGTCGTCCTCCTCGTGAACGGCTGGCGCGATGAGGGCATCCAGGTAGTGGAGCGCTCCACCGGTCGGGTGTTGCAGACGGTCAAGCTTCCCGCCGTCTTCCTCGGCCTCCAGTTCGCTCCCGACGGACGCACGCTCTACGTCTCCGGCGGCAATGGCGACGTCATCTATCGGTTCGACTGGCAGCGTGGCGAGGCTACGCTGCGCGACAGCATCGTCCTCCGCGCGAAAGGCCGACCGAATGAGAACGGCGAGCGCTATCCCGCCGGGATCGCTCTCTCGCCCGACGGTCGCACCCTGTACGTCGCGGAGAATCTCGCCGACTCCCTCGCCGTCGTTGACGTCGCCGACGGTCGGGTCAGGCAGCGCCTCGCCACCGGACACTACCCATACGACGTCGTCGTCACGCCTGATGGTTCGGTATACGTCTCCAACTGGGGCGGATGGGACCTCTCGAGCTATGCGGCGGATTCCGCGGGCCGCTTGCAGTCTACGGGCTCCATCTTCGTCGGCCGGCACCCGTCGGCGCTGCTGCTTGGCGCGCGCGGAAACCGGATCTTCGTCGCCAGCGCCAGCACCGACCGGGTGTTCTCGGTGGATCCGGCGCGCCGCCGCGTGATCGGCCAGCTGCTCGATCCACCGCCAGCCGGCCCTGGTGAAGGCAGTACGCCAAACGCGCTCGCCATCTCCAGCGACGGCACGCGATTGTTCGTCGCGGAAGCGGATGCGAATGCCGTGGCCGTGTTCGATCTCTCGCCGGAGTCGAGCGGTCTTGCATCGGCGAATGGCGACGACCTGCTCGCGGGCCGTATTCCCGCCGGTTGGTATCCGACTGCCGTGCTCGCGCGCGGCGATACGCTCATCGTCGCGAGCGGCAAGGGGAGCGGAACCTTTCCCAATCCGGACGGGCCGCAGCCCGTGCCGTCGCGCGAGCATCCCGGACCGAACGGCGTGAATCGCACGCTGTCGCAGTTGAACGGCGGACTGATGATCGCGCCGCTGGCACGCGTGCGCGGCGACTCGCTCGCCCGGTACGGCGCGCGCGTCGCGCAGGCCAATGGCTGGACGACGCCGCGCACCGCCTCGCGCGGCTACCCGCCGTTCGAGCACGTGATCTACATCGTGAAGGAGAATCGCACCTACGACCAGGTGCTCGGCGACCTCACCCAGGCTGACGGTGACACGTCCCTCGTGCTGTTCGGTCGCGACGTCACGCCGAATCATCACGCACTCGCCGAGCGGTTCGGCATCTACGATCGCTTCTTCGTGAACGCCGAGGTGAGTCCGGACGGTCACAACTGGAGCATGGCCGCGTACACGACGGACTACCTCCAGAAGACCGTCCCGCTCAACTACTCGGGGCGCGGCCGCGCGTACGAGTACGAGGGCGCGCGGTTCGGCAGGCGCACGGTAATTCCTGACGACGATCCTGTGGCGCCGGCGCGCGGCTATCTCTGGGATCTGATCCAGCGGAAAGGACTCACCTTCCGCAACTACGGCGAGTTCGTGGTTCCGCAGAGCGCTGACCCGGACGACGTGCTGCCGCCGGGGTATCGCGGCAACAAGCCGTTTCTCGCGGCGCACACCAACCCGGCCTACCCGGGCTTCGACCTGAACATCACTGACCAGCACCGCGCTGACGTATGGATCGCCGAGCTCGGCGAGTTCACGAAGCGCGGCGTGATGCCCGCGTTCGAGATCATCCGCCTGCCGAACGATCACACTGCCGGCGCACGCGCCGGTGCGCCGACACCGCAGGCCTACGCGGCGGACAACGACCTCGCGCTGGGCCGGATGATCGACGCGCTGAGTCGCAGCCCATTCTGGAAGAGCACGGTCGTATTCGTCGTGGAAGACGACGCGCAGAATGGCCCCGACCACGTGGACTCGCACCGATCACCGGTGCTGATCATCTCTCCCTACTCGCGGGCCGGCGTCGTGCATCGTTTCGCCAACACCACCGACATCATCCGGACGATGGAAGAGATCCTCGGCCTCGATGCGCTGTCGCAGTTCGACTACTTCGGCCGTCCACTGCGCGACATCTGGAGCGCCACACCGGATCTCACGCCCTGGAGCGTCCTCACGCCCACGGTGGACCTGAACGCGAAGAACCCCGCCGGGACGCGCGGCGCGAGCGAGTCGGCGAAGCTGGATCTCGAGATCGAGGATGTGGCCGCGGAGGATCCGTTCAACCGGATCATCTGGGAGGCGGTGAAGCCGGGGGTGCCGTATCCGGGGGTCAGACGAGGAGCGACGCTGGAAGCCGTTCGCCGATAGGGTCAGACGAGCAAGGGGCGCCAGAGGCGCCCCTTGGGTCTGACGAGCAGGCCACTGCAGGCCGCCGAGCGAGTCCGACTAGTTCTTGTGTCTGAACGTGATCCGGCCTCGCGTCAGGTCGTAGGGCGAGACCTCGATCGTTACCCGGTCGCCGGCGAGCACACGGATGCGGAATCGGCGCATGTTGCCGCCGAGCGTCGCAAGCACGTTGTGGCCATTCGTCAGTTGCACCCGGAACGTCGCGTTCGGGAGCACTTCGGTGACCGAGCCTTCCAGCTGAATCGCGTCTTCTTTCGCCATCCGTGAGTGCGCGGCCGAGGGCTCAGCGCGAGCGCTCAGTGCGGCTGCGACGACGGGCGGCGGCGGCCTTGAGCTGGCGTGCCTCGCTCGGCTTCACGTAGTACCGCTTCTTCCGGAGATCCTTGAGGATTCCGGCCTTGGCGATCTTCCGCTTGAACGCCTTGAGGGCCCAGTCCAGCCTGTCGCTCTCTTCGAGATGAATCTCGACCATCAGCTCCCCTTCCCAGAATTGTATGCCCGCGCACACTGCGCGGAACGATGCAGCCTCGAATATTAGGCTGGCGCGATGAGGCTGTCAATCAGATGGACCGATGGACCGGAACGGCGAAGGGCACACCGAACCTGGTTCGATGTGCCCTTCTCGGTCCTTCGGACATTCGGTCCTTCGGCTCTTCGGCCCTTCGACCCTCCGTTCTACGGCTTGGTCGTCTTCTTCACGTCCACGTTGTTCCCGATCACGCCGCCGAGGATCGCGCCGGCAGCGCCGCCGATCACGGCGCCCTTTACCTTGTCCTTGCTCGTTGCCGCGCCGAGGATGGCCCCTGCACCGGCACCGATGGCCGCGTCACGCTTGGTGTGCTTCTCCACCGTCGTCGTGGGTGCGGACGCGGTGCTCGTGCCGCTCGTCGCACCACTCGTCGACTTCGTGCTGGTGGACTTGCTGGCCGTGGACGTCGACTTGTGGGTCGTCGTCGCCTTGGGGGCGCTGGCCGTCGTCCCGCTGCGCATGGCGTTGGTGCCCGTCGCGGACTTGCTCTGCTCCGCGGCGCTCACGGAATCGAGCGGGGTGCCGGCCTGGGCGGCGAGTCCGAGATCGTTGTTGAGCGACGGGTCCGCCGGCTTGTCCTTGCTGCATGCTGCCGAGAGAACCACCACCGGCGCGATGATCAACATCCTGAGTGCTGCCTTCATTTCTCCTCCTGGATACGTCGGCGTAAGCCGAACTGGGACAGCCTGTTAGCAAGAGCGGAGCCTCTGCCTCGCTTCAGCGTCGAGAATCAACGCACGTACTACTGACGGGCTGCTGTGTGCTGAGTCACTGACTCCGTTCCAGCGGCGCCGGGCTGTGGCTAGCGAGCCCATGAGTCGTCTGGATGCTGGATGGACGGGTCGACGCTCGACCCGTCACGATTTCCCCCAGCCGTCGTGGTCATGAGCCTCTTCAGTCGGCGCCGTGGCGCCTCCTCCGCCGCCGCAGCCAGCGGATTCTCCCTGCTCGATTCCAACCTCGCGGTCACCGGTGACCTGCAGACCGCCGGCTCGCTTCGCATCGAAGGGCGCCTCGAGGGCAGCATCCTCAAGGCGGATTCGGTGGTCATCGGCGTCGGGGCAACGGTGGCCGGAGACGTCCACGCGCGTGAGGTCGTGCTCGGCGGCACCTTGACCGGCAACCTGCACGCGTCCGAGCGAGTAGAGCTCCAGGCGACGGCGGTCGTGACCGGCGACGTGCACACCGTCAGCGTGCTCATCCAGGAAGGCGGCGTGGTCAACGGGCGCGTGATCATGAGCCCGCCTCCCGCCGAGCCCGGCCGCCGCAGCAAGGTCCGGTTGTCGCCCGAGCTGGCCGAGCGCTAAGCGATGAGCTCCGCCAAGCGGACGCCGCGGTACGTCGAGCAGGTTCCCGCGCGGAACCTCCGGATCGTCGGGCCTACCGTAGAGGCCCAGGTGATTCCGATCCGGCGGATCACGCCGGCCTACGTGCCCGTCGTGGATGCGCCGGTTCCGGCGTCCCCGCCGCCGGCTCCGGCGCGCCGTCGCAAGGCCAAGCCGGTTGCGCGGCGTCCGTGGCGAGTCATGATCGTTTCCGCCGCGCCTGGTGCGCCGACCCGAAGCTTCGGCGTCGCGCGGTGGCAGGCGCGAGTCATGGTGGCGGGCCTGTCTCTCGTCTTCATCATCGCCACCGGTGCCGTGGCGGCCTTCGTCACGGCACTCGAGTCCCCGGACCTGCTCGTGACGAGTGCCGACGCCGCACTGCTGACGGATCAGCTGCTCGACTCGCAGGATTCGCTCGACCTTCTACGCAGCCAGCTGCTTTCGGCACGGGAGGCGGCGAGCGATTCGGCGATCGCCGTGGCGGCGTCGCGCATCGTGGCGGGGGACAAGCCTGCGCCACGGCCGGCGCCGAAGGTGCTCGCCCGTGCACCGCGCGTCGCGCCGGCGGATCGCATCGTGCTGGCACCGCGCACCCTCGCGGGACTGCCGGTCATGGGTCGCATCTCGAGTACGTTCTCGCGCTCGCGCCGGCATCCCATCCTGCACATTCGACGTCCGCATCTCGGCGTGGACATCGCCGCTCCGCGTGGCACGCGCATCGTCGCGCCGGCGGCCGGGCGCGTGACCTTCGTCGGCCACAAGTTCGGCTTCGGGCTGGTGGTGGAGATCCAGCACACCCCCGCGGTGAAGACGCGCTACGCGCACATGCGAGCCGCGTCGGTCGAAGAGGGCCAGGTCGTGCAGCGAGGGGACCAGATCGGCGCGGTGGGTTCGAGCGGCATCACCACCGGTCCGCACCTGCACTACGAGGTGCTGGTGCGCGGCAAGCAGGTGGATCCGCTGCGGTTCGTCCTTCCGCAGACGTCGACCGCAGCGACGGCGGCGCCGGCCTCGCCCGGGCCGGACGACGACAGCGGCGCCGTGCCTGATTCCAGCGCGCCGCCGCGGGTCCAGCAGGATTCCACCGCGACTCACGTGGAGAGCACGCCGGCCACCCCCTGAGCGGCCGTTCGCCGCCGGTACGGATGCTGCACTCCGGAGCGCCACGCACAACTCCGGAGCGATCATGAGCAAGCTGCTGCGCGGTGTCGCCGCCGGCTACGGCGCGAAGAAGCTCGGTGGTGGCTGTGGCTGCGGCACCATCCTGATCTTCATCATCCTGTGGCTGGTCCTCGGCCATTTCAGGATCTTCCAGTAGCGTCGTGACGGAGCACGGCGAGCTCCCTGGTGATCGCCGAAGTCGCGACGATCGCCGCGCGAACAGCGCCAGCACGGGTGACCGGCGTGGACGATCCAGGTCCACGTCGCCCATTCAGTACGTGCTGCGGTCGCTGGCGGCGATCGTGCTGCTCGTCGGTATCATCGTGTTCACCGTGCGTCACACGCGGCCGGTGTACGCGACGCGCGGCACCCTGGCCGAAGAGCTTCGCAAGCACGCCCCGGGTGTGGCGGCCGCACTCGCGCCTGACGACACGTCGCAGCTGGCCCGGCTGATGGTGACGCCGGAGTTCCAGCAGCAGAAGCGCGCGTTCTACGAGGACGTGATGCGCCTGAACCAGGTGGACTCGGCACGCGCCGATTCGATCGCGACGTACGCCGTGCGCGAAGCGTACGTGCGGGGCATCTCGCCGGCGATCATCTTCGGCGTGATGCTCACCGAGAATTCGCGTTTCATCTCAGCGGCAACGTCGAACGTGGGCGCCGTGGGATTGATGCAGGTCTACCCCAAGGTCTGGCTGACGAGGGAGCTCAAGGACTCGCTGGGCGCCGATCTGGCGAGCGATTCGACGAACGTGAAGTACGGGGTGTTCATCCTCAGCCGCTATTTCAATCCGCGCACGAAGGGCGGCGGCACGCGGGAGGAGAACTGGGCCACCGCACTGCTGCACTACAACGGCTGCGTGAAGGGCACCAATACTCCTCGTTGTCATACTTATCCGAGCAAGGTGAAGACCTTCGTCGAGAACCAGGCCACTTCGATCTGCAACGGCAAGGGCTTTTACGAATGCATCGCCAAGCCGTTCATCGCCGGGCTGTTCGGTGCCTCCGAACCGTCGGGCGCGACGGCGACCACCACGCCGCGCCCCGCGGGCGCCGCGCCCTGACCGGGGGCTTGGCGCTTGCACGTGCTCCGTTTAGCATCCGCGGGCCCGGATCAGCGGGCCTTTCCCATTACCCACTCCGTTGTGCCGATCAACTCCAGGCTGGCGCGCGTTCGCGCCTACGTCCCGTCATTCATCGCCGCGCTGTTCATCGTCACCGCGGCGTGCGCGGACAACGCGCCCAAACCACGCGGCGCCGGCAGCGACAAGGACACTGTCAGCCGCGACAGCGCGAAGACGCCGCCGGCGCCCCGACCCGAGCTCTCGAAGGTGCTGCCGCCAAGCCGCGCCGCCGAACCGGAAACGTTCGGCGCGCTGCCCAAGCGCGATCGACGCGACAGCGTTGCGCTGGCGAGCATGACCAAGCCCGACAGCGCCCTCGACGCCAAGTGGCCGGTGAAGATGCCGGAACCGCTGCCCGGCGCCATCCTGCCCTATCACCGCATCGTCGCCTTCTACGGCAATCCGCTGGAGAAGAAGATGGGCGTCCTCGGCGAGTATCCGAAGGACGTCATGCTCGCCAAGCTCGACACGGCGGTGGGCTGGTGGGCGAAGGCCGACCCCTCGCACCCGGTGATGCCGGCACTGCACCTGGTGGTGATGGTGGCGCAGGGCGCGCCGGGCAAGAATGGCCTCTATCGCCTCCAGATGCGGGACACGCTCATCAAGGAGGTGCACTCCTGGGCAAAGGCCAAGCACGGCGTGTTCTTCATCGACCTGCAGGTGGGGCAGAGCACCGTCGAGGCGGAGATCCCGAAGTTCGCGCAGTTCCTCGTCGAGCCGGACGTCCATCTCGCGATCGATCCCGAGTTCGCGATGAAGCCGTCGGGCAAGGTGCCGGGCACGAAGATCGGCACGATGGACGCGAAGGACGTGAACTGGGCGGTGCATTACCTCGATTCGCTCGTCAAGGCGAATCACCTACCGCCGAAGATTCTCGTCGTGCACCGCTTCACGAAGAACATGGTCACGAACGCCGACCAGATCCGGTTCACGCCGCAGGTGCAGGTGGTGATGGACATGGACGGGTGGGGGCCGCCCTGGCTCAAGTTCGATTCGTACCACGACTACATCAAGGCGCACCCGGTGCAGTTCACGGGGTTCAAGCTCTTCTTCCACAACGACACCAAGAAGGGCGACCCGTTGCTGACGCCGCAGGAAGTACTGCGGTTGTGGCCGCGCCCGCTGTACATCCAGTACCAGTAGATTTCCAGCGGTAATCAGGTGTGGACGGGCTGGCGCGGAGCACGCCCCCCGTCCATATCTTCAGCGCACGTCGCGACGATGCGGCCCCGTCCTTCCCGGACCCTGTCGCTCATGACACAACACCAGCTGTCTCGCACGTTCACGGACTCGGTGGGAGTGGAGTGGACGGTGCGAGAGATCGCTACCCCCGAGCTCACCGGAACGCTCGCGCGCATCCTCGAACATGATCGGCGGCTCGGCGGCTGGCTCGTCTTCGATTCCAACGACGGCGAGAAGCGCCGGCTCGCTCCCTACCCGCCCGACTGGCGCACGATGTCGGCGTTCGAGATCGAGCGGTGGTGCATGCGCGCGTCGCGCGTGCCCCCGGCACCGGCGCGACGGGCGGAAGACTGAGCGCGGGCGCGCTAGAGGATGTTGATCGCGCGCCCGACGAGCAGCACCACGGCCGTCACGCTGATGACCGACTGCAGCATCATCGTCAGCTTGGCCCAGCGCGACAGCACGGGTACGTCGGTCGGTGAGAAGGCCGTGCTCGTGTTGAAGGCGACGAACAGGTAGTCCACGAATCCTGGCCGCCACCCTTCGTCCTCGGCGAGCGTCGCGTCGTCGTCGACCGGCGAATCCACCGCCATCTGCGGGAAGAGAAACGCCCCGCGTGTGTGCGCTTCGTGGCGCTCGCGCGCATTCGGTCCGCCGGCATCGAGCCGCCAGTACCACGTGGCGAAGACGAGCACGTTCGTCGCCCACAGCACGGCCGCCGCGCGCAGCAACTCGGGCGCGGTGACAGTGTGGTGCACCAGTCCCGACATGAGCATCGCCACGCCGTAGAGCAGTCCGGCCGTGAGCACGGCGAGGATGGCGTAGCCGGCCTTCGCGTTGATGTCGTGATGCCCGAGGTGATGCGACGCCCACGCCACGACGACCAGCGCCACCACCACGCTGGCGAGAAGCCACGGTGGACCAACGCGCATCTGGTCGGGCAACGCGAAGTGCAGCACCGCGGCGGCGAGCACGCCGATCACCGCCGGCCAGCGCGGCTCGGGGCGCTGGACGCCGTGGGCACTCAGCACGGAACGGGACTCACACGCGGTCGGGTGCGGCCAGCTCGCAGGGATGGATGGCGAGCCCGCGCTCGAGCTGGATCGTGGCGTGCTGGATGCCGAAGTGCACACGGAGCTGACGCGTGGCCTCGGCCAGCACGGCGTCCTCGTTGCCCCCGCAGGGGCGCACGAGATGCGCCGTGAGCGCAACGTCGGTGGTGCTCATCCCCCAGATGTGCAGGTCGTGCACCTCCATCACGCCATCGAGGTCACGCAGCACCGCCGAGACCCGCTCCGGATCGATGCCCGGCGGCACGGCATCCAGCGCGAGGTCGAGCGAGTCGCGTGCGAGCCCCCACGTGCTCCAGAGGATGAGCGCGACGAGCAGGAGGCTGACCGCCGGATCGAGCCAGAACCAGCTCGTGAGAGAGATCAGGAACCCGGTGATCACGACACCCGCCGATGCCGCAGCGTCGCCGAGCATGTGGAGGAAGGCGCCACGGATGTTCAGGTCGTGCTGGCGGCCGCGCATGAAGGCGAGCGCGGTCCCCGTGTTGATGACGATGCCGATCGCAGCCACGATCATCACACTCCCGCTGGCAACGGGCTCGGGGTGATAGAATCGTGCGATGGCTTCGACGGTGATCGCCCCGACGGCGACGAGAAGGAACGCCGCGTTGCCGAGCGCGGCGAGAATGGAGAACCGCCGCATGCCGTAGGTGCGGCGCGGCGTGGGACCCCGCCGCGCGAGCGCGCTTCCCGCCCAGGCGAGCGAGAGTCCGAGCACGTCGCTCAGGTTGTGGCCGGCGTCCGAAACCAGGGCGAGTGAGTGCGCACGCAGGCCGAACAGGATTTCGGCCAGCACGAATGCCACGTTGAGCCCCACACCGATCGCGAATGCGCGATCGAAGCTCGCGGGCGCGTGATGGTGGCCGTGGTGGCCGTGATCGTGACTGTGGTCGTGCCCGTGATGATCGTGCGCGTGCGGCATCTGGTCGCGCGTCTGGTGAGCGCCGACTCGGCGCGCTGGGCAATATATCATTCGCTACCTTTCCGCGATGCCCCGGATCGATCGCGCACTCGACACCATGCGCGCCGCGACGGCGATCGCCGCGCCGCGACCGGCCTACGCGGCGGGATTGCGTGGCGCCATCGCGACCGTGCTTCCGCTGGTCGCCGACGCCGCGTTCCAGCTCGGCGGCGGGGTGTGGATGAGCCTCGGCGGATTCAACGTCGCGCTGGCCGACCGGGGCGGAGCGTACCGCGTTCGCGCCGCGACGATGGCCGCCGTGATGCTCAGCGGTGCCGCGGCCGTGCTGCTCGGAACCCTCGCCCATGATCAGCTGCTGCTCGCCGTCCCGCTCGTGTTCGCGGTATCACTGTTCGCCGGCCTGGCGCGGGTGTGGGGCGCAGCAGGGGTGAGCATCGGCGGTGCCTCGCTCTCCACCCTCGTCATCGCGATTGCCGAACCGGCGACGTCGGCGCTGGAGGCACTCACCCGCGCCGGGTTCGCGGTGGCTGGCGGACTGGTGGCGATGGCGATCGCGCTGATCATCTGGCCACTGCGCCCCTTCCGGCCGGCGCGCCTTGCCGTAGCGGATGCCTACGACGCGCTGGCGGCGTACGCCGACGAGCTCGCGCGCTACAACCGCGCCCGGGGCATGGGCGAGCAGCCGGAGCTTCCCGCCGGGAGCGCCGCCGTGCGCGGCGCCATGGAGACGAGTCGGGCCGTGCTGGCCAACATGCGTCGTGGCCGTCCGGGCTCGAGCGGGCGAGAGGAGAATCTCGTCGTGCTCGGCGAAGGCGTCGACCAGCTGTTCGGCCACCTCGTGGCGGTCGGCGAGATGGTCGACAGCATCGCTCCCGACGAACGCGTGCCCGAGGCAGATGCCGCAGTGACCACGGCGCTGGAGCAGGTTGCGGCGACGTCGCGGCTCCTTGCCCTTGCGGTGGTCGAGGAGAGCGATCCGCCACCGGTGGCGGTGGAGTGGAATGGCGAGGCGCTGCGGCAACGCGCGAGCACGGCCTGCGCGTCCGACGACGCGTGCGCGCATTACCTCCAGGCGGCGACGATCTTCGATCGTGCCGCGCAGTTCGCGAGCGTCGGCTCCGCAACGGTGGAAGCGCTGAGCGGCGGGCGGCCACCGGTACGCGTGGAGCGCGCCGTCGCCGCGGACGTCGGTGGCGAAGCGCCGGAGCCACTCGCCATGCTGCGTGCCGTATTCGCCCCCGGCTCGCTCATCCTGCGCCATGCGCTGCGCCTCGCCGTGGTGGCAACGCTGGCGGTGACGCTCGCCGAAGTGATGCACCTCAAGCGCGGATACTGGCTGACGATCACGGTGATCGTGATGCTGCAGCCGTACACGAGCGCGACGACGAACCGCGCCCTCCAGCGCGTGCTGGGCACCGTGCTGGGCGCGGTCGTCACGGCGTTACTGGGGGCGGCGTTTCACGACCCGCGAGCCGTCCTCGTCCTCTCGTTCATCTCCGCGGCAGCGTGCATCGCACTGCTGCCGATGAACTACGCGGCGTACTCCGTGTTCCTCACCCCCACGTTCGTGCTGCTCGCCGAGGCGGGCGCCGGCGACTGGCATCTCGCGTCGACGCGCGTGATCAACACGCTGCTGGGCGGCGCACTCGCGCTGGTCGGAGCGCGTCTGCTCTGGCCGAGCCCGGAGTCCCGGCGTCTGCCGGGCTACATGGCCGCGGCGCTCGCGGCCAGTCGCAACTACCTGAACTGCGTCACCGAGCTGTTCGACGACCGCAGCGACGCGGCGGGCGATCGGCTTCGTGCCGCGAGGCGCGGAATCGGGCTCGCGGCCGTGAACGCCGAAGAGTCGTTCCAGCGCCTGCTGGCGGAATACGACGGTCCGCCCGCCGAGCTGTCGCCGGTGCTGACTTTCCTGACCTACACGCGACGGGTTGCGGCATCGATCGCGGCGCTGGCGCTGGCGCGACACGCCGCACCGCCGGGGAGCGCCGCGGCGCTGCAGCCGTTCGCCCGCCGCGCCGAGGCGGTGCTCGACGACCTCGCCCTCGCGGCCAGCGAAGGACGTCGTCCGACACCGCTGCCCATGCTCGTGCAGGACGCCGAGGTGGATCGCAGCGTGGCGCCACTGCTCCGCGCGCGAGTGGACCGCCTGGCGCGGCAGATCCGCCTGCTCCATGACGCGGTGGACCGCTGGACGACGCACGAGATGCAGGAGGGCCCGGCGTCACGGTGACGCCGGGCCCTCGCGACTCCCGGCCATGCGGAGGCCGGGCGTCATGACGGCTCAATTACCCGACGTGCGGGGTGCCGGTGGGAGCTGTGCGAGGCGGCGCTTCATGGTCTGGAAGGCCTGCGAGTCGGTCCGCAGCCCGCTCAGGTTTCCCTGCTGATTCAGCATGCGCTCGATGTCGGTGATGCGATCCTGGGTGCCGGGGTGATCGGCGAACCAGGAGCTTGCATTCCCGCCGCCGCCACTCTGCTGTTCCTCGGCGAGGAGCTTCTGGAAGAAGGTGAGCATGCCTCGCGGGTTGATGCCGGCGCGAATCATGGTGTTGAAGCCGCCTTCGTCGGCCTGGACCTCGTCGGCGCGGCTGTTCTTGGCGAAATACGCCGAGCCACCGACCTGGATGGCGGCCTGGGTCACCTGATTGTTGCACACGTTGGTGAGGGTGCAGGCGAGCGCCACGCCGATGTTGGCGTTGTTCACCTGCTCCATCTGCTTGACCGAGTGCCGTCGCACCACGTGCTCGATCTCGTGCGCCAGCACGCTGGCGACTTCGCTCTCGTTGCTCGCCTGCTCCAGCACGCCGCGATTGACGTAGATGTATCCGCCCGGCAGCGCGAAGGCATTGATGACATCCGTGTTCACGACGGCAAAGTGCCAGTCGAGATCGGCGCGCGACGTGGTACGCGCGAGCTGGTTGCCAAGCGAGTTCACGTAGGCGTTGACCGTCGCGTCCTGGAGCATCGGCAGCTGCGCATTGACCTGCTGCGCCTGCTGCGCACCCAGCTCCACTTCCTGCTGCTGGGAGATGCCCCCGCACGCGGCGAGCGACGCACAGGCCGCGAGGCCCGCGGCGATGCGCGCGAAGTGTCGGTGTGCTGTGGTCATGAGAGTCTCGTATTCTGGTTCCGGGGTGGTTCGCCGTAACAACTTTCGCCCGCTGGAAACGCACGACCTGCGCCACTCGCGCCCGCTGAAGGCCGGCCGGCGAGCTTGTGTCCGGCGTCACAACTGGCCGAACCGGGGCGCAGCGCGCACTTTCCCGGCGTTCGTCCCCGCTACCAGCCCCCCACGCGACCCCGCACCCAGGAGACCGCCGTGCCCGCCGACGACGCCCCGATCACCCGTCGCACCTTCGTCCTCGACACGGCTGGCGCCGCGGCCGCGTTCGCACTGGCACCGATGATCGTCCCGCGGCACGTGCTCGGCGGCGTCGGCTTCCAGCCGCCCAGTCGGACACTCAACGTGGCATGTGTCGGCATCGGCGGGATGGGGATGAACAACATGGCGACGCTGGTGGAGGCGGGAGAGAACATCGTTGCCGTGTGCGACGTGGATTATCCCTACGTGGAGCGCCAGCTCGCCGGCCGGCTGCGTCCGGAGCGCGGCCAGACGGCGTCGTCGCCCGAATCGCTGCGCCTGCAGGCCGCCTATCAGAAGGCGACGAAGTACGACGACTTCCGCGTCATGCTCGACAAGCAGAAGGACATCGACGCCGTGGTCGTGGCGACGCCGGATCACCTGCATGCTGCGGTTGCACTCGCGGCAATGAAGGCCGGAAAGCACGTCTATGTGCAGAAGCCCCTGACGTTCTCGGTGCACGAGGCGCGCACGCTGGCGCGGGTGGCGCGCGAGACCGGCGTCGTGACGCAGATGGGAAATCAGGGCCACTCACAGGACGGCACGCGGCGCATCAACGAGCTCATTGCAGCGGGTGTGATCGGGCCGGTGCGCGAGGTGCACGTGTGGACGGACCGGCCGCAGCGGTACTGGGCGCAGGGTATACCGCGGCCCGTGTCGGCCGCCGCTGTTCCGGCTGGAACGGCACCCGCTCCCGCTCCGGCGCCCCTGTCCACCGTTCCGCCGCGGTGGAGCATGCGCACCGTGGACAACGCGATCCTTCGCGCAATGGCTGAGAACCCGCACACGCCGCCTGCCGGCCTGCACTGGGATCTGTTCCTCGGCCCCGCCGGCGACGTGCCGTATCATCCGGTCTATCACCCATTCAGCTGGCGCGGGTGGCCGGACTTCGGCGTGAGCGCCATCGGCGACATGGGGGCGCACCTGATCGATCAACCCTTCTGGGCACTCGGCCTCGACTATCCGACGAGCATCGTGTCGTCGTCCACACCGTGGGGCGGAACGACGAACGATCCCGGCGCCTATCCGCTGGCGATGACGACGCGCTACGAGTTCGCGGCGCGGGGTCAGCAGCCACCCGTGACGCTCACGTGGTACGACGGCGGCCTGATGCCGACGCTGATGACGGACATTCCCTTCCCGAAGGGCGATGGCGGCGGCGGTATCTTCGTCGGCGATCGTGGCTATCTCACGTACCAGACGTACGGCGACAATCCGCTCGTGTATCCCGAGGACGTGGCACGCGTCGCCGCGTCGGTGCCGGTGACGTATCCGCGCATCGCCGTGCCGCACGAGGTGAACTGGGCGCAGGCGTGCAAGGGCGAGGCACAGGCCAGCTCGCCGTTCGACTACGCCGCCAAGCTCACCGAGACGATGCTGCTCGGCATCGTGGCCCTTCGCGCGGGCCAGGGAAAGCGGATCGATTACGACGGTGCGAAGATGCTCGTCACGAACGTGCCGGCGGCAAACGCCTTCCTGACCCGCGACTACCGGAAAGGCTGGGAGATCTGAGCCCTCGGCGACGGGGGCGAGCGACCTCGCGGTCTTTCAGCCGTCCCCTTGGCTTCCTCGTCCGCTGTTCTTCTCGTGCCAGAATGCCGACGGGCCGGCTACTCCAGGGAGTAGCCGGCCCGTCTCGTACCGTTGTCACGGGCGCTCGTGTTGGCGCAGACGCGTCTACTCCCTTCCTGCGCGCACACCTACGCGGATCGTCCTCGGCAGGCCGAGCGACACGATCCCACCGGAAAAGTTCACCTCGTACTTCACGTCGCCCACGTTCTCCACCGAGGCGAACAGGGCGATGCCGCGGCTCACGTCGCGGGTGTAGTTCGCATCCACGACAGTGAACGGATCGAGCTGCGTTCCGTTGAACGTCGAGTTCTTGCCCTCGTGACGCCACAGCGCGGTGAAGGACCCGAGCACCGGCGTCGCGTACGTGGCGCGGATGACCTGGCGCTGCTGCGGCACGCGGCCGATGTAGCTGCCGACGGTGGATGGGTTCGCGTCATTCGTGACGACCACGGCGTGATCGTAGTTCACGCTCGCGCTGAGGAGCAGCTCCTCCACGGGGCGCAGGGCGAGGTAGGCCTCGCCGCCCGTGCTGCGTGACCGCTGCACGTTCTGGCGCTGCCGGGTGCCGGGGGAGATGGTGACGAATGAATTGAAGTCGGAGTAGATGGCGCTGTAGTAGGTGCCGCGCAGCTGCATCCAGCTCGCCGGCTGCAGGTCGAAGCCCACTTCCTGGCCGTGCGCCGACTCCGGACGGAGCGCGGGGTTCGGCAGATTCGTGTTGGTCCCCGACACGAACTTCCGGTACATCTCCGCGAGATTGGGAGCGCGGAACGCGTCGTACACCGCACCGCGAAGCGTGAACATGGAGCTCACGCGATACGTCGCGCCGACGCGCGGCGAGAAGTGATCGTAGGTCGCGTTCGGATACGCGGTCGGACCGCCGGCGTCGATGGAAAACCCGTCGTCGTTGCCCCAGCGATCGTAGCGGCCGCCGATCTCGATGCGCAATGGATCGATCGGCGCGATGACACCCTGGACGAAGGCGCCGCTCAGCAACTGGCTGCCGCCGGACTGGATGTTCGCGCTGACGGAACCGTCCGCCGCGTAGTCCTGCTCCGCCACGTTGCCGGTCATCTTCCGGACGTCGGCACCGGCGATGAGCGTGCCCAGGCCGAGCACGTCATTGTGCGCCCACTGCAGCGAGGCGCCCCAGTCATGCGTCGGGATGTGCTGCCATGAGGTCTGGCGCTCCGAGGTGCGGCCGACGGCCGGCGTCACCGCCGATGCGTACTGATCCTCGACGAGCACGCCGTTCCAGCCGCGCAGCGTGAGAGCACCGTACGACGCACCGTCGAGATCCGCGCCGAAGGTCAGGCGCCGATCGTCGCGGTTGGTGTGCGCGAGCGCGGTACCGAGGTCCCGGTTGTCGTTGAAGAAGTTGCCGGACACGAAGGTGGAGAGTCGCCGCGATGGCGCGTACTCGACCCGCCCCATCCCGTTGCGCGAGGAGATCTGCGAGCGGTGATCCACCGGACCCGAGTTGTCGGGGGCGATCATGTCATAGCCGCCGCCGTCGAGGTAGTCACCGCTCAGCATCGCGTTGAGGGAATGCGCGAGCGGCACCCCGACCGACGCGAACGCGTGCTTCGCATCGCGGCTGCCGCCGTCGAGCTGCAGCTCGTACGAGCCGGGCGCGATTGGCTTGGCGAAGAAGGAGATGACCCCTCCCATCGCGCCGTTGCCATAGAGATTCGAGCCGCCGCCCTCGAGCACCTCGACGCGCTCGACGAGCGACTTCGGCACGCGTCCCCAGTCGATCCACTCGCCCCACGCGTCGTTCACCGGAATGCCGTCGAACAGCACGGCGGTGCGTCCTTCATCCACGCCGCGGATGGAGACGATCTGCGCCGAACCGCCGACGAGGCTGCTCGTGCGCGCGAGCTCCACACCGGGAATCTCGCGCAGCAGATCCTGTGTCTCTCGGGCCGGGCTGGTGCGGATCTGCTCCGACGTCAGCACGTTGACGGTGCCGGCCACGCGGCCCGCCTCGGCGGGGGTGCGCGTCGCGCTCGTGACGATTCCGGACAGCATGAGCGGCCCCTTCTCCAGACGGACGTCGAGCGTGGTCGTCTGGCCGGCGCTCACGTCCACGTCGCGCCGGGCAAGACGCTGGCCGATGGCGGATACGGTGATCCGATAGTGGCCCGCCGGAAGTCCGCGCAATGCATAGTGGCCCGCTTGATCGGTCGTGGCGCTGCGCGCGGGCAGCGGTACCGAGACGCGGGCTCCGTCGATTGGCGTGCCGTCGGCACGGCTCACGGTACCGCTCACGGTGCCCGTCTGTGCCGCGGCAAGCGCCGGCAACAGGATGAGCGAGAGAGCTGCGAGTGATCGAGTACGGAAGGTCATGAGATCGCTGGTACTGGTGGGGAGGATTTTCGAACGTTCACGCCGCGGCGACGAACGGCGCAAGTGCACCACGTTACGGCGCCGCCAGCGCGGCCTCGCGAACGAGCGGAGGCACGCCGCGGCCGACGAGCACCGGTGGATCGAGCGCGTCGAGGTTCGCGCCACGGAGGATACGCCGTCCTGATGGCGAAAGCAGAAAGGCCACGAAGTTGCGACCTGCGCGGCCGTGCGGCGCGTCCGTCGGCACGGAGACGCCGAACACGATCGGCCGGCCGCGCACGGTGATGCTGTCTTCCATCTTCGCGCCCGGTACGCGCATCGCCGCGGTCGCGTAGACGCTCGAGTCGGCGGGCTCTCCCAGGTCCACGTCGTCCGGGAGGCGAACGAAGCGGAGTCCCATCAACCGGGCGAGACTCTCGTAGGTCCAGATGTAATCGAGCTCTCCCGCTTCCAGGAGCACAACCTGATCTGCCTCGCGCGGGCGGACGTTGCGTTCCGGCGCCGCGCGCAGCATGCGCTCCGCGAGGTCGGGAATTCCGTAGTGTCTGGCGGCGAGCTGCCACGCGAGCAGGGTGCGATATCCCGAAGGGTCCATGGCCGGATCCGATCGTCCCACCTGGACGTCGGGACGCTCGAGCACTGCCCACCAGTTGTCGGCGCCGATCTCCGCCGAGCCGCGCGAACGCGCCGTGTAGGCAAGCACGATGCGGTTGCGCGCGAACAGCGCGTGCCAGGTGACGACCTTCGGTGTGAGCAGCGTGCCGAAAAGCTCCGGATCGGCGAGCACGATGACGTCGGGATCCGCGTGGAGCGCCGTCACGCGGCGCACGAGCTCGAGGCTCGACGCAGCTTCCAGCTCGTAGCGCGCGCTGCTGCGCCGCGCGAACGAGTCGAGCGCCACGCGCATCGGCTGCGCCATCGACGCAGCGGTATATACGAGAAAGGGCCTCGCCGCAGCCGACGGCGGCTGCTCGCGCCCGCAGGCGAGGACCATCACCAGAAGCGAGGCAACGCGGAGCGGATGGAGCATCTGATGAGATCTTACGCATTGGCCGGTCTCAGCGTTGCCGACGGCCCGTGCGTAGCCCCGACGCGAGGCTTCACGTCGGCACCACCGACGAAGACGCGGCCCAGCCGCTCTCATCCCACCCTTCGCCCTCCGAGGTACCCACCGCATGACTCTCACCCGTATCGCGACCGTGGCCGCGTTCGCGGCGGCGCTCGGCGCATTGTCCGCGCCGCGGACCGCTGCGCAGGATTCGACCGGTGCGCGGCGTCGGCCGCCGCGCCAGGTCGTGCCGATGGATTCCGCGCGTGCCGCGCTGCTCTACGTCAGCAATCGACCGGCCGACCTGCCGAAGGGCGACTATGCGCGACAGCTTGCCGCCAAGCGCGTGACCGACAGCACCTACGCCGCGCGCAGCGCGGGCGTGATGGAGTTCCGCAAGGTCACGTACCGGAGCCGCGTCGACGGCATGACCATTCCAGCGTACCTGTTCGCGCCGCTGCAGAAGCGCGGCACGGCGGGCCATGCGGCCATGGTGTGGGTACACGGCGGCGTCCACGGCGACTGGACCCAGTCCATGTTCCCGTTCGTTCGGGAGGCGGTGCAGCGCGGCTACGTGGTGATCACTCCCGATTATCGCGGCAGCACCGGTCATGGCGCGGCGCACTACGAGGCGATCGACTACGGCGGCAAGGAAGTCGATGACGTCATCTCCGCCGTGGACTTCCTGAAGACGCTCCCGTACGTGGACATGAACCGCCTGGGCATCATGGGATGGAGTCACGGCGGCTTCATCACCGCCCACACGCTGTACCGTGGCAACGACCAGCCGTTCAAGGCCGGCGCCGCAATCGTGCCCGTGACGAACCTCGTGTTCCGGCTCTCGTACAAGGGACCCGGCTACCAGCGCAGCTACGCCGCCGAGGAAGGCATCCAGGGGCTGCCGTTCGAGAAGCGGGAGGAATACATCAAGCGCTCACCGGTCTTCCACGTCGAGAACCTCACCGTGCCGATCCTCGTCCACGTCGCGACGAACGACGAGGATGTGGACTTCGTGGAGGACCAGCAGATGGTCTACACGTTGCGCGCGCTGAAGCCCGATCTTGCCGAGACGAAGATCTACGTCAATCCCGCACCATGGGGTTCGTCGGTGGGGCACGCCTTCAGTCGCCGGGTGGATCCGGTGACCCTCGAGCGCGTGGACTCTCCCGCGCAGATCGATTCGTGGAACCGTACCTGGACCTTTTTCGAGTGGAACCTGCGGCCGTACGAGGATCGGTCAAAGCCGCTCCCGCCGGTGAGGACCGGTCCGTAGGAGGCGCGTGAAATCGGCCGGGCACGAGATGCGAGCCTAGAGCATCCGTTTCATCCTGAGCCCGACGAGGAACAGCAACCCGAGCACCACCTGCACGCCGAGCATGATCTCGAATCCGTACCGGTGGTGCTGCAGCGGGATGAAATCGAAGTTCATCCCGTACACGCCGGCAACGACCACGAAGGGGACGCTGAGCGCACCGACGACGGCGAGCCCCTTCGACACGTTGCCGAGGCGGTTGGAGACCTGGGTGAGGTAGCCGTCGAGCGTGCTGCTGAGCAGGTCGCGATAGCTGTCGAGGCTGTCGGTGATGCGCAGCATGTGGTCGTACACGTCGCGGAAATAGAGCTGGCCGTCGGGGGGCAGGAACTGCGACGGCCGGTTCGCCAGCTGGCCGAGCACTTCCCGCTGCGGGGAGAGGAAGCGTCGCAGCGAGATGACGAGTCGCTTCACCTGGAAGATCTCGTGCAGCAGGTGCTCGTCGAAGTGCCCGAAGACGCGCTGCTCCAGCTCGTCGACGAACTCGTCGATGCCGTCGAGCACGGGAAAGTACGCGTCGACCGCCGCGTCGAGCGCGAGATAGGCGACGCGTGATGGACCGCGGTCGAGCAGGTCGTGGTTCGCCTTCAGGCGCGTCATCAACTCGCCGATCACGGGCAGCGGCTCGACGTGCGCCGTGACGACGACGTGCCGGTTGATGAAGATGTTGAGGTTCGCCGTGTCGAGATCGTAGGGATCGGGCGTGCTCTCGCGAAAGCCGACGACGCGAGCCACGACGAGCATGAACTCCGGATACTCGTCGACCTTCACCCGGCTCACCGGGTTGAGTGCGTCCTCGATGGCGAGCGGGTGGAAGTGGAAGACGTCGCCCAGCAGCGCGGCCTGGGCCGGCTGGGAGAGGTCGAGGTCCACCCAGAGCGTGCCCTCGCCGGCGCGCAGGGCATCGCGCAGCTGATCGACCGAGAGGGCTACCTCCGCCGCGCCGGACTCGTGGCGCAGGATGCTGGCGGGCGCGGCGGCGGTGGTGGATACGGCGCCCGCGTCAGCGGGCGTTGACGTACGTGGAGATGGCATGTCGCCGGAGTGTGAGGAAGGTGCCGCGTGAGCCGCGACAAATTGCCTCGTTCATCGGCGACGAGCCAGCGGTGTCACTGCGCGGCCGACTTGTCGAGCAGGTTCTGCGCCGCGAGCCTGTGCGCCTGGAACGCCGGCGCCACCTTCTTCACGAGATCCTTCACCTGCTCGTTCTGGAGTGACGGCAGCAGCGTGGTGTTGATCGCGTCGATGACGGCCTTGTGGAAGGCGACTTCGTGCTGAAGGAATGCCCGATCGAACGCCTTGCCATGTGCCGCTTCGAGGTTGCTCACGGCGGTCGCGTGATCCCTGGCCAGTGCGAAGTTCTTCGGCGGCGTGGGGGTGACCCCGAGCTTGGCTGCCAGGTCTCGGCCGAGCTGCCGGACGGCCTTGTGGTCGCGGGCGATCATCTCGCCGTAATCGCGCACTTCCTTCGTCGTCCCCTTCTTCTCCGCCATCGTCCCGGTTTCGATGTCCCAGGTGTTGGCGGCGTCGAAGATGGCGACGATGGTCGGGTCGTCGAGCTTGGCGCTCGTGGCGGCCTGGGCGTGAGCGGACGAGGCGACGGCGAGCGGAGCGATGGCGAGGGCGGCAGCGGCGGCAACGCGAACGAGATTCCGGCGGGACGACATGGAGCACCTCCGATGGGAAAAAAGGGCCGGTCCGGGCGGCAGTCGCCGCCAGACCGACCCAAGGTGCGTCCGGGACCCCTATTTGTCAAGAAATGTTTTGACTATTTGCTATTTCCTTTTGGCGCTAGTACTTGCCTTGCTGCTAGGGTCCTCGAATATCATCGTTTGGCCCTGATACCCGAAGCTGAGGCCGGTACTCTGCTCGATTCCACGGATGGCCTGACGTGAGGAGTCGAGCGAGGCGCGGAGGGTCACTCGGCGGCCGAGCAGTGCGCTGTCCGGCACTTTGACGTCCAGGTTGTACCAGCGCTTCAACTGCGGAATCACGTCGCGCAGGGGACGATTGGTGACGACGAGGCTGCCGCCACGCCAACCGTCCGCCTCCTCGCGCTCTTCCGGCGATGCGACGCGCGGCGCCTGTCCACGCGCGACGAACAACGCGCTTCCGGCCTCGAGGGGGCGCACGATCTTGCCTTCACGCACGTCGACGTTGCCCTCCGAAACCACGATGGTGGTCGCGCTGTCCTCCGGGTAGGCACGCACGCTGAACGCAGTACCGTGGGCAACGACCAGCGCGTCACCGGCGTAGACGCGGAATTCGCTCTTGCCGCCCTTCGCAACGTCGAACCCCGCTGCGCCAGCCAGCTTGACGGCGCGCAGTGACGGACCGAATCCGGTCGGGATGCTCAACTTCGAGTCGGGAGCAAGACGAACCTTGCTCCCGTCGTCGAGCGTGACGATCCCGATCTGTGCCGACGGCGCGTTCACGACCCGCGCGTCGGATGCATTCACGGCCGTGCTCGCACTCGCGTCAGCGCCCGCCCTCTCCACCCAGACCCCTGCGGCGAGTACGACGGCCAGTGCGATCACACCGAACCCGATGGCCTTCCACGGCGGTGCTTCCCGGGTCACCTGCACGATGTGTCCCGCCGCTTCATGGCGGGCGATGGCAGCGGTCTCGTCGAGCGCGTGCTGGCTGTGGCCTTCGCTTCGCACGGCGTGCAGCACGTGCGGCCACGACTCGTCGGGATCGATCACGACATCGGGCGATGCGTGAGCCGCCGCGTCGTGGCCGGCAGCATGCCCTTCGCGCTCCGACATCCGATGCGCCGATGCTCGTCGGCTCAGCGCGCGCACCGCGGCGTGGTGCACGTCGTCATGCAGGAACGCGTCGAGCTGTTGAGGGGTCGCCAGCCGCGCGCGCGCGTCCCACGCGCGCACGAACGCACCTTCGACGACTTTCGGGGTGAGTCCGGCCGCTTCGTCACCGAGTGCGGTGCGCGCCTCGGCGGCCAGGGTGGGATAGCGCGCGAAGAAGGCGAGGCGCAGCGCTTCTTCGTTGGGGAGCGCAGACCCGGCAGACTTCGGCACCGACGCGCCGTCGTCGCGGGGAGGAACAGTGGTGGACATGTGGCAGCCTCTCAGTCGTGAGTTGGTTCGACTGGATCGCGTACCGATGCCTCAAGATGATACGGCGGGGGCGCAGGGAAGCAAGCAGAGCAGCGATGGGCAGGAGGCGCGGACGCACGGACACGAGGAAGCATGCTGGCAGTTCCTCGCGTCCTTGCATCCCTGTCGACTCACTGATCCGCCATCGCCGCCAGCAGGTACGTCAGGTTCGCCGTGCCATCCATGATCGGCTCGTTCGTGGAGTAGTCGCCGATGTCGTCGTGGTAGACCATGCGGCCCGTGTTGAAACGGGCGTACTCGTCGGCGTCGTGGAGAGCGATGCCCTTCAGGTGCTCGAAGATGGATCGATACACGGGGCCGTCGAGCAGGCCGCCGCGCAGCGTCTCGACGCCGAGCCGCGGCGCAACGGCGGAGTGCGGATCGTGCGCCCACACTCCGCCGTTGGGGTAGCCGATCACCATGGACGTGCCCCACGGGTTGGTGCCGAACAACCAGTCGAGCGCCGCCTGCTCGTACGCCCGGTAGCTCGCGTCGCCCGTCATGCGGCGATAGAGCAGCGCCTGCGTGGCGAACGACGTCATGAGGTTGTTGGAGCACCAGATGAACGGGACGCCGACGAGAAAGCCGTTGTCGGCCCTTCCCTTCACCGCCTCGATGCCGCGCTTGTAGTAGGCCGCCATCGTGCGCTGCGCAGGGCGGTCCTTCCTGCTGCCGGCAACGCGCCATGCAGCGTAATGCCCGTTGTTGTGCCACGGATACCACTGGTAATGGTTCGCCGTATCGGCGCCCATCCACGGCGTGACTGGCCCCTCGGCCGCGAAGCGCAGCGCGTCGCGCAGCAGATTGCGGTTGCCATTCAACGCCGACAGCTCGGCGGCACCGAGCTCCATGTCGTCCACCCAGTTGTCTTCCTCGTAGAAGTAGGGAGAGACGCCGGGCGCCGTCTGACACACTCCGGGATGCGCGATGCCGACACGATATGCCGCTTCTGCGCGGGCACGCAGGCGCTGCGCGAACGCGGGATCACTCTTGGCGAAGATCTTCGCGCCGAGCGCGAAGGCGGACGCGTACTTGCCGGCGGTGGACGCCCAACCCGTCGAGCGGTTCTTGTACTTGAACAATCCCTGCGGCTTGCCGGTGCACGGATACACCGGCCGTTCCTTGCCCTTTCCCCAGCCGTAATCCGACGAGTCGTTCACCGGCAGGTCGAAGTAGGTGTGATCGCGATCGTCGGCGAGCTGGTTGTACATCTCGCTGTCGCTCGGGAACATGCGCAGCAGCCACTCCAGGCCGTGACGCGCCTCGTCGAGCACGTCGGGCCGGCCATTCGCGCCCGGCAATCCGTTCGCCGCAAAGGCGTCGGCAAAGACACGCGGATGATCGCGATACGCCATGAGCATCACGTACGTCGCATTGGCCGACGTCGTGACGTACTGCAGATAATCGGACGCGTCGGCCCACCCGCCGCTCACGGGGATGAACTGGCCGGCGCGCGGCGAATCCACGATGATGCCGTCATGGGTGTGCACCGAATCCCGGAACACGGGATTCCACCCCGAGCGCTGCTCGCGCATGTAATAGAGCAGCGTGTCCGCCGCACCGGCGTACACGCCGCGGCCGATGCGGATCAGCGGCGACTGTGCATCGCCCGCCACGATGCGGTACCGGCCCGGCGTCCGCAATGCGCTGAAGTCGAGACGGTGCGTGACGACACAGGGCCCGAATCCGTTGGCACGTTCCGCGCGGCGCGGGCCCAGCACGGTGCGACCACGCTCGTCCTGCACGACGAAGGTCGCGATGCGTGCGCTGTCCAGCGAGCACGCGACAGCGACCTTCGGCGCGTCCGGCAGATACCCCACCTGATTGACGCGGATCCAGGTGACGGTATCGGACGTGGCGTGTGGTGCACGCAGGGGAGCTGCGTGCACCACCGCCGCCATCGTCAGCGCGAGCAGCATCTCAATGCCCGGCGCCGACCTGGGCCGTGGAACCCGGCTTGAGGAATCGATCGTACCACGCGGCGTAGCGCTTCCACCGGTCCACGCGATAGCTCGGCATCGTGATCCCGTGGAACGAGTTGGGGTAGATCACCAGCTCGGTCGGCACGCCGAGCGTACGCAGCGCTTCGTACATCTGCTCGCCGCCGATGATCGGCACGTTGAAGTCGCTCGCGCCGCCCATGAAGAGTGTCGGCGTGCTGATGCGATCGGCGTGGAAGAATGGGTAGGAGATCTTGATCCACTTGTCCTGCGCCTTCCACGGTGCGCCGATCTCCATGTTGTACTGGGTGATGTACTGATCGGTGCCGTACATCGTGAG